>WLWE01002001.1_pt1 | contig 13833 bp, 13 predicted proteins | sample 6718301 | NCBI WGS metagenome assembly WLWE01 (sample SAMN12718691, study PRJNA515312) | sponge metagenome | isolation source: marine sponge | host: Mycale hentscheli | place: New Zealand: South Island, Marlborough, Capsize Point | collected 2003-05-01 | reverse complement strand
CTGAATAGGTTCGTACCTTTGGCTACTGGCCCTTGATTGGGTATAATGTGGTAGTGGCATATTTTATTTGTTTTTTTATATATTCGTCTTCTTTATCTTCTTATTGGAAGTTTCCTGTACTAATTGCACCAGTTCTTAGAATAGTTGTTCTTTGTACAAGAATTTCCATTCCTCTTACTGGTTCAATATATGTATCTAAGATACCTACATTTTGATCAATAACCTCTGGTGTGTTATTAGTTTCATCCATTATATTTCTATAATCATAAACACCATCATCATTTTGAATAGTTGCTAAGAAGTTATCAGCTAATGTTTTTATTTCTAATCTTGTTTGAGCTGTATTAAATTCAAATAAGTAGTTTTTCAAAATTGCTTCAATACCATCTTGTATGTAAATTACAACCTCTCTAACATTAATTGAACTTAAAGCAGATTTTGGAACTTGCTGTGCAGTTTTATTTGCAAAGATAGTTGGTCCTGTTCCACTTTGGAATACAATTGGATTAATTCCAAATGGCTCTAGGAAGAAACGATCTTCTTGATCAAGATTAATTTCTAATCCTACAACTCCATTTCCACCTATTACTCCACGTCTTACGCCTGCCACGATTGACCAAGGTAATGCGTTTTCATATTTGAGAATAAAGTTATTTGATACATTTGCAGCAGGAGGAACGCTTATGTTCTTTCCTAAATCTCTAACAGTTAAGAATGGATAATAATATCCACCAAATGAACCTCCGCTTGTTGCAGAAGGTAACGAGAATCTAATTGTTGGATTCAATGCAAGATTTCCACCTTCAGATATAAACTTAGAGGATAATCCTCCAGTTGCATCAGAAAAGCTTGGGTTAGTATTTTTCTTAAAGTCTTTAGCAGATGGAGCATTTACAATTGCAAACGCGTTTTTCCTAGCCATACATAAATTTGTATAGATAGCTTTACAGTTTGCTTCAATCCCATTTCCATAAGTATCTACTACATAACGGAAGTTGATTGTTTCTCTATCAATTAAAGCTTTATATAAATTTGTTCCACCTAATATTGGACTTAAACATTTATTTTGTCTAGCATTTGAACCATCAGGTACATGTTTAGTTGCATCTAATGCAAACCCAGGTAATTCAAATACATTAAGGTAATCTATCCAAGCATCAATTGGATAATAAACCTCTACTGTTTTAGTAGAACCACCTTGTGTAGTTATGCTAACTTCAGATTGGCATGTTACTTTAACACCTTTTACACCTGCAGGTAGTCCAGATAAAATTGGATATTCTGAGGCCGTTAATCCACCTTCTACAATATTAATCCTTGTTAATCTTGACGGTCCATTTGTTCCACCTTCGGAATGTACTAAATAATTTCCTACAATTATATCAGCTATTTCTGGTGAATTATCTGCTATAAGTATTTCATTTGGTTTAAGTGTTGGTTCATTTATTGAATCTCCAATAATATCTACAGTAAGGTTGAGTGCACCTTTCAGTGTTTGTACACCTAATGTATTTACTGGCCAAAGTAATGGATTTAACGCAGTACTATCTGATTTTTCAAATTGTCCTGTGCTATCAATCGTAAACTCAGCCTGTGGAGTTAAATTTGCAAATGAATCTTCTTGGTAAGGAGTTATACTAACAGCAGGTATATAATAAGCAGGGTCAGAAATTGCTTTCTTAGTGGCTGCATCAGTTGAACCAGGTCCATCAATAATCCATCCAAAATCTATAGCATTCATTGCTAAGAATGAAGTATATTGACCTAATGCATCTTTATAAACTGCTTCATCACCATCAGTTAAAGTACCGTTAGCAAATTGTTTTTGTAATAATGATCCATAAGAACCTATAATTCCAGCAGCTCCACCATTTACATTCGTATTTCTTACAAAGCCAAAGTCAGCTTCATTGATAAATGTATAACTTGCGGCAGCACCTATTGGAAAATCTGCTAATTGAGTTGAACCTACGTCTGATAATAATATAGTTACAGTATTACCTACAGTTTGTACAGATGTTACAGGTACCCACTCAGTAGTTACTGTATCATATATAAAAGATCCTACTAATGAAGAAGTATTTGCTCTCATTCCTGAAAATGCATTCCAAAATGCATCTTTAGGATCATTAGTATTTTCTATTTGAATTTGAATTCCACCTGCACTTGGTGTAGCAGTTGTAATTGTACTTGTTGAATTAATTACAGTAGTAGATAATGTTTGAGTTCTTGCATAAGATAAATCAGAAACGATTGATCCACTGTATGATAAGAAGTTAACATCATCTTGAATTGAATTAGCTTGTGTCCATTCAATATTATGACCTATCATATCAATACCACCCTGAGCACCATCTATCATTGTATCACCGTCAAACAAATCTTCGTTTACAGTAACAAATAATCCAGTACTTGCAGTATCAGCGTTAACCACTTTTTCAACGAAAAGGTTATTACCTAATAAATCTACAAAATCAGGAATTAAACATGCAGTATAAGTTGCTTGTAATGTTACTTCTGTTTCATTAAAGAATTCTTGTAATAATGTATCAGTAGAATCTGTTGCAAACTTTTTTCTTAATAACCCTTGTGTTGGGTCAAAATATTGTTGAAATGTTGGATCAGCAGAAAATCTTGAATAAGGTGTTACAGAACTAAAGTCTCCTCCAAAATTACCTTGTATTACAAAAATGTCTACAAAAAAGTCAGATATTAAACTATCTTTATTTAAGAAACCTGGTACATTTGCAGCACCATACCATTCTTCAACAGTTACTTGATAAGGTAAAACATTTTGTGCAGCTGATTTTTTAGCAATTACAGATATAGGATTTTGTCCTAAGTTAACAATGTCTAATAAATCATTTACTTTATTTCCACCTAGTGTAGTAGTATTAGCTCCAACGTTAGTTAAAAAATCATCAGTTGACGGAAACCAAAATTTATCTCTGTTATAAAATTTTGCGTATTCATAGTCTGCTCCTTGGTTCGCTTGTACCTCAGGAGTTGATGACGTGGCAAACCTAATAGCGTTTACTTTATCATCAGCATCTAAGCTTAATAAGTTAAGTGCAAGAATAGGTCCTCTTTCAAGAGCTGACAAACAGCTTCTGTGGAAAAAAGAATCTTTTCTTTCTAAATTTCTATCTATATCACCGTATACTTGTTTAAAGAAACCTGTATCGGGAACAAAGACGGGTGTATTGAATGGGCCTGTCTTAGAAAAACCGACTACCAATCGAGTTTGATTTGCTGGAATACTTACGACTTGACTTTTATCAAATTCAAACCTATATGTTCCTGCAGCCTTAAGAGAAGCTATTTTTGGATCTAGTGCCATCTTATAATATATTTTTTTTGTTTATTTGTTTTTTTATATATCTACCAAGTAACTACTTTTTATACTAAGTCGTAGATATCAAAATTTAGATTCCCACCCTTTGAATCTTTTTCTAGAATTTCTTCTATCTTATTTTGAATTGAAGGATCTATCTCATCATATATCTCTTCAACAAAATCTGAAAAATCTAATGTAGTGAAGAACTCAGAACTATTTATACAAGTCATAATTAAATCATCATTACCTAATTGGCCTGCATATGATCCATTAGGAAGTTTACCAAATGTAGAAGATTCTTTTACTGTATCTTTATCATAAATACTTATTTTATTCTGAGCAATATACTTTTTAAAATTTTGGCAAAATATAGGTTTATTATCTTTCTTTACTTTTAAACCAAATCTTTTTGTTTTAGCATCTACTCTATGTTTAAATTTTACAACTGATTCTTCATCAAACTCATTTCTCTGTGGAAATACAGTTTCCATTCTTTTTATCAATTCCCCACCAAACATATTCCATTCAATAATTAATTTTACATTTTCTGAATAAAACAAATCAAATGATAAAATGTATAGTGTTTTTGCAAATTCTTCTATAGTATGAGAATTACTTCTGAACCTTCCTATTTGCCTTATACCAAAAAAATCAACAAAACTTCCTGGTGTGGTTACACCTTTCCAATCTTTTTCTTCTAGCATTTTTACTTGGAAAATATTTATAACAGAATAGTCACCTCCCGTTCCTTCAGCTATATCAACTGAAAATACCCAATAATTATAATCTTCTTCTATTTCATCAAGGTTAAAATTAGGTTTCCATAATAAACCAGAATAATCAATTTCGGCATCTTCAAATTCTGGAATTTCTCTATGTTCAAATTCTACTTGACCTTTAGTTAACTTCTGTAAACTAGCTGCACTTAATAATAGTGAAGAATTTGCAATAAACTGATTTCCATACTGTCTGTTAAATGCTTCATCACTTCCTAGGTTGGCAACTTCTTGTTTCATCCATGCATCATCTCGGCCAGGTACATCCCACCAATCTACTCGGAATGGTGTATATTCACTTAATCCTTTATCAGCCGCTGTATAGATGTCATAGAACTTATTAAAACCATTTGGTGTACTGGTTATTATTACTTTTGAATTACTAGATGCAGATACTGTTGGATAAACATTTTCATAAAATGTATTTACAAAATTTGCAGGTATATGCGCAAACTCATCCATAAATAATAAATGAATAGTAAAACCAATAGCTGCTTTCTTGGTTGTTGTTTGGCCTATAATTCTACAGCCATTATCAAACTTGGAATTAAATACATCCCATTTAAGAGTACCGGGCTTGATAAAGAAAGGTAAATGCTCTAATATGGTTTTACCTTTATCAATAATTTCTCTTGTTGTAGCACCCTTATTTGAAAGTATTAGCGAATTTTTATCAAAATTAAATACAGAATACCATGCAATAAAAATAGATGAACATATTGTTTTACCAACTTGCCTACTTGCTAAACATATATTAAATCTTTCAGCCTGAAATTGCCTTAGCATATTTTCTTGATAAGGTCTTAATTGAATTGTCTGTAAACCTTCATCTGTCATTACAGTACAATAAGTATTAGCAAAATAAACAATATCTTTTGCGCACTTTTTTATTTCTTTTATTTCTTCTTCAGTGTAATTAAATACAATATTACCTTTTCTCAGATTAGGATTGCCTTCATAAAAAGGGGTTGACTTTGGTTTATAACCTTCATCAATAGCTAACATTAATTGCTCAACTTTATGACTAGTCCATGCAAAAGATTCAGCACCCTTAGATACTTTAAATTCAAATCCTGCTGATTCTGCTTGTGGTTTAGCCATTGTCTTCTATTATAGCAATTATTTGATTAATATGTATTACTTCAAATTCTATATCATTTAAAGTAATCATTGTACCCTTGCCCATATTTTTAATTATAACATCACCAGCCTTTAAATGTTCTGCATCACCTGAATTAATAACGGTTGCTTTACGATTATGTTTTTCTATAGGAATAATAATCCCTGAAGCTGTTGTTGTTTCTTTTTGTTCGATTTCCTGAATTAACAGATAATCATTCTTCATTTTCATCTCCATCGACATCTTGTATATCTTCTTCTTTAATTGTATCTTGTAAAGCTCTCATTAAATCCTTTGTTCCTCGAGATTTAATACCACTTTGTTTATTGGATGATGAACCTTCTGTATTATGATAAACATCTACATCACGTGATATCTTTTTAGCATTTTCTTCGATAGCCACCATATACATAGTTTGGCTTTTAATTATATCTAAAAGAGTCCTTTGTAAATCACTAAGTACTTCAAACATTCTAGGAGATACATCCCCCTCATGAATTGTTTCCATTAATAAGGTAATAGCTGTTTCACTATTTTGCATTTGTCTTATTAGCATAGATAATGCAGATTCATCTAACTGGGCCTTTGCTCTGATGTATTCATGCTCTGCAATAATCTCCTCACTTAAATAAAAAGTTAATAAACTATTCATTACCTTTTCTGCTTTATTCTTAGCTTTAACAAGAGCAGCGCCTTGGCCACTGTCTACTCTCACTGGTTGAAGTTCTTCTGAGTTATTTTCTAACCCCTCCACTTCATCTGGTAGATCATTTAATAAATCACCTAAACTGTCCCGAAATTTATTTTTCGATTCGTCTTTCATTATCCCTAAATTTATAATATATATTCCAAGTTATCTTGGGTTAGTAACCGTTGGCAGCATTAATTCTGGAGATGCATTATCTAATAATAATGCTAAATGAGAATCTTTTACAACATACTGACTTAATATTAATTCTTGTAATTCTTCTTCTATTGGTTCACTCCATATTCTTATATTAGTTAGATCTGTTTTACATCCTAATAATTTCCAGGTATAACCATCAGGTATACTGATTGCAGGTACTGTTTGGGTATTAGTGTAAATTCTAGTTAAATCAGCTGTTTTATCAGGATTTATTGCACCGGTAATTTCTGGAGTGTTATATAAGAAAAATGATAATTGTTTAGCTATTTGATTTAGATTTATTGTAACGGCATACCAATCACCTTTTAGTAAACTAATAGTTGCTTTGGATAAGTCATATTTATAATAAGTATCATTAAACTTAATTATAAACCAATTTGTGGTATACGTAAATTCCACAAAGCTTAATTCTGGTATAACATCAGTGTCATATGAAATAAAAGTATTACTTACTTCTTTATTAAATTTAGCAGTATTAGTAATTACACTATCAGTATATGGAATATCTAATGTTATTGTTTTAGTGGCAACATCTAAAGATCTTACAGGTTGGATTCCATTGTATGAATCTGTTCCTTTAATTACTATCCAATCACCGGGTTTTATTTCCTCAGCACCTAATGGTAATCCTGGTGTTGTTATCATAGGATTGCCTGCATTATTACTTATTTGCGTTATTAAAACATTTTTACCTATAGGCTTTAAATACTGTGGCCTAAACCAAAAAGTAAATGCTCTATTATCAGTATCAGTCCATCCATCTTTATATCTATATTTTACACCTATGGTATCATCAGCCAACGTTCCTAATGAATAATGATATTTAGAAATAATAGTCCATTGATTATAAACATTCTCTTCAGAAATAGTCATTTTCTTATTTAATGCTCTTCTTACATAATCATTACATTGGCTACCTATTGTATTATACTCATTAGGTTTTCTAACATCTTTAAATTCATTTTCTCTTTCGACTCTAAATTTATCTTCCACATTGGAAACTAATGCTTCTGTTGAAGCCTCTGCTGCCAACCCTTCGGTTGTATTTTCATACCCAACATTGGTTCTCTGTTGATATGTAACTAGGCTTACTCTCCAATAAGATCCGGTATACATAAAGTCGTCAGCTTCCGCTATAGCATCCACTTCATACATTCTATTCATAAATTGTTTAAAATATAAATAGTCCCTCATTTGTGGTTTTGAGCCTATACCGAATACTGCTTCAAATGCAGATTTAACAATATGAATTTCAAATTGGACTGGAAAGTCCATCATTAAAGGATTAAAATTAATATCCCTAGTAGGCATTTCATTATCAGGAATCATGATCTTAACTTCGCCTTCCTTAATAACATCAAATAAAGAATATTCTTTTAAGATAACATCCTTGCTTCTTTGATCAGCTTTAGTCTTGTAATAATCAACACAAAATCCGAATAAGTTACTAGCCATTGCTGATAACTGTGTATACATTTGACCGGCTCTAGATATATCATAAGGATTCCAACCACCACCACAACAATCAAATGCTAAATTTAAAGCCCCTGAACAGCCATCAACACCACCACAATCTATTTGAGGTATTTTACATATTATTCCTCCATCTGTTAGAATTTCTAATGCAATAGAATTAAATGTTAAAGTGCAATCACCAACTTGTGTGTATCTATATTGAATCCAAAATTTATTAGCAGGATTTAAAACAAGCGATTGTAAGTTTACGTCTGTTAATTGAACCCAATCAGAATAAGTCACACCATCAATTCCCCACCTAAAATCTTTATTATAAAAACAAGAAGTAGTTTCACCTGTTATAGAATCAGTAAATCCTAATACTTCGGTTACATTTTCATAGGGTGTTTTAAGACTAACTAATAACTGATCGCCATTAGCATCTGTACTTGATCCAGTTACTGCCATTTTATGAATTTATTTGTTGATCTCCTTCAATAGGTTTTTTCTTTCCAAAAATCTTATCAGCCGAAGCAAGACCTAAACCACCGATACATATTGCTGCTACCGCGTTAACAAGGGTAGGTTCTACTGGTGTTTCAGTATAAAGATTAATGAATAGTGCCGCACACAAAGATAAACCCGCAACAATACCGATAAATCTTTTTGAAGAAGGTGTTCCTTTTTCATCCTTTAAAAGTCCGCTTATCCAATTAATGATCTTTTTCATATACAAACATATTTTGTTTATATATTCATGTTCTAATACGGTGTATAGTCAGTCTTAACTAAAAGTATTGGATCATCTTCTTCTATCTTTGGGTCTACTGAAGTTATAATTTCAAAAGCATCCAAAACCTGAGCTTCATCCATTTCAGAAAGTATATCAAATAAAGTAGTAGCCTTTATATAAAAATATGAAGTTCTTTCTAGATATTTGTTTTTCATAATACCTACATCCATAAATCTTTTATTAAAAGTATCTAATTGCTCTCTACTTAAAATTTGTGTAAGATCAAAAGTTCCTTCAATAATATTAAAATGAAAACTAACTATTTCTCTACCTCCATCTACCTTAACTAATCGTGAAAACACCTTTTCATCTGATACTTTAAAAGTTATATCAGTAAGATTAGGTAATCTATTAATAATGGATTGCAAAAAGAAAATAGAATTAGGCTTAAAGTTAGGATTAGGCAATAAGTCTTGATCTAAAGTTTTCTTTAATTCGGCCTTTAAAAAAGTGGAAGTTTGAATAGCATCTTGAAAATTATCCAAAGAAACTATAAATTCATTTTTCTTTTTAGATCTATTTTTGCATTCTTTTTTTACTTTAGATATAATAAGATTATCAACATAATCATTTTTATATAAAGTAAATGCAATATGGGTTGGTATTTCTAATTCAAATCTATTATCAACTAACATCATTACTCATCTGTTTTTCTAATACGTTTATAGCATTTTTAATTTCAGATGGCATGTGTTTCATTGCTTCTTTAAAATCACGTTCACCTATTTCGTTAATCTTTAGATACATTTCTAAAGCGGCAGGATTAGGATCCCATTTTTTTATTTTCTTAGAGGCTTTGGTTTTAGTATAAATAAATCCAGGTACTCTATTAAATTTTGATGCAACCATTCTCCATGCTTCTGCTTGTCCTACTGGATCAATCTTTAGTGCATTAAACATATTTGCTTGTATAGGAAATTTAATACTCATAAATCTATTTGTCATAAATGAATTTTTAGACTTATCATATCCTTTTAATTTATCCCATTGCTGATCTCGACCAAACAAGACCTTTATGTAATCAAATAATTTCATTACCTTTTATTATTTATATGATGAGTTGTTATATTTGTTTTAAAAACCTAGAGTCTTTTCCAGGTTTTTGAATTAATTTTAGCAGATGGATTTTCAGCCATTTCTTGAAGCCTTGCTAATTGATAGTGATAACTATGACTATCTTTATACACATCTGGGTTTTCTTCTAATTCTTTTAATTTGTCTTTAAATAATTCGGGAGTTAATCTTTGGCCCCATGACCATTCTCCCACATGCTCCACGAACGCGTTTTTATTCATATCATAAAATGCAGTTCCCCAATCATATAAAAAGGATTTGTTGCCGTCTCCACGTAAGAATGAATTATATGCAGCCATAACATGATATAATGTGGCTTCTGAATATCCTCTTTTCTTATACATTGCACCTAATCTATTTACCCAATTTAATTTACCTTCTTTCCATGCGTCTAATGCACCAAATAAAATATTAGCTCGTGTTAATGAAAATGAGGTATCAAAATTTGAAGATCCTGCAAAATGAAATGCATTTACTATATGATAATTCTTATATTCTTCTAAAGGTAAATCATCCATACTTATACCAGTTTCTTCAGCTGGTGCATACCAATCTAATTGATAAGGTAATCTTATATGATGTTTATTTTTATTTTCATTAAAATATGTAATAAGATCATCAATCTTTATATGCTCCGATATTATTAAATCATCTTCTTGGTGCCATATAAAATCGTATTCTTTTTCCAAGCTTTGAATAAAATTATAACCTTCTTCGCATGTATATGTTATTCCTTTATTTTCTTTATGTAAAATAACATGATTATACCCATGTGATTGTGCTATGTTTGTAATAAGGTTATCATCTCTATCAGTAGGCATATCATCTATAAATATTCCATCAACTTCATGATCTCCCCAATCAACATATTTCTTAGTTGTTTCTAATGTAGGTATAAGATATTCAAGTCTATTTGTAGACCAAATAATTTTACATATTTTCATATTTTAAAATATTTTTCCTTTAGTTGTTTTATTTGTGATAAATGACATATCATCTGAATCATCTGAATCACCTTTAAAGAAACTTGCTTTGAATGCAGAATTATCATCACCATCATATTTAGTTCCTTCAACTATTTTTTTCATAGTAGAAATATTAGGTAATGTTAATTCATTAATATTTATTTGAGACTCTACAGATTGAAACATTTCATCTAGTATTCCTTCTGGTATTGTATGAGAACTCAGCACCATTAGATTAACATTAGATTTTAGATTAGATATAATTTGCTCTCTACTCATATGTTTAGCTTTCATATGCCTAATTAAGATATTAGCCAAATCTGTAATGTAACCTTCATCATATAAATACATATGAGATAATGATCCATGTTTATCTTTAAATTCCTGGATAATAGCAGATGCTTTTGCTTCACTGATTCCGTACCTTCTAGGTTTACCATTTTTAGGTTTTGATATATGCCAATATGCAGGAGGAACATTATCGCCAGAGTCACCGGTTAGAACCTTTCGGAAACGGAAATCCTCAGGATCTATTTCTACAACCGAAACTTTCTTTTTAGAAATAATAGATGAAAGTAGTTTTTTAGATTGTGACTCTGGTGATGATGAAGTTTTTAATACATCAAATAAATCTGTAGACGTTTCTTTTTCTTCAGTTGTTAGCCATTCAGAAAAACCTTGGTATGTATACAACTTTTTGTGAGCAGGTGAAAATAATATAGTATGAGTATTATTATTTTTGCTTTTATTTACCAATTGAACTAAATCCTTATCTCCAGTAAACATAATAACTGATTTGTCATTAGCTAATGATTCTGTATTCCATGCATACATTAAATCATCACCTTCTGCTCCATTTACTTTAGAATAGATAACACCTTGTTTAATTAATAATTGTGTAAATTCTTCTGTAACTTTTGAAAAGTTTGCCCAGTTAATTGAACTGTCTTGTTTACGATTACCTTTATATTCTGCTTCTGGATAAAAATCTTTTCTCCATGATCTTGAATCAATAGTCCATACAACCTTATCAATAAGACCTTCAAATAATCTGATTTGATACGCAAAATCTGTTGCAAGCTTTCTCATAAACACAGTTGCATCTTCATCCGTACCAAGCATTTCTGTCTTTTTTGATTTTCTAGGTAAAACGTATAGTGTTCTAAAAAGAAAATAATTACCGTCTATTACAAATGTATGCCTTCCTGTTTTTCTCATAATAATCTATTTAATATAATTATAACAAGCTTTAGTTGATTCTGAAAGAAGAATTTAAAACAATTTCTTCACATTCTTCCTTACTTAACTTTGATTGTCTTAAGTCATAATATCTTTTAACTGCCCCTCCTAACTCCATATAATTAGGAAACTTTTTTATTAGTTTTTCTAAGAATTGTGCTCTCATACTCCATTTAATATTGATTGCAGTTCATAAATACAAGCAAGCATTGATACTGCAGGATCAATTACTTGTTGTCTTTGGGATTGATACTTAGCTACTGTTACTACAACCTGTGGTATAAACTGAATATAAGATTGCCTTTCTTGTTGAATAAATTCAATAAATTCTGCTCCTAAAGAAGATAATACATCATCAGTTCTATTTGCATAATTAGATAACATATATTGATAATTCTTTACAGGATCTTCACCGTCTATTACAAGATCATAAATATCTCTATAAACGGAACTAAATTGTTTTATATCTTCAACTGTTATTTTATCTTTACCTTGTGATTGAAAACCTTGTAATTGATTTAACATATTTCTTAAATCTGGAAATTTTCTTTTTACTAATTCTACAGCTGCATGTTTATCAATATCAACCTCTTCTTCTTTACATATTTTAAGAATCCTCATAATGTAACTTTTCATTATTTCAGTCTCTTCTTCTTTTGAAAAATCAAAATCAATCATTTCAAATCTAGATTGAATTGGATCTGGTACCTTATTAATATAATTACATGTTGCTACAAATCTTGCATTAGTTGCAAATTGATCCATAGTAGCTCTTAATGCTTTAAAGAATTGATCGGATACACCGTCAATCTCATCAAGTATAATTACTTTCATTTTCCCTGGCTCATCCATTATTGAACGGTTAGCACAGAAATCTGTTATTCTATTTCTTACAATATCAACTGAAGTATCAGTAGATGCATTAATATAAAGATAAGGGTGCTTAAAGTGCTTAACTAATACTTTAGCGGCTGAGGTTTTTCCTGTACCTGGACTACCATGTAATAATAAATGTTGATAAACTCCTTTACTCAATTTATCACCTACTCTTTTAGGTGTTATTAAATCTTCTAATGCCTTTGGGCGATATTTCTCTGTAAGTAAAATGTTTTGTATATTCCGCATGAATTTGTTTATTTTTATATGTAAAAAAATAAGATTGTTTACATATAGAATAAATATTAAAATAAAGTAAAATAATGCAAAAGAGAAGAACTATTAGAAAAATAATCCAGGAACCTGTTGCATTGGAGAGAAGGACTAATATACAAAGAAGAAACAAAGATAGGGAGCCTATAAGAAATACAAATAATCAAGCAATAGCAGCAAATATTTCTAAAAATATACATTTAAGAAATGCTGCACAAGAATCCCCTGTACAAAATATTAAATATTCAACTGTTACTAATAAATTTCAAGGAGAAACAATTTATATTATTGGCGGAGGTCCTTCTTTAAAAGAATTTAATTTTTCTAGTTTAGCAGGATGTAGAACTATAGCAATTAATAAAGCTATACTTTATCACATGGCAGCTGATGTACTTTATTGGACCGATGGTAGATTTTACACTTGGTTTAAAAATGAAGTAGACTCGTATAAAGGATTAAAATTTTCATTAAAACCTGGTAGCCAATATACACCTGATATTCAAATTTTAAGAAAAGGTAAACCTTATGGATTAGAAGAAGATCCACAAACATTAGCTCATGGCTTTAATAGTGGATATGCCGCAATAAATTTAGCTTATCATTTAGGTGCAAAAAGAATTATCTTATTAGGGTTTGATATGACAAACGATGGAAATGAAACGCATTTTCATGATGGATACCCAACAAGGGCAGCAGGTAATAAGATTTATGCAGATAAATTTTTACCTGGGTTTAAACAACTTAATGCAGAGATAAAATTAAAAGGAATACATATTTTAAATGCTTCTCCTTATAGTAAATTAAATATCTTTCCTAAGATTACACTAGAGCAGGCATTAAGCTTTAGATGATCTCTTAGCATAAGTCATAAACTCTCTTTGTTCTTTTTTAAGGAGGTGTTTACAGTGTTTAGTAAATTTGATTGATGTATCTATAATTCTACCATCTACACTTCTGTTCCGTGAGTTATGGGCTTTAGAACATTTACTACAAACAAAATTCTCTACCTTTTTAGAAT
>WLWE01002000.1_pt1 | contig 13837 bp, 18 predicted proteins | sample 6718301 | NCBI WGS metagenome assembly WLWE01 (sample SAMN12718691, study PRJNA515312) | sponge metagenome | isolation source: marine sponge | host: Mycale hentscheli | place: New Zealand: South Island, Marlborough, Capsize Point | collected 2003-05-01 | reverse complement strand
TCTGGAAGATACCTCAAAACTCAATTATGTGACTTGTACCGAAAGCCTCAGAATCGAGGAAGTGGACCAAATTCCTGATTACCTTGGCGAGCCTTGGGGCTGGTATAAAATTCTTCTTTCGGACGGTTGCTCATGGGTCGATGTTACTATGATCAATTGGGATGTAATTGCGCTTTACGATGACCCGTTTATTCATGTCAAAAATACAGGGGTCAAATTCAAAGTCATTTAGACCGCACTAATTCACCAACTTCTCAGCCCCTTAATTGGGGCTTTTTTTTGCCTTTTCATCGGGTTATGATATAACAGCCGAAAAGAACAGGTTTTTATTCCATATGGTTATATTGACTAGATGGGCATTCTTTAATGATTGCACCTTGGGCCGTTTAGAGTTTGACGGCTTCCGATGTTGGACAGTTGAGCGCCCTTGGCTCGATAACGCTGTAAACGTGTCCTGCGTTCCAGATGGCACATATACGATGGAACGGCACGATTCTCCAAAGTTTGGGCCTAATGTTTGGGAACTTCAGAACGTCCCAAATCGATCCTATATCTTGATCCACGCTGGAAACACCTCTAAAGATGTGACGGGTTGCATTGCATTGGGTGAAGGCTTGAGAACTGGGGCCGATGGCGTTACAAGCTCAAGGAAGGCCCTCTCAGCGTTTGAGGAACTAACCAAAGGTTTAGAGTCTCTAAAGATACAAATCGGCTCAGGACGAATCACAGAGCTTTCCTGATCGCATATTGTCGCAACTATAAAAAGGTTTGAACATGGCGAAAGATCCAAGGCTAGACCGCTACAATCTCGAAGGCTTCAACAAGCCTAAACGCACGCCAAAGCATCCCAGCAAATCTCACGTTGTACTGGCTAAGGATGGCGGCACCGTTAAGCTAATCAGGTTTGGTCAACAGGGAGTCAGTGGAAGCCCCGCCAGGAAAGGCGAAAGCAAAGCGGACGCGGCAAGGCGTGCGAGCTTCAAGGCTAGGCACGCTAAAGGAATAGCCAAGGGCAAGCTGTCAGGCTCTTACTGGTCCAACCGGGTGAAGTGGTAATGGCAGAGAAGAAGAAAAGCACCGTTAACAAGGCAGGCAACTACACGAAGCCAACGATGAGAAAGAACCTGTTCAACAAGATCAAAGCAGGGAGCAAAGGCGGAAAGGCTGGTCAATGGTCAGGCAGAAAGGCTCAGATGCTGGCAAAAGAATACAAGGCCAAAGGCGGAGGCTATCGGGACTAATGGCGCTCAAAGACTCACAGAAAAGCCTAAACAAGTGGACAAAGCAGAAATGGCGCACAAAGAGCGGCAAACCGTCCACGCAAGGCAAGAACGCAACGGGCGAAAGGTATTTACCCGAAAAGGCGATTAAGGCCATGAGCGCCCAGGAATACGCCGCAACGACTCGCAAGAAGCGCGAGGACACAAAGAAAGGCAAGCAATCCAGCAAACAGCCCAAAAAGGCCGCGAGCAAAACCAAGCGATACCGATAGGAGGTGATCCCATGCCGTACAAAGATCTCAAGAAGCAAGGCGCAAAAGTCAAGAAGACAAGCGACAAGCCCAAGAAGATGAGCAAGAAGCCCAAAAAATAATATGTGGCCCAAGAAGAAGGTGAAGCGAAAGCCTAAGCCTAGACCGAGGTGATGAAATGGCGGGTAGACCACGAACAGAGATAGACCTAGATCAACTGCGAAAGCTAATGGCCCTCAATTGCACGATGGCTGAGGTTGCGGCCTTCTTTGGTTGCAACAAGAAAACCATCGAGCGCCGCATGAAGGATGACGAGGAATTCGCGGAGATCATCGACCATGGGCGAGCCGATGGGATGCTATCGGTCAGGCGGCAACAATTCCAGATTATGGAAAGCGGGAACGCTACGATGGCGATCTGGTTAGGGAAGCAGCTTTTAGGTCAGCGGGACCAAATCGACACAGTGCAAGAGCACAAGCCCATCTCGATTGAGATCGTAAACCCCTATGCCCTCGACGATTAGCCCAACCAAGCCCCAATTTGACTACATCACCAACGGCGCTCAATTCCCTTGCATGGTTGCGGGGTTTGGGTCAGGTAAAACAGAGGCCGCAATTCACCGCTCGATTATTGGCAAGCTGAAGAACCCTTCAAGCAATCGGGGCTTTTATGCTCCGACCTATGACTTGATCCGAATGATCGCCTTCCCTAGATTCGAGGAAATCTTGACCGAACTTGACATACCCTATCGACTCTACAAGTCACCGCTAAACTATCTCGAAGTGAATGGGATGGGTGCGATCTTCTTTCGGTCGATGGATGCACCTCACCGGATCGTAGGTTATGAGCACGCGGACGCGGACGTTGATGAATTGGACACCATGAAGCCAGAGGAAGCGGCCCACGCTTGGCGGCAAATCGTCGCACGTAATCGACAGAAGAAACAGGACGGATCACCCAATACGGTCGGCGTAACGACAACACCCGAAGGCTTCCGCTTTGTATACCATACGTGGAAGAAAGAACCGAAGCCAGGCTACGAGATCATACAAGCGCCTACCGAGAGCAACCCGCATTTACCGGAGGGATACATCGACAGCCTCAAGGCCATTTACCCAGAGCATTTGCTGAGCGCGTATCTTCAGGGGCAATTCGTCAACCTTACGAGCGGCACCGTCTACGCAAGTTACGACCGACACGGTTGCGGGTCAAATGAGACGATCAGGGACGCGGAACCTTTGTACATTGGTTGCGACTTCAACGTGACCAAACAGGCCGCGACGATCTACGTACAGCGCCAAGGTGGGCGGGAATGGCACGCGGTCGATGAGCTGGTCAACATGTATGATACGCCCGAGATGATCCGAATCATTAACGACCGATACCCACATCACCCGATCTATATCTACCCAGACGCATCGGGCGGAAGCAGGAAAACGGTCAACGCTTCACTTTCTGACATTGCTCTGCTTGAACAGGCGGGGTACATGGTGAGAGCGAAGAAAACGAATCCAGCGGTAAAGGATAGGGTCGCGTCAATGAATCGGGCGCTGGACGGGGGAAGGGTTAAAATCAACGCCGAGGCTTGCAAGGTTACAGCCGAATCGTTAGAGCAACAGGTATACAAGAACGGGGAGCCTGACAAGTCAAGCGGGGTCGATCATCAGAACGATGCGACCACTTACCCCATCGCCTATGAGATGCCAATCATGAAACCCGTTGCAAATGTACGCTTTGCGTTTGCCACTTAAAGACAGAGGCCCACAATGACAGTAGAAACTAAAAACCCAGGCTACGAGACCTATCTTCCGGTCTGGCAGAAAACACGGGACGCAGTGCGCGGATCGGTTGCCGTAAAAGAGAAGCGAAATATATACCTACCCGTACCAGATGCCGAATCAAACGACGAGCGGGTCGGCACTGAAACGATGAGATACCGACAATACCTAAAGCGGGCGTTGTTCACCAACTTCACAGGGCGAACCAAAAACGCTTTGGTCGGGGCCGCATTCCGCAAGATGCCGATGCTCGAACTGCCAACGGGCCTAGAATATCTCGTAGAAGATGCGACAGGTGACGGGCTAGGGCTGATCCAGATGGCAAAGGATGAGCTGTCGAACTTGCTCGAAACCGGAAGATCGTTTCTGCTGGTTGACTATCCCCAAGCGGACGATGGCCTGAGTGCGGAGGATGTTGCGGTATTGGACCTGAGAGCCTCAATCATCCCATTCACAGCCGAACAGGTCATCAACTGGCGCACTGAAGCGGTACGCGGTCGAAAGCTCTTGACCCTCTGCGTTATTGCGGAGGATTATAAGGCTGGGGGTGATGAATTTTCGCATGATACCGATACCCAGTATCGAGTGCTGAGACTTAGAGAGGACGGCTACACCCAACAACTCTACAGGGACGGCGCACCATATACCGACGAATTCTACCCAAAAAGAGCAGACGGAAGCACTTGGGATGTCATTCCTGGGATTTTCGTAGGCTCAAAGAACAACGATGCGACCGTAGACGATGCGCCCCTCTCCGATATTGCAGACGTGAACATCGCACATTACCGAAACTCAGCAGATTATGAAGAATCCTGCTTCTTAACAGGTCAGCCGACCCTGTTTATTACCCATAGCCTTAGCATGGAGCAATGGTTCGAGTATAACCCCGAAGGCATCAAGCTAGGATCTAGGGCTGGTCACGTTTTAGGCGAGACAGGCGGGGCAACATTGGTGCAAGCAGACCCAAACAACCTAGTTTTAGAGGCAATGAAGGCAAAAGAGGCCGCAATGGTAGCCATTGGCGCTCGAATTGTGACAGATAGGGGCGGAAATGAGACAGCAGAAGGCGCGAGAATCCGATTTGCAAGTGAAAACTCGGTTCTGGGCGATATTGTCCACAACCTAAGCGAAGCCATCGAGCAGTGCTTGGTGTGGGCTGGTGAATTCATGGGCGTTGGTGATCTTGCCGAGTTTGAGATCAATCGAGAGTTTTACGATAAGTCCGTTGACCCCCAGCTTCTGATGTCAATGGTGACTTTGCTTGATCGGCAAATCATCAGCGATCAGGACATTTTCGACCGACTCAAGGCTGGCGGCATCATCGACGCTGATAGAAAACTCGAAGACATCAAGGATGAGATCGGGGAACTGGCCCCGCTCGGCTAAATAATGTCAACCAACGACAAAATCGAAGACGCTATCACACGCCATCAGGTGTTCGTGATGCGGTACTCGCAAGGCCGCGAGCGCTTGGCTGATGAGTATGTCGAAAAGCTCATAGAGGCCGTCACAGAGCGTCTAGGGGCCGATATAGCCACTGTTTCACCCGCTAGGCTCGATCAGATCATTGCTGAGGTGGCCGAGGACATAAAAGTCAGGTCTGCGGAGTACGAGACGTCAGTGGTCGATGAGATGCTCGAATTTATCGGGTATCAATCTGACTTCAATGTCAACCTTCTTGATTTCAATGTCGATGCCGAGGTAGTCACCCCAGCTTTGGGCGTCTTACAGGCGGCAATGCTTCTGAGACGGATGCCGCTTGAGCCAACAAAATCCTACACAGTCAACGAAGCCTTGCAAGAATACTCCAGTCGCAAGTCTAGGCAAATCATTCAAACCGTTAGGGACGGGGTGACATTGGGGCAGACCTCCCAGGAAATTACTAAGAATATCAAAGACTTAACAAAGACTCAGCAGAGACAAGCAGCAACTTTAGCGAGAACCATAGCCAACTATGTCAGCATCCAAGCGCGAGAAGTGGTTATGAGGGAGAACTCTGATATAACCGATAGTTATAAGTGGATTGCAACGCTAGACAGTCGGACCTCCTTAATTTGTGCAAGCAGAGATCAACAGATCTTCAAGGAGAGCAACGACAGCCCAAAACCTCCCGCGCACTTCAATTGCCGAAGCACTATTGCCCCAATCGTTAAAGGTGAGTTTGATTTGGGCCTAGACATAGAATCACGCAGACCCGCTGTGAGCGACACTGGAGTCAAGCAAGTAAGCAGTAGCACCCCATACGAAGCATGGCTTAGACGGCAATCTAGGGCCTTCCAGACCGAGGTTCTAGGGGTGACGAGAGCTAAACTGTTCCGAGAGGGGCGAATCTCAATAGGGCGCTTTGTGGATGCACAAGGAGCAACATTGACACTCGACCAACTTAGGAAACTGGAGCCTATAGTCTTTGAGGACTTGGGCATTTAAACGGCAGAGCCGTAAATTGCAAACTAGAGGTGAGCAAATGGAAGCGTTAAAAGACATTGAGTTAGACGATGATGTGAAAGGTAAGATTGCGGAGCAGATTGAACAAGAACTGCAAGCGCGACTAGATCAGGAGGTATCTGGCCTAAAGGCTAAGAATGACGAGCTAATCGCAGAGAAACGCAAAGCGCAAGAGGCAACGGAAGCCGCAAGAGCGAGGGCCAAACAGGAAGCAGAAGAAAAGGCCAGAGCGGAGAACGACTACAAACAATTGTTCGAGTCGCAGAAGCAAGAGTCTGACACTTTGCGTAAAACCATTGAGAAGATGAATTCCGACATTTCTCGGTCAAAAATTGACCAGGAGGCGGTAAAAATAGCGTCAGGCTTGACAAAAGATACAAGTCGCGCAAAACTATTGCAACAACAGATTAGCCAGAGGCTAACCTTAGTTGACAATGAGATTCGAGTTGCAGATGAGTCGGGGCAATTAACCGTTTCAACCCTCGATGACCTCACTAACTCTATCAAGCAGAACTTCCCGTTCTTGGTTGATGGCAGTCAAGCAAATGGCGGCGGGGCCGTCAGAGCGCAAGGCAGAGCTGAAGCGCGATCCAAAGAGATGTCACGAGCTGACTTTGATGCAATGCGTCCGGTTGATCAATCGGATTTTATGCGTTCGGGCGGCAAACTTTATGATGATTAAGGAGGCCAACAATGGCTAACGTATTAACTAACCTTGCCGCAGATATTTATGTCGCGGCTGACGTAGTGGGTCGAGAGCTTGTTGGCTTCATTCCCGCTTCAACTATCAACGCTAACGGATCAGAGCGAGTCGCTAAAGGCGATACCGTTCGAGCTTCCTTCACGCGTTCTGCAACCGCAGTGGATGTCACTGAGTCTATGACTATTCCTCAGGGAACAGATCAGACCGTTGACAACAAAACTCTCTCGATCACTAAGTCAAGAGCCGTTCAGATCCCTTACACTGGGGAAGATGTACGCCACTTGAACAACGGTATCGGCTTCGAGACTGTATACGGCGATCAAATTGCTCAAGCAATGCGAACCTTGTGCAACGAAGTAGAGTACGACTTGGCTGTTGAGGCTTACACTAACGCTTCACGCGCTCACGGTACTGCTGGAACGACTCCGTTCGGCACCAACAACCACGCTATCGCTGAAATGCGTAAGATCTTGGTTGATAACGGTATGCCAACTGAGCAGGATCAGGTTTCTTTAATCCTGAATTCTTCTGCTGGCGCAAACCTTCGCAAACTTGCTGCATTGCAAGAAGTCAACAAGTCAGGAAATGACACTTTGCTCCGTCAAGGTATCTTGCTTGATCTGTTCGGCATGGGTGTACGTGAATCAGCACAAGTACAGAGCCACACCAAAGGCACCGCAACTGGCCTAGACGCTAACGGCGCTCTGGCTGTTGGTGCTTCTACTATCGCTTTAGATGGTGGAGACGGCGGTACATTGTTGGCTGGTGACATCGTTACTTTTGCAGGAGACAGCAACAAGTACGTTGTAAACACTGGCTTTGCTGCTGCTGCTGGTAATGCAGTTATCGGTACTCCTGGACTGCAAGCTGCTCTAGCTGACGCCGTAGAAATGACGATTGGCGATAGCTTCACTGCCAACATCGCAATGCACCGTAAAGCTCTGGAACTCGCTATCCGCGCTCCTGCTGTACCTGAAGGCGGCGATGCTGCTGACGATTCTATGGTCGTTCAGGACCAGCGAAGCGGCTTGGTATTCGAGGTTCGAGTATACCGAGGCTACCGCAAGTCTATGATCGAAGTAGGCGTGGCATGGGGTGTTAAGGCTTGGAAGCCTGACTTCATTGCAACTCTGCTCGGCTAATCATAGTCAAAGCTATAGATGACTGGGGGCTTCGGCCCCCAAGATTCTTATTCAAGGATTAGTAATGGCGCTTATAATCGAAGATGGTTCTGGTGTAGCAAACGCAAACAGCTATGTGACTGCTGCTGAATGGGATGCGTGGGCAACTGCTCGCGGTATAACTCATAGCCACAGCACAAGCCAAATCGAAAAGTACATCATTACCGCGATGGATTACTTTGAGGCGCAGAATTTTATAGGCCGAAAAGCAACCGATGAGCAAGCTCTGCAATGGCCTAGAACAGAAGTTTACATAGACAGCTATTCGGTGAACTCGGATGAAATACCTAACCAAGTTAAAAACGCGGTTTATGAAATTACTCGGACGGTTTCTGATGGCAATTTCGCGTTATCTGCGAGAGATAGACAGACTACCCAAGAGAAAATAGGTGAAATAACAGTCACTTACAAGAATAATGCAAGCATGAGGAAAGAAACGCCAGCCGTTACCTCTGCATTGCGAAAGATTACAAAGTCAGTTAATGCGGTTTCCAGATCGTGAGTTTTAACTATACAGCCACGCAATCGACTGCGACTAACCTACTGACCAAGTTTGGCAACGATGCCACAGCGACAAGGACAGGCGGCGCTTCGTTTAACCCTGCAACCGGATCTTACACAGGCGGCAGTACAACGACGATTACAGGCAAAGCGGTAAGGTTGAACTACAACAAAGCCGAGATTGATGGCGAAATGGTACAGAGGGACGATGCGAGGATGTATTTTCAGGCTGGCAATGGCGCACCTGAGATAGACGATAACATTCTATTCGACTCAGAAAATTATAGGGTCATGGACGTTGTTACCCTTGCCCCATCTGACACGGATGTACTTTATGAGCTTCAGCTTAGACGTTAGCGAGTTTGCACAGAAAACTGGCAGAGATATTGATACGGTAAGAAAGACTGTCGCTTTAGACCTGTTTCTGGGGATCATTATACAAAGCCCTGTCGATACAGGCCGTTTCAGGAACAACTGGAACCCAAGTGCTAATAAGCCAAACTTCAAAACAACGGAATCAGTGGACAAGTCGGGTAGCAATGCGATAGGAAATGTTAAGGCCACCATCCAAGCAAGTAATAGCACAGATTCCTTGCATTTAAGTAATGGATTGCCATACGCACAAAGACTAGAGTATGGGTGGAGTAAACAGGCTCCTAGCGGCATGGTAAGAGTAAACATAGCTAGGTTTCAGTCTTACATAAACAAAGCAATTAAGAGCTTGCCAAAATGACAACGACATTTTTCGATATTGGCGCAGCACTAGACGCAAGACTTAACAGCCTTTCGGGATCGTCACCAATTGCGTGGCCTAATACAACATTTAGGCCAACTAAAGGAACTTTGTATTTACGAGCAAACAACTTGCCAGCTTCGACTGAGCAGACAGGTCTGGGAACGAACGGAATAGATACTCACGTTGGAATTTATCAAGTGGATGTCTATGCGTCACTGGGGGAGGGTAGAGGTACAGCAGAAGCAAAAGCAGATTCTATTGCTGACCATTTTAAACGAGGCACTGACTTGCTATATAATGGAGTCACTGTTCGTTTAGGAAACGTATCCCGCAACGCGGGACTAACAGAAGATGACAGGTTTGTCATTTCTATATCAATTAACTACATGGCTCACGTAGCCCCGAGGTAAAACTATGACTATTGCAACAGGCGCTCGGCATGATATGAGCTACACAGCCGAAACAACATTTGGCACTACTCCATCTACCCCAACCCTTAAAGCCATTCGTCACACCGGAACCACTTTAGGTTTGTCTAAAGATTCTATTGAGTCTGAGGAGCTGCGACAAGATCGTCAGATCGCGCACTATCGGCATGGAAACAAGGCGGTCAGCGGTGACATTAACTTTGAGCTTTCCTATGGATCATTCGATGATCTAATCGAAGCTGTTATGTGCGGATCTTGGAGCACAAACAAACTAATCACAGGCACCACTGCTCGAACCTTTACGATTGAGCGTTATCATACAGACATTGGAAAATATCTCCGGTCCACCGGATGTTCGTTCAATAGCATGAGCTTATCTATTGCGCCTAACTCCATGGTTACAGGTTCCTTTTCGGTTATTGGAAAAAATCTGACCACAGCAGGAACAGGGATCACTGGCGCAACGTACCCAGTGGCAACGACTACAGACCCCTTCGACAGCTTCACTGGAGCCATCACTGAAGGCGGCTCTAGCATTGCAGTAGTGACGGCGCTTGAACTAAACATCGAGAACGGCATGGAAGCTCAATATGTAGTTGGGGATTCAACTACTTTGCAGCCGCCGCTTGCCAAGTCTACGGTCACTGGCTCTATTACTGCATACTTTGAAAACACTACGCTGATTGACAAGTTTATCAACGAAACTTCATCAGCTATTACGTTTACTTTGTCTGATGCTGCTGGGAATGATTACATTTTCAATATGCCAAATGTGAAGTACAACTCTGGCAATCCAGAGGTAGGCGGTCCCGGTGCTGTTACAGTAACGCTTGATTTTATAGCCTTATTCGATCCTATTGTTACTGGGCCGCCTCAAACCGGCATAGGAAGTCAATTAGAGATCGAAAGGACACCTGGTTAAACAGAGGAAGTGAGGGAAGGATGGACGTTAAAAAACTTTATACGCTAGAGGCACATGAAGAAGGATCGGAGATTCAAATCAAAGATCCTTCAACTAACGAGCTAACCGACTTTTATATAAAAGTTAAAGGTGTAGATTCTAAGTCTTACAGAGAAGCGGTAAGAAAGTATCATCGCAAACTCTTAAAGGACGAAGAAGGTGGTGAAATAGATCTTTTGGTTGCGATTACAATAGACTGGAGAGGGCTTAAAAGCGGGAAAGAGCCTGTTAAGTTTACGCCAGAATCCGCCAAAAGCCTCTATGAAAACGCTCCAAACGTAGCGTCACAAGTAGATCGTTTTATAGCTGAACGGGTAAATTTTACCAAAGGCTGACTGAAGAAATATCCAGTTATGCAAAATGGCAATTTTGGGCATCAGGATATGACAAAGGCTCTAAAGTCAGCCGATTAGATAACCTCAGACAAGTTGAAAAATCGATAGGGAAAGCGCCTAAAGAATTAGAAAACAGACCAAGGCTTAGAAGTGAATTATCTTACTTGTGGGACTTGTTTGTTTCTCTCAAAAACGCGAGTCAAGGGGTCATCAGTTATAATGAAATAAAGTCGTACATAGACATTTATGGTGACTTAACAGCATTCGAGATTGATTTAGTTAGATCGCTAGATCAGCTTTCGATTCAAGAGGCTAACACAAATGGCTGAAATAGCATCATTAACAGTTGAGGTTCAAGCTAAAGGTGTCACGCAGACCACCAAGCAGCTACAAAACTTAGGACAACAGTCAGCCACTACTGAAAAGCAAACCACAAAACTAGCAGAATCTTTCGCGGAAACAGAGAGACAATCCACGGCAATTAGAGGTGGATTTAGAGCCATGCGCGGCTCTACTCAAATGATTTCCTATCAACTTCAAGATATTGCAGTCCAAGCACAGATGGGTACCGATGGATTCAGGATACTAGCCCAGCAAGGCCCCCAATTAGCTTCAGTATTCGGCCCGCAAGGGGCTGTGTTGGGTGTGATGATTGCTTTTGGCGCTATGATTGGCGGCACATTAGTTCAAGCATTCAATGACGCTGATTTTTCTGCTGACGAGCTGAGAGATACTTTAGATCGACTAGCTGAATCAGCAAAACGTGCGGAAAGCGGGACGCTAGAACTAACTACAAGAATTTTAGAGCTTGCACGCGCCAACGAAAAGGCCGCAAGCGCAAAATTACTCGGAGACATCGCAGACGGAAAATCTGCCATACAATCAACTACGATAGCCATTAAGGATTTGGCTAACGAGACGTTAGACTTTATGGGTGTTTCCGCAAACCTAAGAAGCCTTCCTTCTATGCTGGAAAAGATAAAGGAAAGGGGTCTTAGTGTTCATGATTTGTTTGAGGGCGATTTCAGAGGTGAGCTTTTAATATTCCAAAACTCGCTAAAAGGAGTTGCAGAGGAATTCGGCCTCACCAGAGGCCAAGCCTTACGTTACCTTGAAGCCTTGGGCCAGCTAGATCAAAACGACCTTTCTACTTACGAAAACTTAAACGACACTCTGTATGACTTAGGTATACAGACTAGGTTCGCTGACAAAGAATTTAGGGCTGCATACAGGAGTTTCGGAGAGTTGACCGAAAGCCTCAACGATACAGCAGAGCTTGTCGATTTGACGCAAGAAGCATTTGAAAGATTGCGTTCTGGTGGCCCAGAGGCATTAAAAGCTATTGTTGAGGGGGCAGAAGAAGCGGCTACTTCTTTAGAACGGATGGAGCATCTGCATTTCTTAAAAATGCTGGATTTGGATCAGCAAGAACTAGCAAAAGACAGAGAGAAAGAGGAAAAGAAGCTACAAGAGAAGGCCAAAAGAATTGCCCAGTTTGAGACTTTAGAGAATAGACGTTTCTTGGCTATGTTGGATGCAGATCAACAGGAAGTAAAAGCGCATATAGAAAAAGAAGAAAAGATCAGATCTATTGACCAAGCTGCTGCTCAAGAGTCTTTGATTCAACTAGCGATTCGGGGCATGTCTCGCATAGATCAAATAAAAACAAACGCTGCACTAGAGATAGCAGAGAAGCAAAAAGAACGAGATCAAAACCTTATTAGTCTTGAGCAGTTTGAATTTGCCAAACAAGAAATCATTAGACAGTCAGAAGCAGAAATTGGCTTTATAAGAGAGCAAGGCGCTAGAAGGCAAGCGGCTATAGATGCAGCAGTACAGCAAATGGCTTTAGCAAGAGCTTCTGCCGTTGCTGGCGAATTATCATCCATCATGGCTAACGCTTATGGCGAACAATCGGCGGCGGCAAAAGTATTTTTCGTTGCCCAAAAAGCCTTGGCTATGGCTCAGATAATTGTGAGCACCCAGCAAGCTGCAATGGCGGCCTCTGCTTCTTCTGCCGCTTTAGGCGGACTGCCGGGATTCTTAGCAACTCAAAAAGCTATACAAGCCATGGGAGCTGTATCGTTGGGAATAGTTGCTGGTCAAACAATAGCAGGATTAACGGGAAGGGCTACGGGTGGACAAGTATTGGGAGGTCAATCGTATTTGGTCGGTGAGCGAGGACCAGAATTGCTAACGATGGGAGGTTCAGGCCGTATATCGAGCAACGATCAACTAAAACAAGCAGTTGGCGGTGGCGGCGGGATCACAGTTGTGAACAATGTGGACGCAAGAGGCGCAGATGCGAGCGTTGATGTTAAGATCAGGAAGGCCATGCAAGAAACGGCGGCTACTACTATCGAGACAATACGCGACCTATCAAGAAGGCGTAGATTCTTATGAGCACTTTCGTATTTGCAACAGATGTCCCTAATGTTCTACCTAGCGCATCATCTTGGGAGCTAGTCAGTAACACTAGGATGTTCCGTAGCCCGTTGACCAATGCTGTACAAACAGCAGCTAGGAAAGGGTCGCACTGGAAAATATCTTTATCATTCGATAATTTGTTTGGTGAAGATCGAGCCAATATGCAAGCGTTTCTAGCGAAGCTAGAGGGGCAGGAGCATAGATTTAGTATTACGGACCATTCATTCGTTCGCAGGGGTTCAGGCGTTGATACTGGTCTCGTCACAGGGGCCAGCTCTGGCAACACGTTAAACTTTACAAGAAGTCTGACCAGCTCAATAAGCATAGAGAAAGGCGATTATATTAGCGCCAATGGTCAACTGTTTATGTGTACAACTAAGATGAATGCGACTACCGCTACGACAGGCTTAAGTGTAGGTGTTGCTCCTGCCGTCAGGAACTCATCAGTGGGAGAGGTTGTGGATTTAGACGCTCCTACAGGAGTATTTATGTTGACTTCAGCAGCAAGCTGGGACACTCAACCTGGACTGTTTTCTAGCTTTAGTATCGACGCAATAGAGGATGTTCTTGCAACATGAGCAGAGACCTAGCCAGCAATACAGCAATATCATATTCAGCATCTAATGTATTTCCGATTACATTTGTCAAGCTGGAGTTTCTACCCACTACTGCCACACCTACTGCTGGCATTGGACCTATAAGATTGCATAACGGGATAGGAACTTACACTTGGGATGACGGATCAGGCGATCAGAATTGGTTAGGCACAGGTGATTTAGGGCAGATAAGCAGAATACAGGAAGGCGAGGAAGTAAGCCCCTACGGAATACAATTAACGCTTTCTGGCTTAGATCCAGATCTTGTTGGGGAG
>WLWE01001998.1_pt1 | contig 13840 bp, 6 predicted proteins | sample 6718301 | NCBI WGS metagenome assembly WLWE01 (sample SAMN12718691, study PRJNA515312) | sponge metagenome | isolation source: marine sponge | host: Mycale hentscheli | place: New Zealand: South Island, Marlborough, Capsize Point | collected 2003-05-01 | reverse complement strand
CATCGACAGCAATCGAAGGATCAGCAGCGAACGCGTGATAGCCGAGCATCAGCGAGGCGGGGAAAGGCCAGGGCTGGCTACCGAGGTACTGCAGGTCCTCCGGCCGGGTACCGATGCGCACACCCGACTCCTCCTCCACCTCGCGTCGGACCGCCGCTTCGGCAGACTCTCCCGCCTCGACAAATCCCGCGAGCGTGGAGAACCACGTCGGCTCCCAGCGGACCTGGCGGCCGAGGAGTGCGCGATCATCGTCGTCGCGAACGAGGACGATGACCGCAGGGTCGGTGCGCGGAAAGTGCGACGAATCATCGACGGAGCAATGCCGCGACCAGCCTGCATCGCGCCACGACAAACCCCCTCCGCACTGGGGACAGTGCCGATGGTTACGCGACCAGTTATCCAGCGCCACCGACGCCACCATCAATCCGGCATCCATGGCATCGAGGCGGGAGCCCGACATGCGAAGGTCCGCCCACTGGTGAGAGTCGGCTAGCGCGGGAGCCTCGTCGTAGTGCGCGCAGAAATAGGCGACACCGTCGTCGTCGATCCCCAGCAGCGACGTCGGGACATGCTCGGGAACCGAAGCATCGAGGGCGAGGCGATCCCCATCGATGGCTGCGGTGCCCTGATGCACGCGGACAAATCGACTCGATGGGTCTATGCGGGCGCCCTCTACCCACGCTTGGTCGCTGCGTCGCTCGGCAGCCCGGTCGATCGCGGAGCGGGCGAGCACGAGATCGTCCAGCAGCCACCACTGCGGATCCGACATTCGCACGAGATCTCCCCACTAACGATGAAGGCGAGCCTAGGGTGTCGACGTGAGCGTGTTCATCCGCCAGTTGACGGGAATCCGCTTCGTTGCCGCGTTCTGGGTGTTCGCCTACCACTTGCAAGGGCCGTTCAACGTTCTCGGCCTGTTGTCGATACCGGTCATGGGCGACGTCATGCGGGTTGGTCGCCTCGGCGTGGACTTGTTCTTCGCGCTGTCCGGTTTCATCCTGACCCACACCTACCTCACGCGCATGGGTTCATCGATTCGCGGGAGTACGACGCTTCGCTTTTGGTGGCTGCGCCTGGCCCGGATCTACCCCGTGCACCTGGTGATGCTCGTCGTCGCCGGCCTCGCGGTGTTCGCGCAAGCCCGCATTCTGGGTGAGGACATCGATCGTGACTGGTGGAACCCGATCGACTTCATCAAGAACCTTCTGTTGATTCAAGAGTGGGGACCCAACCCCGAACGCGGGTGGAATTTCGTCGCATGGTCGTTGTCCATGGAGTGGCTTGCCTATCTCGTGTTCCCCGTGCTGGTGCTGATCTTGTGGAGGATGCACAAGAAGGTTCCCACGTTCGTCTTGGTGATCGCGTGGTTCGCGGTCCTCGCACCGCTGGTGGGTTACGGATTGGGCACATCCGATCCCTACTACACGAACAACTGGGGTTCGACCTACCGCATCGCCACGGAATTCACCGCCGGAGCTCTGACCTACCTCATCGTCCAGCGACTGTCGGAGCGCGAACGCATGCACACCCCGGCCGCGTGGTTGTCCGCCATACTCCCCGCGCTGGTCGTCGCGGGGGCGGTGTTCCTCGCGTGGCTTCCGGCGGCCCAACCGCCGGCGAACGCCGTCAACCCGGACGCAGAACCCCTGCCGCCGTATTTCCATCTCGCTCTCGTTCCGCTGCTGGTGGCGTGGATCGGGGCCTTGGCTCTTGCTCGCTCGGGTGTGGCGCGGGCTCTCTCGACCCGCACCCTGGTGCTCGGTGGGTTCGTCTCCTACTCCCTCTACATGACCCACCTGGTGTGGATGGGGTTGTGGCGGGCGGGGATGAACGTTGCCGGGATCGAGTCGGGTGCGTTGTATGCCGCCGGGGTCGTGGTGCTGATCGTTGGTGCCCTCGTCATCGCATGGCTGATGTGGAAGGTGGTCGAAGAGCCGGCCCGTGAGTGGATGCGAGGTCTCGTGGGTACGCGTCGCACTCCCACCGAGGAGGCGGGCGAGGAGATCATCGAGGGTGCACCGCAGGGACATCCGACGAGTGGTGGGCCGATCGATCCGGTGGCGATCCCGGAGACCGACGAGCGCTAGTCGAGCACGAGGAGGGACTCGACCTCCGCGTCGGTGTCCGGGCGAATCTCATCCCCTGTCGCCACCATCACGAACGCGGCATCGACGTCTCGCCAGGAGACGCCTGCGATCTGGGCCCAGGCGAGTCGGTAGATGGCCAACTGGCGGGGGTCGATTGATGCGGTTCCTCCCGTTTTCCAATCCACTACCTCGAACCGGTCTCCCTCGGCGAAGACGGCATCGATACGGCCGTTGATAACCCGGCCGCCGAGGACCACCGAGAAGCCGCGCTCGACGCCTACCGGCTCGCGCCCTGCGTACCGCGTGTTCGCGAACGCCTTCTTCAGCTTCTCCAACTGTTCGTCCGAAACGATGTCTTCGTCGGCGGCCCCGGGGAGATCGTCGACCGCCATCAGCGACTGCTGGCCGAACATGGTTTCGACCCACGCGTGCCATGCGACACCCCGCGCGGCAGCCCGCGACGGTTGACGAGGCATCGGCCGCAGCAGATCAAGGGCGACGGCATCCGGATCGTGCAGTGCGCGCAGGAACGTCGTCGCACCGACGTGCTCACCGAGCCGAACGACGTGTTCATCGACCTGGTCGAGCCGGTGATCCTCCATCAAGGCTTCGTAGGTCTCATGCCACACGCGCACCCGCTGTTCCTCCGCGGTTTCGCCACCGCCACTGGATTCATTCAGGGACAGCGATTCGGTCATGGCGATCGGTTCGGTGGTGTTCGCGGCCTGCACCGCCTTCGCAGCCTGCGTCAGTTCCGCGCGTAGCGATGGGGCGACCGGCTGCGGCCAGGGCACGCCCCCACTACCGGTGATCGGGTTGTCAGCGCCGTCGGGTGGTGCCGGCGCCCACATCACTACCCGGCACAGGTCCGGATCAGCGGATTCGACCGCGGTTCGGATCTGCTGCAGGAACCGGTGCGGCCCGCGGGGTGTGCTGTACCCGGCGCCCCACCAATGCCCGGTGACGGTCAGTGACTCCTCGGCACGCGTGAGTGCGACGTACGCCAGGCGCTCGTTGTTGCGCTCCTCCAGAGCGCGAAGATCCTCGGCGTACTTATCGCTTTGCTTACTGATTGATTCCCCATCAACGTCGGGGAAGACGGCGAGGTGCGGGGGAACATCGCGTCGCAACGGCCACGGAACCACCCCCGGGCTAGTGAGCCAGCGGCCGCGGGACCTACCCCCGGGGAAAGCCTTCTCGGAGACGAACGGGACGAACACGTGGGTGAACTCCAGCCCCTTGGCGGCAAATACGGTCATCAATTCGACGGCCCCCGGGACCCGCGGTCGGGTGTGGGAAATGGTGACGTTGAATCGTTCGGCGTCACGCAGCCACGTGAGAAACCCTCCCAGGCTCACGCGGCCGTCGATTTCCGTTACGGACGCAGCCAGAGCGTGGAAGTCGTCAAGCGCCGAGGTCGATGTTCCACTCGGGTCGGCGAGTGCGGCCTCAACGTCGACTCCGAGTTCACGAACAGCGCGGGCGATGAAATCGCTGATCGGCTCGCTGGTGTGCGCACGCATCCGCGTCACCAAGTCCGACACCTCCGCGAACGCTTCGATGGCGCGTGGTGAGTAGTGCTCGGTCGGCCCGGGATCGCTTAGCGCGTCGGCAAGCGCGGTCACATCAACCGCGTCGCTCCCGGCAACGGCATCGTTGAGATCGTCATCGATGGAGTCGGTGTCGCGTCGACCATGCCCACCGGCGAGCGCGTACGCGCGCTCACCCAACACCGCAAGGTCTCGAGCGCCCACCCGCCAGCGAGCCCCCGCCAACAGGCGCACCAGCGATGTGTTCGCTGTCGGCTCGTGTACCACTTCGAGCAGCGCCCGTGTGTCAGCGACCGCAGGATCTGCCAGCAGGGCAGCCGCTCCTGTCACCCGGGTAGGAATCCCCCGCGCTCGCAGCGCCCGATCTACGCGCCGGATGTTCTTCCCCGTTGTGCACAAGACCGCGATCGACTCATCGGTTTCGCCAGCCGATGCCCGTCGCTTCTCGACTGCGGCGTGCACCTCACTCACCTGCGTGACGAGGAACTCCACCTCAGTCTCGATGGTGTCGAACAATCCGACGTCCACCCGCGCCGGTGAAGCGTCGCTGGGGGGTGTCAGCGGATCGGCTCCTGCGTGTTCGGCGCGCAGCTCTGTGGAGATCTCGTTGGCCACATGCAGGACAGCCGGTCCCGAGCGCCGGTTCTCGGCGAGCGAATACCTCGAGGCGGGGCGCTGGTCGGTGCGCGGAAAATGCTGCGGGAAGGACTCGATGTTGTTCACGCTGGCGCCACGCCAAGAGTAGATAGCCTGACACGGATCTCCCACGGCGGTTACGGGAAATCCTTCCCCGAACAACGTCTGCAGTAACTGTCGTTGCGCGATGGATGTGTCTTGGTATTCGTCCAACAACACGATGTCCAAGCGGGAGCGGATGTCGCTGATGGTGTCGGGGAATTGATCGACGATGCGTTGAGCGAGCCGGACCTGATCGATGTATTCCCACAGATCGTGGGTGGTCTTGTACTCGCGCCACCGCTCGATGAGTGCGGCGAGCATCATTCGGTCCTGCGCCTTCTCGGCGATCTCCCGTGCTATTCCGCGCCCGGAACCGAGCACATCGAGCTGCGCGATCAGTGCGCGATCGTGTTCGACGACGCGGTGGGGCTCGATAGCGAGTTCACTCAATTCGCTATCGAGGCGGAGCATGAGATCAGTGACATCCATCGGGCGGCGACCCATCCGAGCCAGACCCTCACCGACCTCATCGTCATGAAGTGAACACACCATTCGATAGGCATGTTGGTAGCGAAGACCGTCTGTCAACAACGTAGCTTTTGGCTCGTGTCCGATGCGCAATCCGTAGTCCGTCACCACCCGCGCGGCGAACGCGTTGTAGGTGAAGACCGAAGGCTCGGCCTCGGAAAAGCCGACGGAGGCAACTCGTGACCGGATGGCCGCAACGAGTGCGGACGCAGCCTTGTTCGTGAACGTCAGACCCAGGACGCGATCGGGATCCACCGCGCCGATCGCGCTGAGATAGGCCACGCGCGCCGACATTGACGTCGTCTTTCCGGTGCCAGCACCCGCGACGATCACTCCTGGAGCAAGCGGCGCGCTGACGGCTTCCCACTGGCTATCGCTCAGGTGGAAACCGAGGACCGCATCGAGCCCGCCTCGGTCCATGTCCGAGGGCACGCCCTGATTCGCCGAGGCGCTATTCACGTTCTTGTCGCTCACGTTGTCGCCGCTCACTCGTCGTCACCCCCAACGTCCATCACATCGTTGATATCCCCCACCAGATCGATGACAGATACCTCGGGCGTCTTAGCCGGGCACAGACCAGCGAAGTCACAGAACGTGCAGTGCTTGCCAGGCCGCGCCTCGATGCGTTCACGCCGAACGGTGTTTGCTGCCTCGCCAAGAGCGCGCTCGATCCACGTCACACCGTTGAGCCCGTCCAGCCCGTCCAGCCCGCCCGGCCCGTCCAGCCCGTCTAGCCCACGAGGGTCATCGGCGGCTTCGGTGGTCAGCGGCAACTGCATCTGCTGTTTCGGACCTGGATCCTTCGCGCCCGCGTCCATGCGCAGCTGAACAAGTGCCGCGCCGCCCACGTCGTGATGGGCGCCGTCCGCTGCCTCGTATGCGTCGCGCAGCAGGAGTTGATACACCCCCAATTGACCGTGTTCTTGTGTCTCCTTCTTCGTGGGACTCGACGAGGATGTCTTGAAGTCGATCGCTACCAGTCGACCGTCATCGTCTTCTTCGATGCGATCGAGGTAGCCCCGCAGGTGCACCGACTCCGGGGCTCGGCCGGGGGTGGGGACGTCAAGATCAGATTCGATGTAGCGCTCGCTGTCAAGGAAGGTTCTCTCACGCGCCTGGTGATAGATCAGGAATCGCTCGAGGGCGTGACGGGCTTCGGTTCGTTCGGACACCGAACGCCACGGTGCGTCGAAGTCGACCTCGCTCCACACCCGATCAACGAAGGCCTCCATGGAGCGCAGGTCTTCGGGGATCTCTCCGCGCGCGACGTGGTCGGCAATCGCATGCACGATGCTCCCGAATGCCGTCGCGCTCGAGCGAACAACATCGGCGTGCGCTTCGTGGTCGAGGAACCACTTCATCGAGCACTGCCGGATCGCATCCAACGAGGATCCGGACAGCGCAATGGGCTCATCGGGGGCCCGCAGCGGATGAGGCCCCTCGCTGACGTCGTTCATACCCCACCAGTTGGCCGGATCCGCGGCAGGGATCACCGGCGCGCCCGATCGGTCACGAAGGGTGGCGATGCGAGCCAGGAGCGATGCTGCGTGCCGTCGCGTGTCGGCCGAACTGTCGGTGTCCATCAACGCGCGCCGGCAATTGACCACCAGTTGGCTCCAACTAGTGATCACGTCACCGCGGTGCGGCAGGGCTTCGACGGTTATCCCCGGCGAGTGACCCTCGTCGTTGTGGCGTGGGTTGTCGTTGTGGCGTGGGTTAGTGAGATTCGTCCCGATCACATCGGCGATGAACCGGCTCGGTCGATCTGCTCCCTCGTCTGCCGAGTCGACAGGGAGCAGGGTGACCTGCTCGCGGGCACGGGTCATCGCCACGAAAAACAGGTTGCGCTCCTCGCGCATCAGATCCGGGGCCACCCGATCGGCCGAGGCGAGTTCCTCGACCCCGAGTAAGGATCCGCGGGGTTGCACGTTCGGCCACCGACCTTCTTCGAGTCCGGTGATCCACACCCGTTTCCATTCCAGCCCCTTGGCCCGGTGCACGGTCATGATCTGGACCATCGACTCTCGCTCCACTCGGGCGTGCGAGGACTCGGTGATCGACTCTGACGCGATGGCCTGATCGCGCAACGTGTCGAGAAACGTGGTGACCGCATAGACACCGCGGTAGCGCTCACTCAAACGCTCGGCTGAAGCGAACAGCGCTATGACGGCATCGAGATCGTGGTGGGCGCTCGCCGAGCCACCCAGCGCCGCGGCGCGCAGACGCTCCGGCCAGCCGTGCGGACTCGAGCCGCCGGTCCAGGCGACCCACAGCACCTCACCAATCGATGCCCCACCGGAAACGCCGTCACGCACGGCAGCGAGAACGTCTCGCACTCGATCGACGCTCACCGCACTAGCGGAGGCTGAATCGATGCCGGCGGGAAGGGCGTCACGACCGAACACAAGGTCCGCGACGAGCTCTCGCGCTGGCAGCACAGGCTCGCCCGCGTCGCGACGCTGCGCGCGCAACGCCCTGCCCAGTCGTCGAAGATCCGAGACATCCATACGACCGATGGGGCCGAGCAACAAATCCTCGATCCGCTCGGGAGTCGCTGTTCGAGGCCGAGCGGCGATCTCGATGAGGGTGAGCAGCACCGCAACCGCCGGCTCCTCGTGCAGCGGCAACTCGTCGGCGGTGATGGACGCAGGAACTCCGGCCACCGACAAGGCGCGCTCAACACCCGCGAGATCGTCCGCGGATCGAACCAGAACCGCCATGTCCTGCCAAGCAAGGCGGTCGTGCACGTGGGCCGAGCGAATCTGTTCGGCGATGTGTGCGTCACGGGAGGAATGTGTGGGACACGACAGGACGCGGACGGACCCCTGCATCGACGGGTCGTGGTCGACAAATTCGGGACTGCGATGGTCGCGCTGCGCATCGACCGGCAGGGTGCCGAGCGTTCGTGGTGCCAAGGCAGCCCGGGCCGCGTCGGCGATCACCGATCCGTAGCGGCGCACGGTGCGCAGCGCGATCACCGGCGCGGGTTGTCCCCCCGGCTGTCGAAACGTGTCCGGGAAGTCGAGGAATCCCTGCACCTGGGCTCCGCGGAACGCGTAGATCGCCTGATCCGGGTCACCAACAGCCACCACCGAGCATCCCGGCCCGGCTATGCGACGCAGAAACTCGACCTGAAGAGGGTCGGTGTCTTGGAATTCGTCGACGTAGACCGCAGTGATGCGCTCATGTAGTTGCCGGCGCACCTCTTCATCGCCGGCCAGGAGCACGGCTCTGCGCATCAACTCGGCGTAGTCCATGACGTTGTGAAGGACCATCACGTCTTCCTCTTGCTCCGCGATATCCGCGACGGCGTTCCACTCCGGACGAGCGTGCTCCGCTGCCAGTGCCCGTAGCCGGGCAGGAGTGATGTCTCGCTCGCGCATGCGTGCGACGAGGGCCCGCACCTCGGCGGCGAAACCCTCCGTAGCGATGGCTTCCTGCAGATCCTGCGGCCAGGCGATGGTGCCGTCTTCCAGGCTCCCCAGGATCAGTTCGCGGATCCGTTGATCCTCCTCGGCTCCCGACAACAATCGCGGCGGATCGACGTATTGCTCAGCGCCGGCGTGCGCACGGACCAGGCCGTAGGCGAACGAATGGAAAGTGGCGACCGTGGGGAGCAAGCCGCCACCGATGCGCGCTGCGATCCGGTCGCGAACCTCGCCGGCCGCTCGCCGACCAAACGTCAACACCAGGACTTCCTCTGCGGACTGCCCTGCCTCCAGGCGCCCCACAACAGATTCGACGATTGTGGTTGTTTTGCCGGTACCGGGGCCCGCGAGAACCAGGAGCGGCCCGTCACGGTGATCAATCACCGCCCGCTGGCCAGCATCGACCTCGGGGGCGTGCGTCCGCGACAAGGGCGATAGGTCCAATCGGGCGCGCACCACCCATGAATACCACCGCCATGTGACACCATCGGTCGGTGAGCGACGACACGCGGACGGGCGGCGCAGCCGGCTCCGAATCGATGCTCGACACCCCCTCCGCCGATCTGCCGACCAGCAACACGAACGCACCCCCGAAGAAGGGGACAACTGCCGAGATGGCGGACCTTCGAGCCAATGCGCTCGCCGATGCCGGTTCCTATGTGCCCGGGTCCGACGGAGTCACCGAGTTCGGCACCATCATCATCGAGGACGGCGTCATCCCCAAGCGACTACGGCGCCCCCTCGACCTCGCACGATTCGCGCTCGCCCTGCTTCTCGCGGCCGCCGCCGTCGCCATCGGCTGGTTCGCCACCGGGACAACAAGCGGCTTGGAAGACGACCTCGTGGAAGGAGCCCGACTTCTCCCCGACCCGGTCGTCTTGATCATCAACATCATCGGTGGCATTGGAACGCTGGCCCTCCCCATCGCCGGAGCTATCGCGCTGATCGTCCGCAGACGGGTTCGTCAACTCTTCGACGCGCTCGTCGCTTTACTCATCGCCGCCGTCGTCTTGTCGGGCCTATCCATCCTCGTCTCCGAGATCGCCGATCCGCGGTTGCTCGTCGCACTTACCGGTTCGAATGATCCGTCGAACGCGGCAACATCTCCAATCCTCGGTGGTCTCCTCGCGTTCATTACCGCCTCGCGTTTGATCAGTCGTCGCCCGTGGAACGTTCTCACCCTCGTCGTGATGGGCTCACTGGTGATCGTCGCGATACTCAGCGCATCCATCGCCGTCGCCGGCTTGGCCGCATCACTAATGATCGGTTGGGCTATCGGTCTCGCCGTTCGCTACATCCTGGGGATTCAAACCACGCGCCCCAGTGGGGCGGAAGTCGCCGAAGCATTAGAGCGCGGCGGCCTACCCATCACGATGCTCCGGGCGCAAGAGTCAACCGCACGGGGCCGCCGGTACCTGGCGACGGGACGGTCCGGTCAATCGCTCAACGTGACCGTTCTCGACAGGGACCTCGAAGGCGCCGGGCTCCTTCGCGCCATCTGGACGTCGCTGCGCCTGCGAGAAGAGCCCCGTAACTCGTCGTTCAACATGCGTCGCGCGGTTGAGCACGCAGCGTTGGTGTCCTACGCGGGGGAATCCGCCGGCGTTCCCGAGCCTCGCTTGCTCCTTGCATCCGAGGTGGGCCCCGACTCTTGCGTCCTGGCCTACGAATACATCGATGGCACACCCTTCGCTCAGAGCAGCGGCCTCACCGACGATGACCTCCGCGGCGCCTGGCAGGCCGTGAAAACCATGCACGAACACCAGATCTCGCATCGATCGCTCAACGACGACCACCTGCTGCGCTCCCCCGACGGCACGGTACGAGTTATCGGCCAGGACTCCGGCAGTGTTGCCTCGAGCGATGTTGCCATGCGCATCGATATCGCCGAGTTGCTGTGCACCCTCGCGATGCTCACTGACGTCGACCGCGCTGTCAGCACGGGTGTGGAGATTCTGGGAGTGGACGGCATCGGGAGAGCGCTGCCCGCCTTGCAACCGGTCGCCTTATCTCGACGTACCCGAAAAGAACTGCGCAAGCACAAAGGACTCATCGTCTCGCTGCGCGACCGCTTAGTTGAGATACGGCCAGGAGCAGATGAAGAAGCGATCCAATTCGAGCGCATCAAACCCAAGACGCTCATCATGGTGGTGGCCGGCACGATCGCCGGGTACGTCCTGTTGTCCCAACTGGCTCGCGTGGATCTGGTTGGACTCATCAGGACGGCCGATTGGCGGTGGATCGCCGCGGCCGCCGTCTTCAGTTTGATTACGTATTTCGGTTCGGCCTGGTCGCTCACGGGATTCGTCCCCGAGAAGCTGCGCTTGACGCGCACGCTGATGGCGCAGATCGCGGGAGACTTCGCGACGCTGGTTTCCCCTCCGACGCTGGGGTCGATCGCGATCAACGTGCGCTACCTGCAAAAGTCCGGACTGCATCCGGCGCTGGCCGCCGCGTCGGTCGGCGTCTCCGGCGTCGTGACTTTCGTCTTGCACATACTTCTTCTTCTGGGCTTCGGCGTCGCGGCGGGCACCGCCACCGACTTCACGTTCGACCCGCCGCGGGCCGCCGTGATCATCGTTTCCGGTCTCGCCGTGCTCGCTCTGGGACTGCTGGCAGTTCCTCGGGTCCGCAAAGAGATCACCCGCAGGATTCGCCCCCTGATCGCCGAGGTGATCCCTCGGCTGGTGACCGTCGCCCAACGCCCCCTCAAGCTTCTCGAGGGAATTGGCGGAATTCTTCTGCTGAACCTCGCCTATATCGCGGTCTTGTTCGCCTGCATCGCCGCGTTCGGCGGATCACTCAACATCGCGCTCGTGGCCGTCGTCTACCTCGCCGGTGCCGCTATCGGGCAGGCCGCTCCCACCCCCGGTGGTCTCGGAGCTGTGGAAGCAGCGCTCGCGGCTGGTCTCACGGCCGCAGGACTAGACGCCGGCACCGCCGTCTCCGCTGTCCTTCTCTACCGACTCATCACCTTCTGGGCACCCACCGTCCCCGGCTACTGGGCGTTCACGAAACTGACCAAAGACGGCTTGCTCTAGCGCGCGCTATCACCACGGCACTGAGACACTATGAACATGAGCGACGAGCGCGTAGTCATCACGCCATTGAAGGACGGCCCCAACCAAGTTGCCGGCGGTGTCGTCGTGCAAGACCCTGACGGGAACGTCATCAAAGAAGCGTCGACCGTTTACCTGTGTCGGTGCGGGTTCAGCCAAGACAAGCCTTTCTGCGATGGGTCGCATCGGCGGAATGGATGGACCGAGGCGTCCGGCGACTAGCACCTGCGTGACGCTCCCCTGGCGCATCGATTGAGCCGATCCTCGGTTGGGGCGGTCCTCCGTTGGGCAGATGTCGCTTTCCCGCTTCTGGCCTCAACGCTGAGGATTCGTCGCTAAGGTCGGGGCGAACCCTCGAGAGGACAGCCATGAGCCACGCGTTCGCCGTCGACTCCGACGCGCGCGAGCGCGCAGCCTCCACCCGAGCCCGGACAAGTGACGGTGCGACCGGCAGCCGACCGAGCACGTCACTGGACGCACCATCGCCGGCAACTTCACGACCGGACACGTCGTCTGCCGGATCGTCCAAGGGTTGGTCGATGTCCTCGGCCATTGGTTCGATGGGCCGGCGCCTTGCTCAACTCGGGCAAACCGGCGACAAGGCACTCAACGCCGGGCCGATGGGCGCGTCGGGAATGGCAGTGAATAAGGCGGCTGGCCTCATGGACTACGCGGGACCGTCAGTCTCGACGATGGGCACCCATGCATCAATCGCCGCGACGGCTGCGGGGCGCATGGCGATGGAGGCGAGCGGAGCCAAACCGACCGACGTCGCGCACGACGAGCGGGAGAGGTATCGGCAAAGCAAAGCCGGAGTTGCGCACGCGGACCGCGTAGCCGAAGCCCACAAGAAGCTGGAGTCGGGTGAGACCGCACCATCGACTAGCGAAACTCAGGAGGCACTCGCCGGGGCTGAGGACCCGGCCGAGAAGGAACGACTGGCCAGCGAGCACATGGCGATGTTCCGTGCCAAGAGCCAACGCGCAGCAGGAACCAAGGGCCCGGGCAGACTCCAGGCGCGCAGTAGTCAACTCATCGCCGCCCTCGGCCTTGGCAAAGCGGTGGAATCCACCGGCCACCGAGCGGGGTACGAAGGCACGATGGCCGAGAGCGCCAACGTGCTCGGGGCGTCGTTGAAGCGTGGAGCAGACGGCAACACCACCATGACTGGGGAAGGAGATCTCCCCCAAGAAGCCAAAAACGGGCGCACCATGCAAAAGGCGGCCATGTTCCACCGAGGGATGCAAGGCCTCGGAGCGACCCTGGGTGGCGACACCGGTCGAGAAGCACTCCTAAAGGGTGAGAACGCGAAGGCTCTGGCGAAGTCGGGGGCGGGGATGGCCCGCACGGTTGCTGCGAGCTCAGCGGGCGCAGCAGCCGATGCCCACGGAGCCGGCGGCTTCGGATCGACCATCGCCAACGCGGCGCTGAAAGCCTCCGGGGCCGTCGTTTCTGGCGTCGGTTCGATGTTCGGCAAGCTCACCGGCATCGAATCGGCTGCGAAGAACCAGGACAACGTGGACGCGCTCCGCAAATACACCGGCGAGGACGGTGGCACGTCGCGAGCCCAGGAAATCGAGGAGCGCGGCTTCCACCCGCGTGCGCAAGCGAACGGCTTTAACGATGCCGAAGCCGGCCTTCCTGGTATCGACTACGCCAAGAAGGGCGAGTCCTGGTCAGAGGCGCGCGAAGAGGCCGCCGAGAAGGGACACACCTACGCGGCCGGCGGCATTAAAGGAGCCCTGCGGGGATTCGGTGCCGGGATCTCCGGAGCAGCCCGCGGGGCCTGGAGCAACATCAAGGGACACTCCGCCAAGGCGTTCAAGGACGCGAAGAAGTTGGCCTCATCGGGCATCGCATCGGCTCGATCGACCGCCTCGAACGCGGCGGCCAAGGTCGGTTCGGGTCTCTCGCGAGTCGGCGGCGCAATGAAACGCGGATGGAAGTCAGCGATGTCGTGGCTTCGCAAACCGCGAACCACTCCGAAGGCCGCCGACGATGACGACGACGACGCCGGTATCGAACTCCAGTCGATGGGATAGGCAGCACGCGTAAGCGGCAGTTGGCGCAGAATCCGTTCCGCTCGGACTACTTCTGTCGCCAGTTTCCATCCTCTCGCTCCTCCACGTCGGCGTCGAGCGCGTCTCCCTTTTTCACGAGCCCTTTGGCATCCTGCTCTTTCTCGGTCCCGTACAGCCCTTGCGGATGCATGTATTGCTCTCGCCCACCGGCGAGATGCTCAGCTGTGCCATCGATCTGGTGCGTCTTGTGATCTTGGGCCGCAGCCTTGGACATCAATATGGGGCCGCCGCCTTGATCAGTGACCCCGTACGTGTGCGCACGAGAATGCTGAACCGAGCGATCCACGCCAGTCCACGCGAGCGCGTGTCCCTGAACGGCTTCTTCCCTGCCGAGTGCCTCGGGCGAGGAGTAGTGGCCGGCATTGTCCCGATCCGGATCGGATCGAGCATGCAATGTTTCGCCGGGCCGCAGGTGCCGCACCCCGAAAG
>WLWE01001997.1_pt1 | contig 13857 bp, 9 predicted proteins | sample 6718301 | NCBI WGS metagenome assembly WLWE01 (sample SAMN12718691, study PRJNA515312) | sponge metagenome | isolation source: marine sponge | host: Mycale hentscheli | place: New Zealand: South Island, Marlborough, Capsize Point | collected 2003-05-01 | reverse complement strand
TGCATGTAAGACTATTACATTATCTGATGGCTTGTATAAAATTACAACTACCAATGGAGGTAGTTATATTACAATAACTGGAGGAAGTGGTGTAGTTGCATCTGTAACTAACTGTAGTACTTGTACATCTTACCCAAGTAGTAATCCATTAAGTTTTGGAGCAATATGTAACCCTGGTGCTACTCCATCTATAGATAACATGTATTATCATAACGGATCGGGTACATACCCAGTAACTGGAGACACAGTATATACTACTATAGGATGTAGTAATCCTTTAAATGGTGGTAATTCTTACTTTTATATTTATTCAGTAGGAACTAATAATTTTTATATACGTGTAAATTCAAGTGGTGTAGTAATTTTAGACTCAAGTTGTACACCACCTTAATAACAAACTATGGCAGCAGAGACATTAACATTTAGCGATGACAAAAGAAGCCCAGGGTGGCCATCTTTTTACACATACTATCCAGAGTATATAAAAGGTATGAATGGATATTTATATACATTTTACCAAGGAAACTTATGGAGACATAATACTAACTCATTAAGAAACAACTATTATGGTGTGCAAGGTATTTCAACCGTTACTAGTGTGTTTAATCCAGAGCCTACATTAAGTATTAAGTTATTTAAGACCATGTCTTATGAAAGTTCTCACAGTTGGGCAGTTACTGATTTAAACACTGATTTAAGCAGTGGTTCAATGCTTGAGACATATTTTGAACAAAAAGAAGGTGAATGGTATTCTTATATAAGAAGCAACTCTGGAACAGTAGATTGGAAACTAAGATCTGGTAATGGTTTAGGGGGTTGTGCAACAGTTTCTGGTGCCGCCGCTACAACATTAATTACATTTAATAGTCCAATTGGAAATATTGTAAGTATAGGAGATATAGTATATGCTGGAACAACTACACCATTAATTGTAGGTCCTATATTATCTTTTACCAGTAATTCTATTACTGTAGATGCATCTGCTGTTGGAGCAACTATACCTACTGCAGGCAATATGATATTATATTATAAAAACAGTATAGCAGAGTCACATGGAGCTCGAGGATACTATATGGAGTTTACAATGACTAATGATGACACTAGTGCAGTAGAGCTATTTTCGGTAGGCAGTAACGTAATGAAAAGTTATCCTTAGAATTTGTTATCTTTGTTAGAACATGGAATTACAAGTTGCTCATGATGTATTAAGCTCAGTTGTTTCTCGTAGAGGAATAATGTGGGATAAAATTGAAAGTTTTCAAAAATACTTAAACACACTTAAAGGAACTGTAAATCATAAAGCGGGTACTGAGCAAAGTGAAATTCTTAAAGATACTTGTCCTATAAAACAACATATTGATGGAGGGCTTTATACTAGAGAAATTTTTATGCCTAAAGGAAGTTTGATTGTAAGTATGATTCATAAACAAAATCATCCATCTTTTTTATTAAAAGGTAAATTATCTTTTTTAAACGATGATGGAATAGTTCAAACTATTGAAGGACCATATAAAATTTTTACAAAAATAGGTACTCAACGAGTTTTGTATATACATGAAGATTCCACATGGTGTTGTGTTTATAAAACAAATGCAAAAACATATGAAGAAGCAGAGGCTGATGTTTATACTAATAATTATAAAGATTTGCCCAATAAGATAATAAATAAATATAAAAAATTATGGCAGGAATTGGAACTTTAGCAACAATAGGTATAGCAGCAGGAATAGCTAGTGCAGGAGTTGGAATAGCTGGTGCAGGTATTTCTTTTGGTCAAGCAGCTAAACAAAGAAAAAGAGCATCTCAAGCTGCAGCAGATTCTGCAAGGGTTATGCAACAAGCTAGAAATAGAATGCAAGTAAATACACTTGAAGAATTAAGAGTTCCATTAGAAGCTTATGAAAGAGGTTTTAAAGCAAATACAGCACAACAAAGACAAGCATTAGACTCTTTACAAGGAGCCGATGCTAGGAGTTTAGCAGCGGGTATAGGTAAGGTAGGTGCTTTAGGAACAGCATCTAATGAAGCTATGAGAATAGCTATGGGTGAAGATTTATATAAATTAAATAAAGCCAAAGCAGAAGAAGAAGGAAAAATTAAAGAAGAGTTGGTTAGAATGGACACTGGTCAAGCAGCAGACTTTGCAAAAAAATCACAAGATGAACAAGCTGCAGCAACTCAATCAGTTACTGGAGGTGTACAAGCTCTTACAAGTGGTTTGGCAGCATTAGGATCATCCTTGCCATTATTTGCAACAACACAAGCAGACACAAGGGCTGCTAATTTAGCTGGAAAAATTGCAGGTGATATGAGTAAATCAACTGACTATATGACAAATCAAACATATATAGATCCTAAAACAGGATTAGAAGTTAAAGCAACCGATCCTAAATTTGAAGCACCAGAAGGTTATAAACCAGATGCATTGCCAGGTGAAGTAGGGTATGCAGACAATATGTTATATAGACCTTATAAGCAAGAGGAAATAATGAAAAAATTAAGGGAGCAAAATTATACTGGTAAGCAATATAGAGAGTTTATGAAGAATGGTATTCCTACTGACATATTAGACTCATTATTTAAACGATAAATGTATTAAAAATGGCAGAAAATAAATATTCGCTTTATTCTCAAAGGAGTGCAACAGAGCAATATGTTAACTGGGGTAAAGTAGCTTCAGATATTACTAAAGGCATTGTTACTGTAGACGGACAAAGAAGAGCTAAAAAACAAGCAATAGATGATGCTACTAGTGAAGCATTAGCTAAATTAAGTGAAGTTGCTGATGTTAATAATGGTACAGCTAGTGCATTATTAATAAGAGGAAGCAATCAGTCCAAAGAAAACCTAATGATTCAAACTGATTTGTTAAAAAGAGGTCTAATAACTCCACAAGACTATCAATTATTCATGAATCAACAAAAAACAGGTTATGCTAATTTGAGTACTGCTGTTCAAAATTGGGATAAATACTTTACAGAAGCTCAAGCTCGATTAGAACCAGGAGAAGACGGTATAAATTCTATAGCTTCTGCAGCTGAGATTTATAACAATGAGTCTATGTTAGCTTTTGGTAATTTAAATGATAAAATATTATGGACAAACCCTGCTAATGGACAACTACAATTAGTGCAAATGGGTAAAAACAAACAATCTGGACTTTATACTGATATGCCAGATGTAAAAAATAATCCCGGTGCATATATGAATCCGAATTATATGAACTCTAGGATGAATTTTAAAGAAAACAGAAAGGTATTAGGGCAACAAGCAGATTTAGTAGTTGAGAACCTTGCTCCTTTTATTCAAGAAGAAATAAATAATGGTGTTGTCACTAGCTATGATGATTTTAGAAATTATGCTGATTTTGGAACCAAAGAGAATGGAGAAAAGCAGACCTATGATGAATGGTTAAATGAGCAAGTAGAGGGTATTGTTGCTATTGATAGTGATGCTGTTCAAATTCTTACTGCACAAGGATATAATTTAGCTCAAGACAAGGAGGAGTATGAAAAAAAATATTGTAAAGAAGGTGTGCCATGTGATTTTTCTAAAATGATAACTGTATCATATGTAGATGGTAAGCCAGAATATGACATGGGTGCTGCTGATGAAAAGCTAGATGTAGCAAAAAGACTTGCTCGAAACGCTATTGAAGTAAGAATAGGTCAAACTATTAAAAAGAGTGGAAGACCAATTCAAGAACCGTCTAGTGATAAAAATGCAAGAAAGACTAAGACTGATATAATAAAAGAATATAACACCATACTAACTAGTGGTAACGAAACTGAAGTTAGAGATGTTCTTGATGGTCAGATAAGAATTCAACGAGGAAAAGAAACTGATCCAAACAAAAAAATAATTGGTTATGATTTAAGTGATGATTCAATTACATTTACATATGCCGATGGTACAAAATCTAACCCTTTATTAAGAAGAGAAGCTATTCTAGGTGATAATCCTAATACTTTAGATGTAGTAGAAACTGATTTTAACACTGGTGAATATGAGGGGGTTAATTTATCTAATCAAATTTTCCAATTATACAATGAACTGGGTGGAGATAAAGCAAACTTTAGCTCGGCAGAACAAGTTAAATCAGCTGTATCAGATTACAATATAAAGTTAGGTAATGTTAGAGATGGTGATGCATTTTCTGGTGAATATGCTAAAGCACCTTATGATATGAGTGATGCTAAATCTCAATCACAGTCTTCAAACGACTTTGTTCTTGCCATGGGAGGAGATGAGAGTGGAGTAGGAAGAATTGATAACACTGATATTCAGAATATAGTTCCTAAATTGGATAATGTTGTTGAAAATGCATTCCCAACTGAATTATTAAATGAAATGGATAGTGAAGGTTTAACAATTAGTTCTAATTACGAAGCAAATGATGAAGAAAATGATCCATCTTTTATAGAATATGTAATTACAGACAAAAATACAGGTAATGTTGTTAAATCTTATAAAATAGAGAATATATATGGAACTGCAGCCGGCAATCCAACAAAAACATATAAGATGATTTATGATGAGGTATATAAAGGTTTTGTTCAGCCATATTTAAACGAAAGAAATCAAAAAAGAGCAGATACAAACGTAAACAGTAGGTCTGGAAATATAGGTAAACTTAACAACTTATAGTGAAATTTATATGGCACAAAACGAATCTTTAAGAAAGCTATACGATGAGTTGTATAAGTCTAAATTATATACTAAAAGTTTTGAAGACTTTGTAAAACAGTTTAGTGATTCTACTAAACAAAAAAAACTATACAACTCTTTAAATAAAGATAAACTTTACACAAAATCATTTTTAGATTTTCAGGATCAATTTTTTTCTTCTCCTGTTGATGATTCTATGGAAACAGATATTAATCCACAAGGACAACAAACCGATATATTTGACAACACCGATATATTTGACAACAGAGTTTCATTAGACCAACCTACTGAACAAGAGTTACAACAACAACAACAAATAACACCTATAGTTCAAGAAGTAGAAAGAGAAGACTTTATGGATACCCAAGAGGCTCCAACATTATTAGAAAGGACATTTGGTAAAAATGCTCTTACAGATTTTTTTGGTGATATATATAGAGCAGGTGAAACTGGTGTAGCACAAGGACAAGGTGTTGATGAGTTTTTAGGGTTAATGAGTTCTAAGCCTAGAAATTTAACCGATGAAGATATACAAGACTATATCAATGCAGTAAATTATATGAATAGTCAGCCAGAAAGTGATGAAATGAAAGAATTTAGTCGAATTTCTGATGAAAATGGGGGAGGTTTAAAAGGCTTAACCATGGGCTTAATGAATAATTTTAGTATAGCTCCAGCTGTATTAGTTCAATCTATCGTTTCAATGTTACAACCAGCTCCAGCATTAGCTGGTGGAGTTGGTGCAGGTGCAGGTGCATTAGCAGGAGGTGGAATTGGTGCTGCTGCTGGTTCAATCGGAACTCCCATTGGTTCTGCTATAGCGGGTTTTGTAGGAGCAGGAGGTGGAGCAATATCTGGTATGATTGGAGGTGCAACTGCAGCCCTAGAAACTGGAATAAGTTTTACAGAGTTTTTGAGTGAAGAAATGAAAAAGGAAGGTACTCCTATGACAGTAGAGGGTGTTAGAGAAACATTGCAAAATCAAACAACAATGAATAAAGTAAAAAACAGAGCATTGTCAAGAGGTATGACAATTGCCGCTGTAGAAGCTTTGTCGTTTGGTATGAGTAAGGCTTTTGTAGGTACTGTAGGAAGAATAGGGTTAAAAGGAGGTACGGGAAAATTAGCAAAAGCTACAAAGGGAGTAAAAAACATACAAGCAAAAAAAATCGGAGGTGTTACAGGTGCTATTGCTATTGAAGGAGGATTAGGTTCTGGAGGGGAGGCATTAGGAAGAGTAGCGGCAGGACAAGAAATGGATAAAAAAGATATATTTTTAGAAGGTATAGCTGGATTATCTACTGCACCTATTTCTATTACTGGTGGCTTATTGACTGTGCCTAAATACATAGTTAATGGTGAAAGGGTTACACAAGCATATGTGGATAATTTAATAAACACCATGACTCCAGAGCAATTAGCATCTCCAGAGTTAGGTATACAAATAAAAAATGATCCTGCTAGAAATAAAATTGTTACAGATGCTAGGTCTAGAGCAAATTTCTCATTAGAAATTGATCCTAATGTTCCAGCAGGTCCTGAAAGAGAAAGATTAATTGATTTAGAAGTAGAACGTTCTAAAATAGGAAATCTAGAATTAGAATCTAATCAATTAAAAAATAAAGCAATTAAAAAAGAAATTAAAGCTATAGTAGAAAAGTACAATGGTACTCTAGATGAAAGAGCTGTTGAAGAGCTAAGAAAAGAAGGGGTGGAAAATCCATCTCCAGAACAAATTAAATCAAAAGCAGATGCCATTTTTAAGTCAGAAACAAAGAGCCTGGATGCACAAGAATCTACCGAAAATCGCCAAAAGATGGGAAAAGGAGACACCACCGGGGGAGTTACCGATCAGAGTCAGCAAGAACAAACCGACAAAAATGAGGTTACGGAAACAACGGAAGAGAAAATAGTAGAGAAAACAACAATTACAGATAAAGATGCTATATCGGAACTAGAAAAAGATGGAGTGGTTGATCCTTCGCCAGAGCAAGTACAAACTAAATTAGATGAATTAATTAGTGAATCTCAAGCAATAGAAGAAAAATCTATTGAACAAGATTCGCCAATGAAAAGAAATGAATCTACCGAAACAACTGAAACATCTAATGACGGTGTTAAAATAAAAGTTAAAGAAGAAACTGTTTTAGATAATGTAAGTAATTACCAAAAAATTGAAAACATAGTAGGTGAAAAAGCTATAGCAGGTTATAATAAGGTAGTTAACACTGCAATTCGAGCAGGTAAGGCACTATCTAAAGTTTTACCAAATGTTAAAATAAAAATAGTAGAGGATGCTGAAACCTATAAACTTTTAACTGGTAAAGATTCAAGAGGTAATTATAATGTAGATAAAAAAACAATATACATTAATGCGTCTAAAGCCTCAACAACAACTATTGCTCACGAAGTAGCACATGCAGTTTTAATAGAGACCTTAGGTATAAATAGTAATCTGCAAGGATTAACTAAGAAAATGATTTCTAGTATAAAAAATTCAAAAGCTTTATCTAAAGTAAAGATTAAAGATAAAGAAGGAAATACTAAATTTTTAGAAGCTTACTTAGATGAATTTGCCAGTACATATGATGAAAATTTACAAAGTGAAGAAAAAGTTGCAGAATTATTCGGACTCATTGCTGGTAGTTTTAAAGCATTAAAACCTAAAGAACAAGGTGTTGTTAGAAAATTTATTAATGATATTCTTAAATTATTAAAACTAGACAAATATGTAAGTGAATTTACAAAAACAGACAATGATATTGTACAATTTATGAATGTAGTTGCCGGCAAAGTTACTTCTGGAACTGAAATTGTAGCAGAAGACTTACAGGTATTAAAAGATATAGAAACACAATTACCTACTGAATCTACAACAGAAAGTACAGATACAAAAAAGACTACTCCTAAGAAAAAAACAACTAAAAAGAAGGTTAGTAAAGAACAAACCACAGAATCTACTTCTGAAACAAAGATTGAAAAAGAAAACAATAGGTTTCAAGCTGATTTTGTAGATGAACAGTCTGGACTAAGTTTTGAATATTTAAAAAACAAAGCAAAATTTAAATTGCTTGAAGATAAAAATTTTATTACTAGGGACAGACCTATACAAGACTTTAATGGAAAAACAGTAGTTCTGCATCAACCAGATGGTGCATTTAGTGGTAATATATTTAAAGATGGTCAAAAGTTAGTAGAAGGTAAGGGAGGTATTTATTATACATTAAAATTTCATGATGATAATTATTTTTGGGCAGCTACAAGAGATAGTGCTAATAAAATGGCAGAGAAATTAAATAAATCTTTTGATGCTAATGGAGGTAAAATATATATGGCCTTAACCAGTGCACCATATGATAAATTACTCTCGAGCACAACTATGTCTAATGCAGTTTTAGATTTTTTTAATTCTGTTGCTCTTGATAGAAAATTAAAATTAAGAAAGTCAATAGTTCAAAAAGCTATAATAGAAGCTGCTAATACTGTAGATGGTAAAAATGGTTTAGGTAAACAATTAAAATTAAAAAAAACAGATAGTTTTCAATCTAATCTAAAAAAAATAAAAACAGCTTTAGGAGCAGACAATAGTTCATTTAATGACAGAAAGTTATTTGCTCAAACTTTAATTGGATTGATGTCTGAAGAAATAATTAAAAACCCAAAAGCAGTTGAACAATTCGGCACCATATTTAGCGAAGGTATTCAAAATAAATATTTTAAATATCAAGGAAAGTCATTAAAAATATCTAAAGCAAATATGATTCAGGCATTATCTGAAATGTTAACCGAACCTATTTTAAAAGATGGTTTTAATGCCAGAGATAAGGGAGGGCAAGTATATGCTATGCTTGAGGTAGATAGTAAGGTAAAAGCTGTTGAAAGCAATAAGCATGAATCTTATCCTTTCGCAATAGAAACAGTAGATAAGTCACAAAAATCAATTGTTAATATACTAACTAATAGACCACAATGGAATCAAATAACTAAAGATCCCTCTACAAATCAAATAGTAACACCAACAAGAGAAAGTAATGTATTTCCTACGTTTGGAACAAGTCAAGATGTTGTAGCACTAGATACTACATCGATAAATATAAGTGAAACTAGAAACCAAAAAGACATAAAAAGTTTAGGTAAGTTTTATGCTATGGAAGATAGTGGTTTTATTGATTATAATAAATTACAACCAAGCGATTTAAAAACATTTAGAGCTAGAGCAAAAGATTTAGGCTTTACAGTAGAAATAGGAAGGGTTAGAGATAGAAGAGCATACAATTACAATCAGCCTACTGGATATTATTTGAAAAAGAACAATAGGTTTTATAATCCTTATGCAAAAAATCAAAGATATCAGTTTGATGATTCCTCATCTAATGCACAAATTATAATAAATGAAAGGAATGCAGGAAGATCAGATGTTGCTATAATAGATTATTTAAAAAGAATTAAAGGAGTTACAAGTAAAGAACTTAAAAGTGCTATTGAGACAGCTGATGTCTTTACTGGTGTAAGTCCAGTTATGCCTAAAGTATTTTTAAATTTAGGGTTGAAAAAAGGAAAAGCCTTGTATAATAAGGTAATGAAAAAATTCAACAAGTTAGAGGCGTCTAATAAAAAAAGAAAAACCAAATTAACTAAAGCACAAATAGTAGATAGAACTTTAGAGTATTTACAAGAACAACCAGAATTTACACAAACAAATGTCAAAAACATCGAAAGAGATAATTCTAAAGAATTTGTTTCAGATGTTGCTGAAAAAGCTACACAGTCAGATTTACAAACTTCATTAGTTTCTGCTACAGTAAAAGCTTTAGGAAGTAGACCAACTCAAAATATAAGAGAAAGAATTAGCACTGCTGTAAAAGCAATGAAACAAAGAACTAAAGGTATAAAAAACAGGTACGCTATTCAACAAGCACTATTATCTTTTGTTAGAAAATCTTTACCAGATATAGCTTATAAAAAACCAAGGGTTATAAAGTTGATGCGAAAATTAAAAGACATCAATGCAGTTCAAAAAAACATTGATAATATCGTAGATGAGGTTGTAGAGGAAATTAATACTATTAATAGTGAAATTTTAGAAAATAAAATAGATAATCTATTATATGACAAATATGTAAAAGTCGAAAACAATAAGTCTAAAGCTAATAAAATATCTAATACTATAAGAAAACGAATAGACAGAATAAAACAATATGTTTTATTAAAACAAGCAAAAGGTGTATTAAGTGGTGTTGTAGATAAAGATTTAAAAGGTAAAGAAAGAGCAGAAGAAAAGAAAAATAAGTTAGCAGAAATTATAGGAGAAAGAAATGCTCTTCTACAAAATCGTATAGACAAACTGTTAAATGGAATTGAATTAACAGAAGAACAAAACAATGAGGTTGCCGATTATCAACTGGCTATTGAGATAAACAGCTCCATGTATATGGGAATTGATCAAGCTAGTAAGGTAGAATCTTTAGATAATGTTCTAGCAAATTTAGAAAGCTTAGTTGCTAGTGGAAGAAATGAATTAAATAATCAAATAGCAGAAGCAAGTGAAGGGTATAGAGCTCGTAATGAATATATTTATGAAGATATAACTGGAGAAAAATTAGACTTTAGCGATCCTGAAGCTATAGCTAAAGCAAAGAAAATCTTAAATGAAAGAGAAATTGCAAAAGAAAAAGCAGAGCAAAATTCTCGTTTCGCTGTTACAAAAATACTGAAGGTTGTTAAAAATGCTACTGTCGGATTTTTAAGAAGAGGAGATAGTTTGCAAAACATAATGGATGCAATATCTAATTTACCTGGTTTAATGTTTGAGGGAAGGACTCAAGAGTTAGTTTATGAAAAGTTAAATGAGTCTTCTATAGTTTACAAGCAATATCAGTTAGAAGACAATAGAATTATGGCTGAGAAATATGTAGAACTTTTTGGAGGTCCAAAAAAAGTAAAAGGTATTCCAGTGCCAGATAGAGTCAGAAAAGTTATAGCAAGGCAAAAAGTACGATCAATGGAAAAGCCAAAGCAAACTTTTATAGGAAGAGAAGGAAGAAAAGCAAAAGATGGTAAAGTTATATACAGAGATGTAAAAGCAGTTGAAATTGCAGAAAAAAAATATCAAGAGGCTAAAGGTATTATTAATAGAAGAAAAGCTTTGTCAAATTTAAATTTAGTGCGATTAAACCAACAAATAACATTATCAGATTCTCAGACTTATTATTTGTATAATCAATTTAAAGATCCAGCGAATAGAGCATCTTTTTTAAATCCAGACAACAAATTATTTGGTCCAGATGCAGATAGAATAATGAAAGAATTGACTGAATCCATGTCTCCAGAATTAAAAGCTTGGGCAGACTGGCAGACTAATGAATTTTTTCCTTCTATATATGAAAGATATAATGATGTGTATAAAAATATATACCGAACAGATTTACCTTGGAACAAATTATATAGTGGTCGTATTTATAGAGAAGGTATTGCAGAAAAAGATAATGATAATGTTGATTTAATTGGTTCATCTAATATATATAAAACCAATGTAGGAAGTTCTTCTTTGTTAGGAAGACAAGCAAGTAATAAGCCTATTAGACCTATGAGTGGTAATAGTGTTCTAAATAGTTATTTGACAGATATGAACTACTTTGCTGCTTATGCAGAAAATGTTAGAGATGTAAATAAAATATTTACAAATCCTTTAATTCAAGACGCTATAAGAAGCACAAAAGGAGAAGATTATAACTTTTTAATTAATAATATTATTCAAAAAATTGCTACAAGAGGTTTAAGCGATGCAAAAACAGTAGCTTTTGTTAATAAAATGAATGATATATTTTTAGGAACAAGATTAGCACTGTCTCCAGTAATTGCAGTAAAACAGTTATTGTCCCTTTTCACTTACATGGGTGATATAGGCGTGGCTAATTGGATGTATTATTATGGTAAGGGACTAGCTACAGGAAGAGTGTTTAGTTCTATGAAAGAAATTCATCAGAACTCAACTTATTTAAAAGACAGATATTCTAAAGGATTTGAAAAATCACTAGAATCATATTCAGAAGGCACGTCTAAATTACCACCATTAATTCCTGGAGTAGGTTCAGAAACTTTAATGGATATATCATTAGCATTTTCTAAAGCTGGTGATGCTGGAGCAATATATTTAGGTGGTGTACCAAATTATATGTATTATAAAGAAAGGTATTTAAAGAACAATCCTAATGCCACTAAACAAGAGGCTATTGATTTTGCAATAAAAAGATTTGAAAAAGATACTAAAGGAACACAGCAGTCACAAGATTTACAAGACAAAGATTTTTACCAAACTTCAAGCCCTATAATGAGAAGTTTAAATATGTTTAAAACAACTCCAAAACAATATTTAAGAAAAGAAAGATATGCTATAAGACAACTTTACCGTAAGATTAATGCATTTACTAAAGCTACATTTAAAGGAGAAAATCCTTTTACTGCCGCAGCTAATGCAGGAAAAGGTTCACTTATAGAAAACATGAGAAATTTAATGTTGTATCATTTTGTAATGCCTATGACATTTCAATACGTAACTCTAGGGTTGCCTGGTCTATTAACAGATTATGATGATGAAGATGAATATGATTTAATAAGAGCCGCAGTACTTGGTAATGTAAATGGGCTATTAATAGTAGGTGATTTAATAACAGGTTTAGCTGATTATATACAAGACAAACCATATGCAGGAGAAATAAGAGGTATATCCTATCAAGAATTTTTAGAAAGCATGATGAGAAAAATTAGCAGATATAATAATGCTAAACCTGATAACCCTAAAAAAGATCAATATTTATTAGATGCAGTTGGATCAGTACTCGAATTAACACAAATTCCAGCTACTAAAGCTACACAATTAGCATACAATGTAAATCAATTAATCACTGGTAAAGATAAAGCTGGTAATTACTTAACTACTAATGGTTATTGGTTAAGGGCATTAGGATATTCTGATTATGTTATTGACAACGATGAAAGTAAAAGAGCTAAAATGCTAGAGGAATTGAATAAAAATACTAGAGAAAAGAGAGCTCCTAGAGAAAAGAGAGCTCCTAGAGAAACGAGAAAGAGAGCTCCTAGAGAAAAGAGAACAAGGAATTAAACTTCATCAGACAATGATTGAATTAAATCAGCCATAAGTTTACAAACTTTTTGTGCCTTAGCTTTTGCTTCGTTGTGATCTCTTTCCATTAAGTCTTCATATAATTCGGTGATGAGGTTGTGTGAGTTGTTTGTCACAAAGTTAATATGCTTAATCGCACTCACATCGTCTTGAGATATACCGTTCATTTTTTTTTACCCATCTATACCAAATATAAAAAAATTTTAGTAAGATTCAAATGTCAGTACCTAATTCTTGGTTTATTTTAGCGATATGAATTTCTAGTCTACTAATCTCTTTAAGCAATCCTAACATGTTATGTGCAGATATAGGGATGCGTCCGCCATTAGGATTATAGGTCCCAGGATAACAACAATTAATAATTAAAAATTGATATAAATTTCTTTTATATGATTTGAAATATTCTAAATCTTCAACTCTATATATCATTTTCTAGGTTTTATGTATGAATTTAAACATATCAAATCTAAATATTCATTCATATTTATTAATGATAAGTCTGTAAGTGTTAAATACTCTCCATGTGTTTTCATCACTTCAACAGCAAAAGTAATAGGTTCATTATAATAATGTACTACACCACCTAACACATAAGTAGTAAAATTATTAGGAGAAATATCTCTTAGATTATCTTGTATAAACAAAGCTATTTTTATAGCGATAGGTTCTTCTATCTCTTCTAGTGAGGTTACAAAGTTATCCTCTACTTCATAGCCTCTATCCTTTATGTACCTCGGTTCTAAATCCATATTCTTCTAATTCTTTTAATCTATACTTCTGTAAAACTGACACCTTACCTTTCGGAGTTTTAACTTCCGAAAACAATACTTCACAGTTTGGAGGTATTGCCAGTAAATCAGGTATTCCATTTTTATTAGTCTTAATTAATTTAAGCACATAATATCCCTCAGCTTCCAACTCTTTTATTCTTTTGCTTTGTATTTGTTGCTCTGTCATTTTTATAATCTAAATAAAAGCCTATAGCTACAATCACATTCATTCCTATTGAAGATACTAACTCAATTAAGTCATGAAAACTATGAATT
>WLWE01001994.1_pt1 | contig 13884 bp, 18 predicted proteins | sample 6718301 | NCBI WGS metagenome assembly WLWE01 (sample SAMN12718691, study PRJNA515312) | sponge metagenome | isolation source: marine sponge | host: Mycale hentscheli | place: New Zealand: South Island, Marlborough, Capsize Point | collected 2003-05-01 | reverse complement strand
TCCGTTAAAGATGTACGAACCTGTGTCCACGTAAGTTTCGGTTTCGTCGATGTCCGCTGCCAGTTTGGTAAAGTCATCTCCAATCTCTTTTACAATATCTTTTAGAAAATCCATCAAGCAACCATCCCGTATTTTTCACGAAGAATTTTTTTATAAGAACCGTCAGGATTTTCCTCACGAATCTCTTTTACAGTTTTCAATTTTTGATAGAGAGAAGTATCTCCACCAAGACGAAGAGCACTGACAATAGTGTCAAGTTCTTTGTCGGTAATAGGAAGGTCCATCAGGCAAAAAATAGTTCAAGGTTTACGGTCTTCTCAACGCTCCATCCAATAGCATCAAGAATAGTTTTAAGTGGTTCAACAAAACTCTTTTGAAATTGTAGGTCGTAGTCTACATATTTGTCAAGGTTAAGTTCTTTGGGGAAGTCTTGAATGAAGGAGATAACATTCTCATGAAGAGGATTTGGTTCCTTCAGATAACAAAATTTAATCTTCTCACCATTTTGAATGAGTGAATATTTATTCGTCAACTTTTTATCTTTAATCTGATGGTTAAAAAGTAGAGAACCTCTAACGTGGATAGGAGTTCCTTTAGAATAGATAGTTGTTCTATCGGCATACTTTCTCACATCAGAGACAGATCGAGGAAAGGAGATATCCTCTGGAGGAAGACTTTTAAATTCTTCCCTACACCTATCAATGTACTGAATAACATCTTCTTCCGTCCCGCTCATCAGAATATTAAATGCATCTTTAAGCATCTTACGACAAGGAGCAGGCGTAGAAGATTTAACAGACTCAATACCCATCACCTTAAGTTTAGGTTCATCATAACGAACTCCCTCACTGTCCCAAACGTTTAGAATGTATCTCTTCTTAGCAGTCCAGATACCGCGATCAGCAATGTTTTCACGCTTCATCTGCATCTTTTGATCATATGCCGAAACGTATGTCGCAAGTTCTTGATAACTCTTATCAATAAATGGTTCTAATTTATCTTCGCAAATAGAGTTAAGGATATTGACTACTGCGAGTTTATCTTCAGATTTTGATGCAAAGAATTTGTCCACAAGAGGACCCATGTTTAGATAAATCGAATCAGTATCAGAAGCAATAACATAATCAACATTATCTGTAGATAGTAGTTTATTGATATACTGATTTACTTTGTTCTCAATCCAACGAATAGAGACCTGTCCTGAGAGGGTAATTGCTTCAGCGTTAGCAAGTTTATAGTAACGAAAATATTGATTGCCAATAGCACCATAGGCGGAGTTAAGTTGGATCTTACGAGCCATTTGAATGTTGTTACACCTGGCAATCTCTTTCTCTAGTTCTTTAGAAGGTTTTTTCTCATACTCTTGCTTCGCCTTAAGCATTTTCTTTTTAAAGACCTTACGTTCACTGTAAATCTTGTCCATCAATTCGGGAAGGAATCCTTTTGTATCCTTCCTATACATAGATCCATTTGCACAAACTGCATAGTCTTCATACCCAGAAAAATCAATCTCTTTATTCAGAATCTTCTCGACGGTTGTTGAAGGGTGTCGAGTATCTTGTAAGGTCTCTGGGGAGATATTATATTGCATGATAAGATGAGGGTAGAGACTATTAAGGTCAAAACTAACCACCCAATCATACTTTCCAGGAATCGGTTCTTTAACATAAGCACCTGCGTACTTCTCATTCTTGTCAGACTTCTCTTTAGGAGGAATAACAATACTCCTCCCTTTTAAGTAGTTATAAATGATAGTGTCCCACATTCGTACTTGATAGAACACATCTTCATAATTAACCTTAGCATCATATGCAAGAGTCAGAGCGAGTTCAATTAGTTTCATCTTGTCTTCCATACGGTCAACAAGTTCCACGTCAATTATATTGTATTCTACAAACTTCTGCCATCCATTCGTATAGAAGTCCTTGAACGTATCAAACTCACTATGATCTAACTTCTTCTGCCCAAGTTCCACACTTGCAATGTAGTCCAGACGATAGGACTCTTGCGCTTTATAAGTAAATTTCTTATAGAGATCAAGGTAATCTAACTGAGAGATACCTCCAATATCATAAGAGATATGCTTCCTACCCATAATATATGTTTCGTCTTCACTAACAAGTCCCCATGGAGAAAGTCTCTTCATCAACTTCTCGCCAAGGATCCTGTCAATCCGACGAACTAGATACGGAATATCATAAAGTTTACTGTTCCATCCAGTAACAACTTCTGGCGTATTGTCAATCCACCAAGCAATAAAATCATTTAGAAGATCATACTCATTATTAAACTGCTTGTAATAATGATTCCCTTGCTTTAACTTGAATGGTCCCTGACCCCAAGTAACAATCTCCTTTGTCGTATAATCTTGAACTGTAATCAAGAGAACTTCTTCTGCTGCAGATTCCACGTCTGGGAATCCATTCTCTGATGCAACCTCAATATCAATGGTTGTCAGTTTAATTTTACTGATGTCAAATTTAATCTCATCTTCCCTGTAGTTATCAGAAATATATTGATAAATGAATCTCTCGTTTCCATAAACGTTAAAGTTCTCTACACCATCATATTTTTTGATAAACTCACGACAATCACGAACACCACCAGGTTTAATAGGTTCTACATATTCTCCAGTGAGAGTCTTATAAAAAGTCTTCTTATTAGAAGACACAAAAAGAGTCGGGGAGTATTTCTCTCGAATCATGAAGTTCTTACCATCTTCATATCCTCGAACGAGAAACTGATCCCCGATCATTTGGACATTCGTATAGAATCTCACTTAGTCAGACTACCGTACAGTTCCTTGATTCTATCAGTAGGTTCGGCAATGGTCAAGATCTTATCAGAATGAATCTTGAATTTTCTTTCAGAAGTCAGATCACCCAACCATGGTTGAAGAGTTCCATCTCCAACAATATTAAAAGGTTGTACCAAAATGCAGTCTGGTTCACCAATGTCAGCAGAAGGTGCTTCTTCTATCTGAGCGATCAGTGTTCCACCAGTTTGAAAAATAATTACTTTAGGTTCCATTTCAACAATCCTCACACGAGTCAGTAATAATCATAGATTGACTTTGTTCTTCTTCTCCATCCAATTCTTCACCAAGAATGTCCACAACATACATTTGATAAAGTTCTTCAACAGGGTCAACAAAAGTTACCAACCAGTCAAGAGGGACTGGAAATTTGTAACCTTTGCCAAGGGCAATCCATGGACTAAGATTGATATCAAAAGCGGTTCTACCAGTCTCCTCATTCCTTTGAGGTTCACCAGTCTTAACGATACATGGTTTATTAAAGAAGTATCCAACAACTTTTTCTTCCAAAGTCATCTCTTCAACATCAGTAATAATCTGTTCGCCCGTCTTGACAACGGCTAATTTAACAGTCATAGTTTTTAGTTTTAGTTATATTATAACTCAAAGAATAAAAGAGGGCAAGGGTTGATTCTGACCAACCCCGCCCTGCAGCGACGATATTTGGGTATCCCCGCAGTTATTTATAGATAGTCTTTGCGAGTATGATGTTCGGGAACCACCTTACCAAGGTTAACACTCAGTAACCCATCCTCAAAAGTAACTGATCTAATTTCCGTATCGTCACTGAGGGTCCAAGATCTGGTGAAAGATCGTTGAGCCATTCCTCTATGGACATAATTTGTGTCGTCTCTAGATTCTTTTTGCCCTTCGACAAAGAGTTTTCCATATTCGGTGTAGACATTTACCTCTTCCTTTTTGAATCCAGCAAGCGCAAGTTCTAAACGAGATTCAACATTGCTGACTTGAATCAAATTATAAGGAGGATAATTTGTAGATGATTCATGTGCATTGAATAGGCGATCAAAGTACTCGTCCATTCCAATACTATTACGATTAATTCTATCCAGAAGCTGCGGAATGTCTGCAGCACTGTATCTCATGAGGTTACCCATGGTTTTAGCTCCTTTACTAAGCGAGTTTATGTTGTGTGGACCCTTACGGCATCCACTACTATTTAACCATAAACCACAAAAAAGAGTAACCGCGCTAACCGTATGTAGTTATAGGGTTAACCGTTCTCAAGTTGATAATCTGCAATCATAGCAAATAATTGTATCTTGAGTTTTTGCAAATACTCCTGCTCTTCAGGGGGTCTTGCAGGAGAACCTGGCCACATCTGTATAGAATAAGTGATGTGACTATAAAGCATACGGACCTCTTCTATATTTAAAAATAGTTGATATCCTTCAAAGTCTTCATAGTCATACTCATCCATATTATTCAGTTGCCTCTACTTTCTTTTTAGATCCGATGTTATACTTCTGTTCAAGCATCCAATCACTCTTATCTTTATAAGAAAGTACTTTGATTTGATTCAAAGGAGCAATATCCAAGATGGATTCATCATCTACAACAGTAATCAAACCCCAATCAGAGAGAAGTCTTGCGATTCTATTCCTTCTCTGAATATCGTTGATTGTAAGATTTGCGTGCTTACCATCAAGTGCAAATAGTTCTTTAAAATGCGTAATGTAATATCTACCTTGTTTGTGCAAAATATGGCAAGATTGATATAATTTTTTCTCTTTGCGAGATGCCACTCCGATGCGAGTAAGTGTTTCACGAACCTTCAAAAAATCATCAGGTTCATTCAACATAACTTCAATCATCATTTCAGGGTTCCAATTAACCTGAGGTTCAACAGTATTTGTCATGTTCCACCAATTTCAAGTCTTTGTTTAATGTAATCGAGTTGTTCTCGTGACAAAATCTTTAGTGCCTGCTGCGCCTTCTCATTACTATATCCATAGTATTGCTTGACAACATCAAGATCTTCAATTTTATCCTTTCGGAGCCAAGGGGAAAATCTCTTACGCTTCCTCAGAGTATTTATAAAAAAACTATATTGCATGTCCTTGTCTAAGGAAGAATGCATGTTCATCTCGTTTACGAATAAGACACAATCAAGGTGACCAGACAGACAACGATTAATGATATATGGAGGGTAAGAGCTAACGTTATCACTTAAATCCTCTTTAGTGAAGTTAATGCTATTTAACCAGTCTTTCAGTTCCATTATTTAAGAGGATAAATTTGATCATTTTCTTTTTCCATCATCACTGGTCCCAGACAGTTATGACTATCCACACTAATATCACCAGCAATGCTAACCCTATATTCATCAGTACCATGATGAGGATAAACAACATGATTCAAAGCACTTGGAAATAGAATCATTGTTCCCTCATCCTCTTTAGTCAGATAATAAGGTTGTTTTTTAATTCTTCCCACAGAATCTGTGTATATTAGTGTAAAATTTGCTGCTTCTGGATAAGAATCATTTGCTTCTTTTGAACGCTCAGTCTCATTATCAAACGGAAGATTCATCCAGATAACAAATGACCAAATTGATTGGTGATCATGAAGTGCTTGATACTCACCTTTTTTAGACAAGCGAACCCAAAATCTACTGAATTTAGGAATTGGATAATGAGTTCCTAAAACTGCAGTGGGATACCCCCAATAATCAATATACTTATTAATTGCTGGACCTAAAACTTCAGATTCAAATTTACCAGTTTTATCTTGAAGACTCCACTCTTGAAAGTTATCTCGCTCAACAACTTTATTGTTGTCATCAAGAACCCATCCCCCTCTTTCAGAAGAATCTCTAACATATGACCATAATAAATCCATATGTTCTTTATTTAATTTCCAGATAAAAATTCCTGGATTGATCCAAGTAGTTACTTGATAATCATTTTCATAAGTCATTTTGCAAAGTAGTCAGGTAATTCATCTTTTGAGACAGATGCTGAGCATCCAACAATTGTTGCACTAGGGTTTCTTGCTTTAGCAGTCTCTCTAGCATCCTGGAAGTCTGTTGACTGATAGTTCTCTTTCCAAAGTTTGCCTGCTTTGTACAGTGTTACTTCTACTAACATAGTTCATCAAGAGTAGTTCTTTACGTTGTTTTTGATCTCTCATATATTCACCAACCGATCTCATGGTGTATGTAAGATCAAACTCACCAGTTCTCCATTTTGAATCAGTGAATCGATCTCTCACAAGTTGATCAGAGTTGTAACTAATCATCATATCCGTAGAAGAGTTGTTACAATCTTCTGCAAACTTATCATGATCGAATCCTTTGTGCATCGTGCCACCCTTTGCACCATAGAGATTATCTTTGATGTCATAAGGTGGATCAAGATATACAAATGTATTAGATCGTTCCGAAGATTCATCTAAAATTTGATCGTATGAGTAATTAGTTATCGTCCAATTATGTATAAGCTGTTGATAACCACTCAATTTAAGAATCCCTTTGCGAGAGAAGTTGCTAACAGATGCCTGACTTGAGAACGAGGACGATTGAGATAAACCAGAGAAGGAGCACTTATTAACCACGTAGAAGTAAATAGCAGTCCACAGAGGATCCGAATTATCTTCTTCCACATATTGTTTTGCAGAGGTAAACAATCCTCTAGCACGATCTGGATCTGGATACTTTGATTTTAAATCATCAAGAATCACTTCCATTTGTGATCCATTCTCCTGCAACTGTTGCCAGAAGGTCGCCAGGGGATAATGAAGATCATTTACCCAGACCTTCATCTGCGGATACTTCTTAGTGAGGTGTATAGCAACACTACCACCACCAATAAATGGTTCATGGTACTCCTTATAATCCCCGAGATCAGGGAGATAAGGATCCATCTTTTTACATGCCCTAGACTTGCCTCCAGGGTATCTAAGAGGAGTCTTATAACTCTTCATCAAAGAATCTCCTGCAGGTTATCAAGAATCTCAGCAGAAGTAATACTCTTCTGTGCAGGTTTGATACCCTTAGCAAGGATAGTAAAATCACCAGGGAGGAACTTGACTTTGGCAGTTGGTGATTTGGAAGTGTAGTAAATACGCTTCTCTACAGTGTCCCAATCAGTGATACCGATTGCCATAGAACCAGTATCAACTAGGAGCATATAGTCAAAGGTCTTCTCAATCACTTTATTATCGCTCTGAAAGTTCTTAAGAACGATTGATGAGGTAGACCCATTCTTGTTGAACATCTTGAGTTTACCCTTCATCTCATAGTTAATATCATCCTCAGAGACAAAATCAACTCCATCTTTGAAGTCTCCAACATACTCAAGTTGACCATCACTCCACTTGGCAAAGGACTTCTCCTGCAACCAAGTACGAATAGTTTTGAATGCGTTAGACTTCATCTGTTTGGTATTGGTAGCGTTCACGCAACCAAAGAACTCTTCAAGGTTGATGCGATCAATGTTAATCATAATAAAATAAAAAAATCAAAGAGACAGACCCTTGTTGGGAGTAATGATAGAACTGAACATAGATTCATACTCAGAGACCATTTGATCTTGAGTTTCAGAAACATATATAACAAACTTCTTACTAATAGTAAGTTCTTTGACGTTCTTTGACAAGAGTGGTGACCAAGGAGCAAAACCAATCTGACCATTTCCTGCAGGAACAGCAACAATTGGATTTGCAAAAGTTACTGAATCATCAGTCTCTGCAATAAGATCACAGACGATATCTTCACCAGTTGTAGTGCGGATAAGTTTAACGTTCATTTAGATAACCTCGCGTTCAATAGTAAGAGAATTTAGGAAGTCGGTGAGTCTAAGAACCTCACCTGCCATAACACGGTATCCCGTGCCGACATACATTTGTCCAAGAAGGACAGTAGCAGTCATAACTGCCCAGAAGTAATAATACATTCTGGACTTCTTTTGTCTAGGTTGTTTTTTCATTTGAATTCACATTCACACATGATCTCAGTTAACGCCGCCAGAAGATTAATTTCTTGATCGGCAACGAAGGCAACCTGATACTGATACTTAGCAATAATAAGCACAGCAGCAGGAATGGTAGAAGGTACAAGGGATGTGTAACAAGCATCGTAAATACGACGCAGAAGTACACTAGAATCATTGTCCAGATTATTAACGACCCATTTACGTACTTCAGGGAAGTTCTTATCTTTAAGTCTCTTAACCAAATCATCAGTTTTTACCTCACTAAAGGAAGCAAGAATAGCAGAATCAATTTTACCGCAGGCAGAATATCTTTGACACTCATTCAGAACACGACGCCAATCTGGGAAGTGCTTATTGATTAGTTCTACCAGGACCTTGTTATCATATTCAATACCCTCTGCATCCAGGACTTGTTGGAGGCGTCCAAAGAACTTGGATGCCATCTCTGGTCTTTTTCCTGCGGGGATTCCAAACTCGACGACGGCACATCTGGAGTGGAGGGGTTCAATGATTTTGTTTTTGTAATTACAGGTGAAGATGAATCTACAGTTGCCACTAAACTCCTCAGTAAACGCCCGTAGGAGGAGTTGTACATCATGGGTTGTGTTATCTGCCTCATCAATGATGACGACTTTGTGTTTAGCAGTTGACGTAAGCGATACGGTCGAAGCGAAGTTTTTCGCATTGTTTCGGACAGTATCGAGGAATCGTCCTTCATCGGATCCGTTGATGACATAAACATCTACTCCCAGTTCATTGCATAGTGCTTTGGCAATTGTTGTCTTACCACACCCAGCGGGTCCAGCAAGAAGTAAATTAGGTACTTCACCCTTTATCAAGAATTCCTTAAAGGTCTTCTTGATATCATTAGGAAGAATACATTCTTCAATAGTTTTGGGTCGATACTTTTCAACCCAAAGAAATTCATCACGCATAACGATAGTTTGCATTAATCAAAGTTCTGATAGGAACGTCTGTTGGACACCTACCAGTGTGTATATAATTTCCCACAAATAAGATCAACCTGTTTTCCTTTGCTTCAATCACCTTCTTGATGGTTAGATCTTCATCAGGAGGAATATCATAATCATCATGACCATCACTCATTTCATTGTAAATGATTGTTGGTGCATCACATGTAGTCATGTGAAGGATTGAAGTGTAATGAGGTCCACGTCGATCTACGTGAGGAGAAAGAGTTATTTGTTCGTCACCTCTATATGTGGTCATGTCCATTCTAACAGCAAAAAGTTCAGTAAAGTTGTACTGATGGACAATTCTGTTAGTGTACTTTTTTATGATGTCAATTTCGGGATCATAGTCATACCACTTATCATCATAATCATGATCAAGAATTGGAGTTGAAAATCCATAATTGAACTTATGTTCTCTCTCTTGCTCTTTACTGAGATCAAGACGAGGACCCCAAATACAACTCCCCTCCATGTACGTTTTTAGTTCACGAAAATCTCTCTTAGTTAAAAAGTCATCGAAGATTAGTAAGTCAGGTCGATCAGGTCGGTTTCTAAGTTTCATGACTAGGATTAATGATAAACAAGAGTAAATGCAATCCAAGATTTGGGGACAAATTGCACTTAGAAAGAAACAAAAGATGAATTGCTTGAGTTTTACTTAGATTCATGAAACAAGTTTACTTACACTAATTGTCAGTAAGAATGTGAGCATGATAACTACATCCCATGCTTTTGTTCTCACAAAATAAGGAATAGAGATGAGATCAGCAATAAAGTTTATGATCACACCCACAAGGACATTGATGTGGAGAATAGAAAAGTAGGCAAGGATAACACCAATACTACCAACCATTCTCATCAACGTTAGTGTTTTCATCAGAATTCAGAATCAGGTTCCAATGCAATATAATAAGTCAGATCATAATCGTTGTTGGTAAACCGAGACAAAAGTTTATTAGAGATTGCTACACGATACGAACCAGGAAGAATCTTGATATTCTCAACTTTGAAGTTGAAGCAAAATTCAGATTCGGACTCACCAACAATAACCTGGTAGTCATTTGATGTGTCATTCTTTTTGTCATGAACAACAAGTTTGACCGCACCTGCTTGACCAACCACTGATAGGTCGGGAAGTTGGAAGGCAAGAACTGCCTTACGAACTTTATCCAACTGCTCTGTAGAGAGATCAAACTCAACATCAGTTGTAGGAAGAATAAGTTCTTTGTCTGGAGGCGTGACAATTACACTTGGATCGGCAAAGAAATACTTAGATCGCGTTTTACCTTCCCTAATCACTACATGACCTTCATTAGCAAAATCAAGTTCTGGTTTATTGTGAAGGTACACTCCACGAAGAAATTGATTCAAATCATAGATACCGAAGTCTTTAGGAAAGTCTTCTGGAATATCTGCTTCAGCGAGGATGTTCTTCATCACTGAGATTGTACGAAGTTTGTTACCTTTCTTGAAAAGAATTGACTGATTGATATCAGAGAAGTTCTTAAGTAGGTTAATAGTCTTTTCAGAAAGTTTCATAGGTGCCCTTAATTTCATTGTGAAGTCCAGAGAAGTGATAAAGAAGAACGCAATAATGAATTGCTTTCAGAATATCTTGCTTGGACTTGCCGTTTTTCTTGCCAAAACGAGAGAGGTATTTAATAGCATTGGATCTACAGAATGGTTCTGCATCTCCAATTGCTTCAACCAAATCAAGTGTCTGAGTTTTAGAATCTTGAGATGTATAGTGAGATGAGTATGTTGAAGAAAGGTACTCACGAACCTCCTTCAATGTTTTATCTTCTTCGTACTTCCAAAATCGATTCTTTGTTAGAGGATCTTCGCGGTTAATTAACGCTTCCATATCACTGTGTCCCCAAGGAGGCATATTATCCTCAAGATTCAATTCAATTTTGTCTTCTGGTTCCATATTAAAGTTAAATGTAATCATATCACCTGACGCTGTGCCAGGGTTTCCAGTCAAACTGATGCCATCCTCTTCCCAAAAATCCTGACTAGATTCTTTGAACGGATTGGGGCGGTCAAGGTCATTACGATCATATTCGTAATAATGTTTGGAATGTTCTGCCATAATAAAAGTGTCCATAATAAAGGAAGATGGGAGGCATAAGTATCCTCCCACATTATATCAGGATCCAATCTCCTGGTCAATGGATACCTGATCATCAGTAGCGTTCAGGTCAAAGTCAGCATCAACTTTGTCATAGAGTTCCAAGAATGCCTGCTTAGTATCATCATCAAATCGATTAATACATACTTGCATTGCCTTCTCCTTATTACCAAATATTCCATACGCCTTGACAATATGTACTAAGCGACGAGTACTGATGACATCTTCAATACCACCATCATAGAATGTTTTACGAATAATATCCGCCCAGTCTACCAGACGCTGACAAAAATCTTCATCACTACAAATCTTAGAGAGAATACTTTTCTCAACTGAGATTGTAGGATAAGATTGTTCAAAGGTCACAGGGAAGCGTTCCAAGAATGCTTCGTTGAGAACATTGGTGCCAATGAAGCGACCATCATCAGATCCTTTACCTTTAGTATTGGCAGTGGCAAATACATTGAAACCTTTTGTTGGTTTTACATACTTACCAATCTTCTTCAAGAACACACCCTTGCCTTCAAGGATGGATTGGAGACAGAGGATTTTGTTAGAAGCAAGGTCAACTTCGTCGAGTAACAAGATTGCTCCGCGTTCAAGTGCTTCCACGACAGGTCCGTTATGCCAAACAGTTGCCCCATCGACAAGGCGAAAACCACCAATAAGATCGTCTTCATCAGTCTCAATAGTAATGTTTACACGAATGAGTTCACGTCCAAGTTGAGCACAAGATTGCTCTACAGATAACGTTTTGCCATTACCCGAAAGACCCGTAATGAACGTTGGATAGAAAAGATTGGACTGAATAATTTTTTTAAGATCACCAAAGTTACCAAACTTGACGAAAGTATCATCTTTATCAGGAATAAGATTCTGCTGAACTGCAGGCATAGCAGCAGGTGCCTGATAGGTGTGCTCTAGTTGTTCGGGGATAGTGAGATTCCACTTACCACGACCCACTTTGAATTCATCAATTTTATTAGTAACCGTCTGATAGTTTGCATCATTCATAGCACACCAGGCACGAATGTCTGCTGCTGTTACCGAATCTCCATAAAGATCTTGGAGAGAGTTCATGATACTTTCTTTGGAGAGACCCATTGGTTTGTTTGAACTGAAGTTAGTATAGATGATATGTGGGGGATTTTGGTCCCCCTTTGGACAGTTATTTAATTGTCATGCGACTAGTCCTATAAACTCATTCAAAACTCTCTTATTCATTTTCTTAGTACGAAGACTCTTAACAAATGCAGTTTTAATTTGTCCCTTAGTTGCATCCTCCTTAACATCAAATGAATTATCTTGTGAAAGAGAGTTAGCAGACATAGCAAAGTAAGAGTGATATCCAGAGTTAGTGATTGTAAAAGTACGCTCTTTTCTCCAATCATTATAAAGTTCATCATGATCATCATTCCATCGACCAACATATCGACTAATGAATGTATGTGCATCACGACCCTCAAGAACGCGGATACCTATAAAGTTTGTATCTTTAAACTTATCTTTTAAATGAGTCAAAAGAACATCTGTAACTTCATACCAATTACCATTCAAGTTGTAAGTTGTTCCCAATTTACGGTCACGAAGAATGCAATTATTATTACATACCTGACGGATACCAAGATATGGGTCAATCTCCCAGTGGCGTTGAACTATCTTGTGATACTTAATAGGTGGTGCCTCACCATCAGTAAGAACCACACATTGAACTTTCTCAATATTATTCTTCTTTTTAAATTGAGGAATAATCTCATGAAGAGTGATGAGAGCATCATTCAAAGGAGTTCCTGATAAAGATAGTCCACTAGGAATTGGATAATATGTATAAACAGATCGATTAAATCCGTTAGCAATACGGAAGATAGTTTTCATTTGATTATCTAATTCTTTCACCTTTGTTCTACTAGAGAACATATTTAAGAGCGAGAATGTCTCCTGAACATGTATGACACCATCTCTCTTCTTATATGCACTTGGTAGAGTTTTATAAACTCGTTCTCCATTCTCATCAAGATTACCCCTAACCTTAGGGAAATCATTAGTAAAAGAATAAACATCAAAAGGAATGTTTACCTTCTTACAAAACCAGATTAAATTATAAAGTTGTTTAACAGTGTCCGTAAGAACATCTGCCATAGATCCAGACCAATCAAGAATAAAAATTAATCCATGACTCTTGCCATCAGGAACAACTGTAATTTTTTTGAATAAATCTTCGTTGTACTTATAAGTATGTAGTCTAGAGCAGTCTAAGACACCAGTACGAGAAGTAGAAGAACGTGCATATGCACTAGCAGACTTACGACACTCAAATTCTTTTACAAGATAATTAACTTCTTTCTGTGCAGACTTTTTAAACTCAGAATATTTTTTATCAACTTCATAGAATATTTGAGGTCCATATCTAACATTGTCCCAACATTCAGGAACATTCTCATAAACGCGAGAATTATCAATAATAACTGCATCGAGATTAACTTTAGGAATCTCAAGATACTGATTTTCATGGGACTGTTCAGTAGTAAGATCTTTGATGGAATCCTCAAAAGACTTCATCGTCTCAACATCAAAATCACCACTACCTTCAGGACTAGTTGTCTTCTCTGTTACATCTTGGGCAGATCCCCGAATATCATCATCGACAGTATCGTTGGTTCCTTGAACGGATTCATTGGACGGGGATTCATGTTCTCCCTCCTCACTATCTGACTCCTGTGGTTCGGGGGAAGACCCACCATTATTCTGCTGTAATTGTACGCCTGGAGGGGACTCTGGTTGTTCATTCTTGCAGTAGTTATAAATTGCTTCTGAGGCATTCAATACTTCACTGAAGGTCTCACATTCGCGAACCATTGTGAGAAGTGAAGTCTCTTCATCATTAAAGGGAATGTTTACATAGTTACCAATCTTGCAGTATAAATTGATTTTATCTGCCAGGTTATAGGTAGAGACATCTTCATCATCGATACCAAAGAAGTCTTCATTTGCCAGTTCTTCATAACCACGATA
>WLWE01001993.1_pt1 | contig 13885 bp, 12 predicted proteins | sample 6718301 | NCBI WGS metagenome assembly WLWE01 (sample SAMN12718691, study PRJNA515312) | sponge metagenome | isolation source: marine sponge | host: Mycale hentscheli | place: New Zealand: South Island, Marlborough, Capsize Point | collected 2003-05-01 | reverse complement strand
CCCACAGGGCGCGACGTACTCGAGCGGAAGGCTTCAGCCATCGCCATGGTTCACCTCATTCGGCATCTGCTGTTGTCACTGTTCGATGGACGGGCGGTAACGGCGCCTGCATGGAATGGATAGTCATGGTTGCTGTCTGGCCAGCTCGCAACAGCCACTCCACAGAATCTTTTGCCTGCCTGTTCTCAACCTCAGCCCAGACACGAAAGTCACCACCTGGCTCAACAAGTGGACTCACAAAGACAATCCTGCCTTTGAATGATTCTTCACGCTCGTCTGCAAACATCACTGAGACTGTTACTGGACGGTTATGCACCATACTTGGCTCGTACTTGGATGAATCCACGTACCCTTCAACCCGCAGTTTGTCAGTACGGACAACTCTCGCCAATGGATCACCGGGCTGCATCCACTCACCGAGATGCGGATAGACCTGAACGATCATGCCATCAATTGGTGACGCGATCTGCCTTCGTCCGATTCGGTTTTCAGCAGCGAGAACTTCCACTTCCTTCGACTGTGCATCAAGCGCTGATAACTGCCTTTCAAGCTGGGCCTGTTCAATCTGAAGCTCACTCTTCTTTTGGTTCAGCTGAAGCCTTGCTAGTTCTACCTGGGTCACGCTGCCTGGAATTCTTCGATTTGATGCCACTGCCTTTTCGACTTCTGCCTCAGCAACTTTCTCAGCGGCAACTGAATACCGTACGTCGACGTCACTTTTTGCTCTGGCAATTGCTTGATCATGTTCCGCCGATGCTTTTTGTTTTTCAAAGCGAGGCTGAGAATCATCAATTCGAGCAATAGCGTTACCGCGACGAACCGTATCACCTTCTTTGACTGATAACTCAACCAAGACCCCTGCTTCGCGTGCGGGCACTCGAGCTTCTTCAACAATTGAGACCAAACAGCGACGAAGCTCAGGCTCTTCTGGTGTCGCCGCTGCAAGGGAACTGACTCCTAACAACAGGACAGCACCGCAGAAAAATCCTGAAATAATTCTCATAATTCCCACCTGATGTTCTGTGTCGGACTCTTTACCAAAGCCTGAAAAAGATTTGTGTTTGAAAAAACGCCATTACGTCCATAAACCAGACGTAACCCAAGGCATGCTTTCCACAATTCACCCTCGCTGTGACCGTGGCTCCAGCACCAAGTTCTTCTTTTTCATGCCTTGCCGGATCAATCGTAATTCGAACGAGTACTGTATTGCCCTGCTCTCCTCGAACCTCTGCCTGCTCGTGAATTTCTTCGACTATGCCATAGTGCCGAGTGCCTGGATCAGTTGCCAGAATATAGTCGACCTCTAGCTTTTGACCTTCTTTTTTCGATCTTGATAAAGCTTTATTAATATGTCCGAGCCTGTCATCAGCCATGTGAATCTCAAGCTCCCATTCACCGGTCTTGTCAGCGATACTCATAAGCACCTGGCCTCGTTCAACCGGACGGAAGAGTAACCGGTCTCTGACCTGCCAGGTCACAATCACGCCGTCAATGGGGCTACGAACCTCGAGGTCAGTCTTTTTATGTTCGTAAAGCCGTTGTTGCTGCTCAAGGCTTTCGATCTCACGACGTAACTGAGCAGCACGACCAGCCATTCTATTCTTTTCATCATTGGAAAGACCTTTGTCTTCGAGTAACGATCGACGCGTTGCAACAAGTTGCTCTTCACTTGATGCTTTTCTGCCAAGCACATCGGTCATTGCTACTTCAAGATCTGTGTTTCGAAGCTGTGCAAGAAGTTCTCCATCTTTTACCGCTGCCCCATGCTTTAAATTGGGCTCAAGTTGCTCGACAACACCTTCAATATCAGCAAAGACGTCTCGCCTATGAACAGGCTCGAGCGTACCTTTGCCCTCAAGCCTCAGGTCTACACGAATGAGTGTTAAGGAAGTAATAAAAGCAATGAAAGCAACTGTCGCAAGCACTGTCTTTGGAAGGTTTCGTGCCGTTGTAAGGACCTTTGATTTATTGAGAAGACTGGTCAGGCGGTGAAGTGGCATCGTTGTATGATCAATCGCGTTAGAAAGTGCCACTCGACCATGCTCGGCAACCAATTCCACGCGAGCTCTTTTTCCACCTTCAAAGGTTGTTGAAGAAAACCACTCAACAACCAAAACGCCGACTGGATCAGGGGCCTCCTTCGGAGGAGACTCCGCTTTAGCAACCGCAACAGCATCAACCCCGCCTGGCTTTACAACTGGTGTCGGCCTGGGTTTTTCAAGCGGCAGAATTGCCATGGCCGTTGAATGCGACTCATCGATGTAGTTTTCAAGTTCCTCCTCAATCTGAGGCGGCAATTCTCGCTCTGCATCCGGATGCCAAAGTGGATCACGCGCCTTTGCGACAACCCGGGCAAGTGATTCAATCGCCCGTACCGCAGAGGCACGGCGCTCAATTGACTCCTGCCCACTGACCGCCTCGAGCCGTAACTTCCGACCTTTTTTGACAAGAACACTCACACGATCACACCCGATGATTCGGCGAGCTTCATTCGCCAAAACAAATGCTGTTGCGACCGGGTCAAGTGATTCATGAAGCGAACGACTAAATCGATCAACTTGCTCCAATGCGGATTGCTGTGTATCGAGTGTTTTAATCTGCTTTCGATCGAGATACGCACCTGCAACAACTGCAACCTGCTGCAAAAACTTGAGGTAACCCCGTTCAACATCAGACTGATTCGGCTGATGGAATATCTCAATGAGCCCTTGACGATCTTCTCCACGATCAATCGGCACGCCGACCACCAGGAGACTCGAAGGGTTTGCGCCACTCGGCTTGCCGTCCGGAGATGTGATCGCGGCCTGCGGTGGAACAAGAAGACCAGAAGGAGAGTTCATTAATGCGTGCACCATACCGCTATGAGCGGACTGAACTTCCTCACTGTCTGAAAGTCCAGTGTCTTGCATTTTTAGATGCGCAATCGGCTCAACACGACCCTCTTTCCCTGTAAGCCAGACAAGACCAGCCACTGCACCCATGGCTTCAATAACTCGCTCAAGAAGGCCTCGAAAAAACTCGGCCTCTGCGGCATCTGTTTTGGAGAGTTCTTCAATCTCGCTAATGAGCGCACGAATCTGCTGTCGGGCCTCTTCAATCGACCGGGGATCGACAGTGCTCATGGGGCTCAAACTTTCTCAGGGCCAATACGACCACTGCGTCGGTGTCTTATACGATTGTATCGAACACCGACGCCAGATGGCCTATTCTTTCACCATATCCAAGGACCTGCTTTAGGCCTTCGTTGGTGGCGTAACAACACGTTTTTGCACGTCAGTTTCAAGGACACCGAAAGCCTGTTCGTGACGCTGAACGGCCATCATGAGTGCCGCTGCAAGTCGCTTCGCAGTAAAAAAGTTGACGATAATCCTTTGGTTTAACTGAATTGTGTCAGGTGAATTTCCCACAACTTGTTTATTGAGACCGAAGTCAACAATAAGTTCTTCAGGGGTACCGGTGACACGACAGAAATTGGCATAGGTTGCCGCGATGCTTGTCTCATCAACTGGAACGGGTTCTGGTGCAGGACGTGCTTCTTGTTTGGTTTCTTCAGCCATCAACGTAACTCCATATTTTAAATGTGCGGCAGCGGCAGCCACCTTGGGAACAATACTGTGTCAAAACAACACTGATAGTACGTTCCCGACTGGGAAAAAGTTTACTCCCCTTCCGATTCAGGGGCTACTAGGAGGATTGAACCTGCGTTTCTGTGGCATTTCTCACCATTCAAACGGAAAAACCTACCCAGCCATGACGCTTGAGCCAAGCCGATGAAACAAATCGCTTCATCAAGGCCTCCATCGCTCGAACAGCATCAGGCTCCCAGTTCGCCTCTGGTGATTTTTCTTGCATTTGCAGTCCCTGGAACGTGAGCCGAACCGGCCAACCACGTCGCCTAGCCATCTGATCAAAACGCTCAGCCAATCGCAATGTCCAGGCCGCCCCAAGTGTTTCACGCAGAGCAAGAAAACACGCATTCACACGGTATTCGAACTCTGAATTTACTAGTGGCAACCTAACGCCGTCGGTCAACACCAACCGGCGTCTCAACCGAGCGAGAACAGCTTGAGACAGGGCAAGAAAACTGCCAGCGGTCATACAAGAAATTGCCACCAGGTCGCGAGTTGGCTGCGGCAAGGCTACCTCTAGCTGTATTCCCGGCAAAAGCGGCCAGATCAGTCCAAAGTGCCCCACTGCAACGAGTGTTGCGGCAACTGCCCGGCGAGTCCCTATAAAGTTCATCCACCCAACTATGACCAGCACGGGTAAAAAAAATCGTGCGAGAATATGAAGGTCGGGAAGACTTCCTGGGTGAATAAGAATCGCAGATGCCGCTGGCAGTGCAAGCACCGCTGCGAGGGCTCCAACAATAAACTGCCATACTCCATGCTGCGGCCGTTTTGCACCCAGAAGAGATATCACCGGACAAACCGACAAGGCGGCAACAACAACTCGATAAATCCCCAATGTCGCAACATCCAGATTTCCTGTCGCTTGTTGCAGCGTTGTCATAGCAAAAAAAAGAGACGCAGCCGCACTCCATAACGTGGCAGGGACGGCCGTTGATCCTCGAACAAACCACGCAGCGCAACAGGAAAGAATGACAAAGATAATCGCTACTCCACTTGTCCCTGCGGTGAGAACCTGCCCGCGATTGAGAAACGGATCAGACTGCACAAATGAAGAAAAGGTTTCGATGAGCATGAAGAGCTTTGGTTGACCTTTCTGGTCGAGCCGATTGTCCTGATTTTACCGTACGTATTTTAATTGCTTTTTGAAGACATGCAGGAAGCACGACGTCATAATAGAGTGTCTTGCCAACGAACACCCTACCAACCTACGGGACACTGAATGTACCGCTCTCCTTCATCTGTTTTGGTCTCGCACGCTACGAATCCCTTGAAATATTTAATGATTCTGGCATTTGCTGTCATTGCCACTTCTACCTGTACACGCCCTGCAAACGCCATTGAGATGTTTACTTTTTTTGGTGATGGAAGCCGGGTACCGCTACCAAGTCTTGAAACACCAATTGAGGCCTATCCGGGAATTCCTCTTCGGAGTGACCGTCTCCGAGCCCGCCGACAGGCGGCCTACCGAGTTCCGCCACAAACAGGTATGCCCGTCGGAAATGGCCGAATTACCATACGGGCGATGCCCACTACGGGAACAGCACCAGCTCTCGACGAAGGGGTGAGGCCTCCCCCTGCACCTGAAGCAATTCAAACGCCTGCCCCGAATCAGACCCGCCGTATTCGGTGGCGACGACGCTAATTGAGTAAATCGCTGTGAGAATTCCTTTCACTGCAACGCGCATAGTGACAAGCCCCCAGAAGGAATAAGTCCAAATTTCCTGTGAGGTCATCATCTGATAGATTCTTAAGAGTCCGGATGACTGAACCAGAGGAATTGCACCAATGCTGCTTGGGGCCGTTTTTGAGCGAGAAGTACGTTTTGCGCCAAAGTCAAAAGGGCTCTTTATTGGCCGTGCGGTTTATGCCGGTAGCCTTCTGGCGATTATTGCAACATGCTGGCTTGTTCTGACAGGCACTCAAGCCATTACCTCAGCCGGTGACACGGCAAGATTCGGAGCAACACTCCTCAGAACACTCGCACCACTACAACTTACTCTTGCTGTTCTGGCTGCTGCCATGACGGCTGCTGTTGCGGTCAGTGTTGAGAAAGACCGTCGCACGCTTGAACTCTTGCTCCTCAGCCGCCTCAGTGAACGAGAACTTGTACTCGGAAAACTTGCCGCAAGCCTTCTGCGTGTCATGCTGATGCTCGTCTCAGCGATTCCTGTCTTCGGAATTGCTGCACTTTTTGGTGGTGTCACAGGCATTCAACTTGGAAGACTCTTTGTCGTCACGGCTGCTGCGGCTCTTTCTGCCGCAAGTATCGCAACAACCGTGGCATTCTGGAAAGACACCACGTTTCAAGCAGTTGCGATAACCGCATTCGCTTTGGTTGCATGGGTCGTTACCGGCGAGGCAGTTGCCACGTGGCTTGGACCACTTGTTGGAGAACAGGTCTCACCAGCACGGGCGATGTTTGCCGCACTTTCTCCTGCCGGCGGAAATCTTGGTTCATTCCTTGGTCTCTGTGGACTCATTATTGTCGGAACGAACCTTGTAGCAATTCGACAAGTAAGAAGCTGGAACATGGCCCGAGACGCCCGCCGAGCTGCCCAGGCTCGAGGAACTGGTGGCTCGACAACGCACCGTCCCACAAGGGAAATTTGGCAAAACCCCATCCTCTGGCGAGAAATATGTACAAATGCATACGGTCGAACAATTGTTATTGTACGACTCGCCTGGATGATTCTGTTTGCCGCCGCAGTAGCTGGAATCATGTCTGAGGCTCGTGCCGAAAGCCCAGATCGGTTTGCGGTCGCCGTGGCTGTTATTCCAATGGCATTGGCTAGCCTTCTCGCTGTCACGGCACTTGCTGTAACCAGCATTACGACTGAACGAGACCGTGGCTCACTCGATCTTTTGCTCGTGAGTGATCTGGAACCTAAAGAATTCATCTGGGGAAAACTGTTTGGGGCACTTGCCGTTGCACGAGAGGTTGTTGTCCTGCCTCTTTTGCTCTGCATTGCTCTTATTGCTAGCGGGATCGCCTCACTCGAAAACGGCTGCTATCTCTTGCTTGGTACCGCAATCCTTTTATTTTTTGCCGCTGTTTTGGGAATCCATATCGGTCTCTCTTACCCTTCGTCTCGCCGAGCAATTGCAGTGGGGCTGGGAACTATTGCCTTTCTCTTTATCGGAGTCGCCACTGCAATGCGCATCATGGTCGCATTTGGCTCGAGCTTTGAATTGCAATTGGCTCCGTTCCTTGCTGTCATTGTTGGAGGTGGGATTGGACTGTACGCAGCCCTGTCAGCCCGTAATCCATCACCTGCGATTGGCTGGGCATCTGCCATCCTGCCAGCATTGACTTTTGTTGGCATCACAGGTTTTCTCCAGGGCAACACGCTCCAGGTTCTCCTCGTTGTAGCTGTTGCTTACGGATTCACAACGGTAGCACTACTGGTTCCAGCTATTGGCGCGTTTGATCTTCTTACCGGCCGAAGCTCAACTGGCAACTCGTAAGCCTTTCCTTGCCGACGGGCAATCTTCATGCTGTGAGTGAGTCGTCACCGTAGCGTGGTCGCTGGCTCTTCTGATTCCAGAGCCGCCAGTCGATCGAGAATCTCTGGCGACGCATCACCTTTGGATATCGCTGCTCGATAACTTTCAACAGCATCAATTCGACGCCCGAGTGATTCTTGTGCAAAGCCTTCTAATGCAAGAATATCTGCCGGCACTTGATTCGGACCATACGTCTCCTCGAGAATTGCAAGCGTCGCCAGTGCTCGTTTGGGGCGATCAAGCTGACGATAGACCTCAGCGGTTTCACGAAGAACTTCCCGATTGTCTGGCTGAAAGGCCAAGGAGTGCTGAAAGTCAGCAAGTGCATCAATCGGCTTGCCACGAGCCAGCTTCACCTGACCCTGAAGGTGCCATGCTTCAGAGGATCGTGGAGCCGAAGCGACCGCTTCATTTGCTAATCGTTCAGCATCATCAAGAAGACCAAGCTGAAGATACATCTTTCCACCATCAAGGCATAAGTCGATATCTCCAGGTGATAAAGAAAGCGCTTTTCCAATTTGGTGAACAGCCTCCATTTCCTCACCTCGTTCCCAGAGAACACCAGCGTAATGCTTCCGAGAATCAACGTCTGTTGGACAGTGATCAACAGCTTGCTCCAAAAGTCCTTCAGCTTTTAAAAGATCACCAGCATCGCTTGCTGAAAGCCCAAGATTACTGAGACGCCTTGCTTCGGCAACTTGCTCAGGAGCAGGACCATTTCGAGGCACAAGCCGGCACCCGACAGAAGATGTCGCTACAACCAGCACAACTGGTACGAACCATTTTGTTTTGTGATCCGTTGACACGATTGCCTCAACAACGCTGCGAAAGGTGGCTTTGAATCAACCGGAGAAACGGCGATACCAACTTTCAAACACAAATAGACTTTAGAAGGTTTCCATGCGGAGACACAACGTCGCTCGGTCCGCTGCAACAACCAAGAGCCTTATGGAACCCTGGCAAAAAGGAGGGTTTGGGCCGGTCATCCGTTCCAGGTCAAGGACAACAAACAGATCGTTCATTCTCTGCCGAAGGAATACAGAGTTGAATGTCTTAAAACCCGCATTTCCAGCTGCTCTGACGCAGTTTCTCTCCCGTTCTGGACTGACCACATGGCCCCGTTTTACAACCGTTGCCCCATCCGGCTGGCCATAATCGCATTTCTCGTTGTCGGCTGTGACGTTCGCGATGAAGTAGTCCACACGCCACAATCAAAACACAACCGTTGGCCAGAACCAGTTACTTTCCGTATCGACCAAAATGACACGCAACCTGGCCACGATGGTTTAGCAAGAATTTCTTTTATTGAAAATTGCGATATTGGTCTGCGGTTAGCTGACTTTGCAAACAAACCACTTCTCATTGTATTCCGAGCAACTTGGTGCCGCTGGTCTATGGCTCTTACACAACAGACTCTCAGCAACCCATCGATCGTGGCTCTCACTGATAGCTTTGTATGTGTGCAGGTTGACGCTGACAGGCATGCCGAAACATGCCGGCAGTACAACGTTACACAATTCCCAACAATTCTCATTGTTGACACAGAGGACAATGAAATTATTCGGCGAAGCGGTCTCACTATGGTGGCTGATCTCACACCTCTTCTTCAAAGCGCTCTTTCTTCGAGCCAGATGGCTGCACATGACCTTCCCACTGATGGAGACACCGACATCGTGGCAAAATTAGAAGAGACCAAGCCCGCCACTACCACAGACACTCTCCACACGGCTAAGAGCTCAACACAGAAAAATGCTCGATAATTTGACTCTACTGGACTCCTAAAAAACTTTCACCCTTCGTCTTTCAACCTCACTTGTAGCGCCCTGATGAACACACCCACAGAGAAGAAACCATCAAATAAAGACTTTCATAGTTACCCGTGGTGGAGCCCACGATTCTGGCACGGCATGCCGATGAGAGTTTGGTTTGAACTTGTCCGTCAGAATCACTGGAACATTGCACCAAGTCGCCTCGGCCTCCTCGGCACAATTTCACTCGCGTCGTGTTTTAATTCAATCGCCGAGTCACTCTGCAAAGCACGCTTTCAAAGGCAGCTGAAATCCCCTCCTGAAACCGACCCGCCTGTTTTCATAATCGGACACTGGCGAAGTGGAACAACACTCTTGCATGAAATCCTCATGCTTGATGATCGTTTTTGCTGCCCCTCAACGTACCAGTGTTTTGCTCCTGGACACTTCTTGCTGACAGAAACCGTCCTGACAACCATGCTTGCGTGGATCATGCCTTCGAAGCGACCAATGGATAATGTTGCCGCTGGATGGCATCGCCCACAGGAAGATGAATTCGCGCTGGTGAACATGGGAGCAGCCTCTCCGTATCGAAGAATGGCTTTCCCGAACACCATGCCTGCCGAGCCGACCGCCCTCGACCTGGAAACCCTTTCAGCTGATCAGATCGATCAATGGAAATCCGTACTACGCCGATTTATCGACACACTCGCTATCCGAGATGCTCGCCGACCTATTTTGAAAAGTCCCACGCACACCGCCCGAATGGCGACACTCGCGAAGATGTTCCCGGGAGCCCGGTTCCTTCACATTGTCAGAGACCCATTTGTTGTATTCCCCTCAACAAAACGGCTCTGGAACTCTCTGCATCATGTTCAGGCCATGCAAATAGACTCTGAAAAGAATGCAGAGGAATATGTATTCGAATGCTTTGACACGATGTATTCAGCATTCGAACGCGATCGGGCTGAACTCAATGATGACCAACTCCATGAAATCCGCTACGAAGAGCTTGTTAAAGATCCAGTATCAATTATGGAGAAAGCGTATGAGAAACTCAAACTTGAAGGCTTCGAGAAAGTCAGGCCAGCCTTTGAGAAACAGGCGGAGTCAATGAGAGGGTACACCACAAATACATACCACCATGATTCGCGAATCATTTCAGAAATAGCGAGGCGATGGCAACCATTCATCCAACGTTACGGATACGAGCAGCCGGTTGCGGATAGCCCAGGTTAATCAAGATAATACTCGTCGTCGAGCAGCCGACTAGTTACCACAACGCACAAAAAAACCCGAGCAAAACAAAATCCTTCCTGCCTCAAGAAAGACTACACGCGATCCTGATGACGCGATGTACCCCGTTTGCTACGGCAATCAAAACAGATCCCGGACACAATAAGCCGATGACCCTGCGCTCGAAACTGATGTGTCTCCGCTACGGCATTTCGGAGCTTGGTCAGTTCTTCACTTGAAAACTCAATGAGCTTTTGACAATTTGTGCAATAGAGATGGTCATGCTGCGGATATCCGTAGTCGTGTTCGTAGACGGCCCGTCCGTCCAGTTCCATCTTCTTGAGGATGCCTGCTTCTACCATCTCGTTGAGCGTCCGATAAATTGTCGGTCGACTGGCTTGTGCTCCGGCAGGCGTCTTCTTTAGGTCAACCAGCAACTGCTCAGCGTCAAAATGTTCATGACGAGTCGTTACATGATCAACAATGACTTGTCGCTGACGCGTGATTCGCTTGCCACGCGTCTGCATAAACTCCTCAAACCGCTCTTGCGGTGTAAGGGCGGTATTCACTCGGCCGAGAGAAAAATTTGCGTCTACTGACATAGTTTAAATGCTTCGTGTTGGCATGAAAACCAGAACTGCGGCTCGTCATCATGCAATGACAATCCTCTTTTTAATGATAGCACAGACATGAAGCAGGGTGATAGCTCAGGAGCGGGAAACAAAAAGCTCCTCAGGCCGCCGTTCAGCCTGAGGAGCTTTAGTACTTGTTTTTCTTATTGAAGCTATAGAAGGCTTATGATAGACGATCAAGCAGACGATCAATTGCAACGTCAAGCTTTTCGGGAGTCTCATAACTTCCGTCGGCGATGGCGGCGCGGATCGAATTCACTCTATCAAGACGAACATCGCCCACAGTCTCAGCTGCCTGAATGGCATCGACTGAAAGTGAAACATTGTCTCGCACTTCGGAAAGACCCTCGGATTGAGTCTTTGCAGTTGACTCTGTTGCCTCAATACTTTGAACGCTGTTCACCGAGGTCGAACCATGCGTTGAACTTACACCTGAAATATTCATTATTGCACTCCTTGCAGTTCGTGATTTGATCTCCGCTTCCCCAAGAGAAATGTTTTACGTGTTCAACATTCTTTTGGTTCACTGAAATCTGTCGAGTCTGCCCTTTTCCACTCTATGTAATTGTTCGGATTCGAATGCCATCCCTGACAATTCAGAATCCGAAGGCTTGTACTCTCTCCACACACCAGTTTAGTCGTATCGTCGAAAGAAGGACCAAAACTTAAAACTTTTTTTTCATTTTCGTGAAAACCTTGACGTAAACTGCCTAACCCTCCTTAAGCCGCAAACTCCTTACGTCTTGGTACCAGCTGATGCTGTAGTCGCTCAACAATCGCAGAATGCATCTGGCTCACACGACTTTCGGAAAGATCGAGCGTGAGACCAATTTCCTTCATTGTTAGCTCTTCGTAGTAGTAAAGAATAATAATAAGCCGCTCATTCCGATTGAGACCTTTAGTCACAAGCCGCATGAGATCACCCTTCTGAATTCGGCGAGTGGGGTCTTCGCCCTTTTTGTCCTCCAGAATATCGATTTCACGAACATCTTTGGAACTGTCCGTCTCGCACCACTTTTTGTTCAGACTCACAAGGCTTACGGCATTGGCTTCAACAAGAAGTTTTTCAAACTCTTCGGCAGACAATTCCATGTGAGCCGCAACCTCGGCGTCAGCCGGTGCCCGCCCAAACCGCGCCTGAAGCGTCTTGATCGCTTCGTTGAGTTTACTTGCCTTACTTCGTACAAGACGAGGAACCCAATCCATCGTCCGCAATTCATCCAGCATTGCTCCACGAATTCTTGGCACACAATACGTCTCAAACTTTACGCCACGAGAAAGATCGTAGGCGTCAATAGCATCCATAAGTCCAAATGTTCCTGACGATATCAGGTCGTCAAGCTCAACACCATCAGGTAGTCTCGCCCAGATCCGTTCAGCGTTGTATTTCACCAACGGATGAAAGATTTCGATGAGACGATTTCTCAGAGACTGATCAGACTGATCTCGCTTGAATGTCTTCCAGAGCTCAAGCATCTCTTCCGGTGGGGGTTGGCTGAAATCCTTCGCCACAACATTCCTCCTTGATCGCCTTTCGAGCGGTCCGAACTTCCATGACCAGACCGCTGGCCAGTCTCCTGACCAGATGGGAGGTTATGCCCGAACCCGTTCCCAACACAACTTCACTTTATCGGCTTCGTTTCAGGAACTTCACCAAAACTTCCGTTCTGGTCGACCGTACCCCCCCATACCCCCAGACTTCTCAGGAAGTGAGGCCACAAAAATTGTTAGGCTGCCCTGTGGCTGCCCTGCACTGAACTTCCTGGTGTGCCAATGGTTGCAAAGATTTCGAGACCAGGCTGGCCCTGCAACTCTGTATCGGCAACGACTGCAATCAGCATGCCTGCTGCTCGCATGTGTTCAGCAAAAGCCTCACGATTCTTTTGGGCGACGGATATTGCACACCGTCGTCCACGCTCCTGCAAAGGACGCAGTGCTCGGTGCAACTCAGCAAGAAGTCGCTTTTGTTCCAATCGCAATGCCACCTCGGATCCTGAAGCGATGAGTGACTCGGCTGCTCGTGGAGTCACTTCAATAATCGTAAGACGCCCTTCCTGGTCACGAAGGCGACGAACGATCGTACGATTCATGTGCATCCGCAATCTTTCTGCAAGTTGTTCTGGAGAACATCCTTCCGCTGCATGGTCTGCAATGGCTTCGAGAAGTACTGCGAGTGGCTTAATAGGCAGACCTTCTCTCAATAGACATTGTAAAGTCCTTTGTACTGTTGCCACGCTGACTACATCGGGAACCGTTTGGTCAACAGTCGCGGGCTCAGTAGACCGTAGTGATTCAAGCATCCTTGCCATCTGGTCACGGGACAAGAGTCGGTCAACACATCGACGCAAATTTTCCTCAAATACATAAGCAATCGCATCTGCGCCGATAAAGGCAAGCCCTCCACGACTCGTAACCTCCTCGGCTTCTGCAGGGCTCCCCCACCGCACATACTGGGCAGATAGAACTTCATCTGTAGCTTCACGTTTTTCGCGCCAGCGTCGACGAGTCACGTCGTCACCTGCACTGGGAACCAAGAGCCACTGACCTGCCGGCACGACTGGATCGTCAATTGGATCACCATCCAACTCCATGACCCATTGCCCTTTGGCAAGCGTTGTGTCATCCCGAAAAAGTACCGCCGGAACAATGACTCCAAGATCCTCGGCTATTCGCTTACGGACACCTTCGACCGCAGCAGGGAGACCTGATTTCTCTCCAGCAATGAGGCCAAGAAGGTCTTTACCAACTCGTACCACCAAACGGCTCTGACCAAGAATTGTATCGATTGGAGATTCGATTTTCTGAGCCAGCTTCCCTCCCCTTTTCGACGACTGATTAGAGATTGATTTTAAGGCGGTCGAGCTAAACAGCCACGCAGCGGTTGCCGTCCCAATCGCCATGATTGCCAACGGAACAGTAGGTAAGTCCGATAGCGATAGAAGACCGAGAAAAACTGCTGTCACCACCAGCAGAGCCGGTCTTGCAAATAGCTGCCTACCAAGCTCACGCGGCAGATTCTGTCGGATTGTTGATCGGGACAGAAGCAGGCCAGTCGCAACTGAAACAAGAAGCGACGGAACCGCACTCGCAAGGCCATCACCAATCGTAAGTCTGGCGTACAAACCAGCGGCTT
>WLWE01001989.1_pt1 | contig 13910 bp, 7 predicted proteins | sample 6718301 | NCBI WGS metagenome assembly WLWE01 (sample SAMN12718691, study PRJNA515312) | sponge metagenome | isolation source: marine sponge | host: Mycale hentscheli | place: New Zealand: South Island, Marlborough, Capsize Point | collected 2003-05-01 | reverse complement strand
AATTTAAATCTTCTTCCTGGTTTTCCAGAACTTCCAGTGTTTCCCTTGGGTCCTGTTGATCCAGTGTATCCTCTAGATCCTGAGGATCCTGTTGATCCAGTGTATCCTCTAGATCCTGTGGATCCTGTAAGACCAGTGTTTCCCTTGGATCCTGTTGCTCCTTGAACACCAGTAGATCCTCTAGGACCAGTAGCACCTGTTAAACCTGCTGGTCCACTAGATCCTGTTGCTCCTGTGGGTCCAGGAGCTCCCGCTGGTCCAGTAGCTCCCACGGCCACACCCAATCTGTCCCATAGGATGCCATCAAATACATATTGTTCTAAGCTATCAGGTTTGATCCATAGCTCTCCACCCTCTAGTGACTCCTCTACAGCATCTGGTTGTTCTTCTTGGAAAAATACGTTTGCATTTCCACCATCACCACCACAAGCAGAACCAATCTCAATCCACTCTGTGCCAGTCCAAACATAGTTAATCAGACTGTTTGAGTTAACCCATACATCACCAGGGAATAGAGGCTCGTATTCTGTATTAAGTGGAGCAGAACCAGTGTAATAGTTTGTAGACTCACCTCTACCACTACCCTCTACTAGTTCATCAACATACTCAATGGTAGCATAAGGAGTGAAGTCAATCTTTTCAAACTCCTCATCTACATATTCAGTGGTCGCATAAGGACTTAGATCAATCTTTTCAATCTCATCATCAACATATTCAATGGTAGCATAAGGAGTGAAGTCAATATTAGCAATCTCAGTATCAACATATTCTCTTGTATACTGAATCTGTTCATCCACATAATCAGTCAATACATGCACCTGATGGTCAACATATGACTTAGTGGTCAGTGTAGTATCTGTATCTAAACTATTTGTATCAATGGTTGTCTCAATCTTGCCACCAATTGTCTGAATGACTTGACCATCAAGTCTGACATACATTTCATCATAATCTGCCCTGAGTAGCTTCTCATATCTACCCATTGTGACTATGGCAATATCACCAGAATCACACTCTTCATTCAATGCAGGATCTGTATATTCATTCTCTGAACAGATGAAGTAATCACCCTGAATATGTTGTGTAACATCTGGTAGGGGGTTGCCTGGATTGAAGACACCTTTGAATCTAAGTCCACCAGTTTGTTGTGAAACAATATTTCTTAGTTCAGAATCTGACTCATCAACATATGTCTTTGTTACAGGATCTTCCTCAAGAGTATCAAGTCTTTGTGAAAGTCTTCTGTCTTCAATATCTCTGATATTGGTTTCTTGAGTGAGTTTAGTATTGATGATTAGATCTTGGGAGATCCTAGTTTCTGTCTCAGTGGTGAGATCAGTTCTTAAACCTTCCTCAACATTTGTGATAGTATTGTATACATTATCAAACTTAACTTCAGTGGAATCTATGAGAGCCTGATCAGCTTCTATTCTAAACGCCTTCTCATCTTCAATTTTCTCAGTCAGGTCATCTCTGAGTTCTTCGACCTTTGTATTGGTACTATCAGTAAGTTCACCTATATCTGTATTGATGTTGGTGAGTTCATTATCAATGCGTGTTACCTGAACTGATACTGTATTCAATACAGCAGTATCACCTTCCACTCTGAAGGCAATCTCATTATTGATCTTGGTATTTGTATCTTCTCTCAGATTGTTTATTTGAGAACCAGTAGTAGTTGCTAGTCCTACAAGATCAGCTTTGATGGTAGTGAGTTCATTATCAATGCGTGCTACTTGTACAGCTACAGTTTCCAATACAGATTGATCACCTTCTAACCTAAAGGCAATCTCATTATTGATTTTGGTATTGTAATCTTCTCTTATTGTTGTTAACTCTTGATTGTATATACCAGTAAACAATGTTAAATCATTCTTAATATTATCAATATCATTATCAATTCTGGTAATTTGAATCATCAAACTATCAGAAAGATTCTGAATCAAATCTTGATATTCTGTGATTATTGCATTGTCTCTCTGATCAACATACTGTCTGATGAAAGAAGCATTGTCTGCCACAGTTGATTTGAGGTTTGCTAGATCAAAGTTAGTTTCATCAATCCTTCCATCCAGTCTAGTAACCTGAATACCTACAGTTTCCAGTGCAGCTTTGTCACCTTCCAACCTAAAGGCAATCTCATTATTGATCTTGGTATTTGTATCTTCTCTCAGATTGTTAATTTCAGAATCTGTTGTTGTGGCAAGACCAACTACATCAGCAGTAACTGTATCAATTCTGTTATTGACAAATCCAATCTTAATATTTACATCTTCATAGATTGCATTGTCAGCTTCTATCCTAGCAGCTTTCTCTGTCTCATCTCTCTGAGTTAGATATTCTGTTCTACTGTCTAGTTCTGATTGAACTATGGCAAATCTATCATCAGTATATTCCTTAAGATCAGCAATTGCCTTAGTAATTTCACTAAGAACAAACTGGTCAGTTGCTCTGAATCCAGGCACCCAGTCCTGTCCATTGAACTCTAGGATCTGTGTTGGTTGAGCTGTATTGCTTTTTACATCTAGGAAGTCATTAATGACCTTTGGAATATATGGTTTATTTTGTATAAATGAAGGTTTGACTGGATTGAGTTGCGCCCAGTCAGACTGAGGCATTATGGCTGCAGCCTTACTCCCACGTTTCCATCTTCCATCAAATCCATAAACAATAAATTGATTATCATCAATGAGTTCTGATACTATACCAACCCACTGGTTATTAGCTACCCTTTCTGCTTTGTTGGGGGAACTTTGAATAAACAGGTCACCAGCTTTGGGGGTGGAATTTGGTGAATCATCAGTTACATCAACAAACCCCAAGAAGTTTAGTGCTGGTGGAATCTGACTAAAGAACTCTGCATTCCATCCATCATCTCTCTTAATTAATACTTGTCCTTCTTGTGCATCATCTGCAATAGTGTCTACTAAGTCAGCAACAGTTTGAGGTACAAATGGTTTGTTTCTAATAAATGATACTTTCTCTGGTTCATCCTCTTGCCAATCAGATGTGATGGTTGCTGTATTATATGTCTTCTCAATCGCATCTGAAAACAAGGCATTGACATGTGATTGTTTGACAACACCATCAAAATCTAGGTCTAAATCTCTTAATGACTCAGTGATGCTATTGATACCATAGGCACTAACATCATTAGTTGTAATTACTTTTAAAAAGTTACCAATAGTAATATTCTTTGAAACATATTCGGCGTCCTCAAAGGCACCAACCATCAATAAATCACCTATCGACAAATTGTCAAGTGATGATAGTTCTTCAATTTTGACTAGATTATACTCAGACAAGGATCCAACCAGGAAATTTTAGTTATTTATCTTCTGGATTACAATGATCGACTATTAAGTCCTCATCTCCATCAGGACCAGAAGCAGTAATTAGATCTGCAATCTCAGAACCTTCAAGTAACCATCTTGGCGAACAGGGATCACCTAAATTCGTACATTCACCAGATGAGATATTTAACCATTCGTATCCGTTGTCAGTTCCAGCAAGAATAGGCATATCATTTATATCACCCACAATTAGAATGGTGTCATTATCCCTACACGGATCAAGTGGTGGCAATGGTCTTGCCCCCAAATCTTCATTATTCTTGCCATCACGACTATGTGGAATTCTAAAGGTCGACTGTACACTACTTCTGAGTGTAAGGTCACCAAACTTTACAAACCCAGCAGGATGTATGATACTTTCAACAAAGGTATCATATTCAACCTTTTGGATGTTGGAAGCAATTACATATGAGAACCATTGATAACGGTAAGAGTCCTGGATGACTGCATAGTCACTACTGATGACAGATGTGTCGTCAACAAAGTAACCCTGTGGTGTGGAAGTTCCGTTGACCTTCAACATACAGTGGGAATCGCCCTCGATCAATACTTCAGCTTTCGTGCCATAGATGTTATATAAGAATTCATCAGTCGTAATGGTTCCTGTAACATTCTTAAGGACAAGTAATTGACTATCAGAATTGTAATATTCGATAACACCAGTAGCAGTTAATAAGTCACTAGCTCCTTGATATACATCTTGTCCTGGCTCAAAGTCGTCACCGTCAATATACTTGACTACGACTCTGGTGGGTGTAATCACTTCTGGTCTCTTGTTTCCTTCTACACCCAAATCCCTACCAGGATTGATAACATTGATTGATTCAATCTTGCCGATGTTATCAGTCGTGGGAATGTACTTACCACCCTTCTCTAGAATGTATACAATCGGTTCCACATAATTATCACCTTCTTCTTCTACATTAACTTCAAGTATTGCACCAGTTTCATCATCAATCACAGCTGTCGCCTTTGCACCGGTTCCATTGTTAGTAATGTCAACTATACAAACTTCCACATCAGTATATCTAAATCCACCGTCGTCAATAGTATATGATGTGATTCTCTTACCAGTCATATTGGGATATACAATCGCCCTGTCTATGAAAGCATTGTAAATTCCCTTAACTGTTGGTAATGAACTGTAACCATATCCGGCAGAATCAAGTTGTATACCAGCAACATAACCTGTTGCATTATTGCTACTGGTCGCATACTTAACACTCGTTGATGCCTTTTTAAGTTCGTCTGTGTAAACATAGAATGAATTATTTGATAATGTAAGATTTACTTCATAAGGTTGATCTGGATCAAACTGATCATCATTGTAGAAGAATACCTTATCACCACCAAATAACATATGGGGTTCTTTTGTGTTGACCTCAAATACAAACTTATTATTTACAGTCAACATTGTCCCGTCATCAATGTCATGGTTTGTATTGGTCTCATAGTCCCTTATAACTTTGATTGAACCATTCCCCATAATACTTTCGACCTTGATCAGTTCATCCCTGATATAATCTTCACTGATACCATTATCCAATACTAAAATCTCACCGGGTTCAATTTCTTTATCTGATGTGACCCATAAGATATTATATTCAGCAGGAACAGGTAATACTTTGACTTCACCAAAGATAATCGGTTCTCTTCTTTGATCGAACATCTTAAACCCTTCTTGGGGTAGTTCAGGTGATAAAGCCTCCACAAAGATCAAACCACCTTCATAATCGTAATTAAGAACCTTTAAAATAGAATGTGAATCTCTGCCGTAACTATCAGCAACATAGTCCTTATTCAAAGTGTATGTGATGACTTGTTCTGTGTCTTCATTATAATTATTAGAAATATCAATAACAAAGTGATGACTGATAACTTCCACATTAGATATTACACCGGATCCATTAATTGTCTCTTTACCTTCAATTCTGGAAACTGTAGCTGATGCACCTGCACCACTTGTCCCTTCGTTATCAAAATAGACATAATCACCAACTATTCGATTCAGTGTCTTGTTGTCCTGAATAATCACATCATTCAGGTATCCTTCACTTGTCCGACCAATTTCTAGCTTGATTTCCTGTTGATTGACCTTATCATAGACATTCCTTAATCTTTCGACCTTACTGAAGTCAAATTCCAATAATGTATCGTCATACATCATAGAACTGTAAATTGTCTGTCTGGGAAGTGCAGACAGGGTCCTTTTGGTTCTAACATTGATATTTTGTGATATTGGTCGATTATTAAAGGTCTTACCGATCACATAAGGAAATTCAGGTTTCTTGTCTTCATCAATCGTTATAAAGTAACAATAGACCCCATCGGGATATAAACTAGATGGAAATTCTGGTGTATTACAAATTTTACCATTATTGATGTCTAGTAGATTACTGGGTACATCTTCTGGGGGACTATTTCTGAATTCGATCTCAATATACTTTTCGTCCTCAGTATTGATATAAATCGGTGATTCTGTATTTAATAATGCAATATCGTCTGTGGGATCTTCTGGTGTATTGAATGGATCATATACAAAGTCCTGAACGAAATATCCCATTGGATATTCAGAAACTAACGGTGGATCAGTTCCAATGACTTTACTTCTGGCAGGTATGATGTTATTACGACTTGATCTTAATCTATATGCAGATTGTTGTCTTTCGATGCCTCCAGTGACATCTTTCTTGTTGGTATATCCATATGGGCCATATATTGGATTTCCATCGAAAGCCCAACCGATTAGGGGTGAATGTCCCTGTCCATCGTCATTGGGTCTCAACAATACAGGATCCTGTGTATATCCAAAGGTCGTCTTGGACATATTATCAATAGGACCAGTAAAACCTGGTCTTTCATATAAGAACCCGTTGCCTTGGTCAAATTTCCAGGTATCATCTGATGTCCCACACCTTTTGTTCTCAATCTCGACTGGCCTATTGACTTCGTAATATTGGGTGACTGCCTTGACTACTGCACCTTCACCTACTGGTCTAACAATAATATCCGTTGCTTTTTGATCAAAGTCAATACCAGATGAAATAATATCAACACTTACAATCCCACCATCGGATACATTTGCTTTAAGTAGTGCACCCTTGCCCTTACCAGTGGCATCTACTGCTTGTACTTCTGGGACATCATAATAATAATATCCAGCCATACTTACATTAATTTTTGTAATTCTGCCATACCTGTCCAATACAGGTTCTAATCGTGCACCCTTACCACCAGTAACTTCAACAAACGGGTTGTAACTATAGTTTTCAACACTTTCAAGTTTTACATCCATGATATGGCCATTCTTGACTACAGCTGACGCAATACCAAGTTGACCATCAACCAATACTGTAGGATTGATGTATCCGTGACCCATTTCTTCCACATCAAAGGTTCCAACAGTTCCTTGGGTCACTTGTTCAGGTGAAACATTCGAATATGCCCTAACACCATCAATAAAGACACCAATAATATCTGTTCCCTTGAATTCAAAGATATACCTATCATCTTCTACAAAGTTATCTTTAATTGTATTTCTTCTGGGTATTACTGCTAAAATGTTTTCGTCTTCAAGTTGTCTACCAACAATACAAGCATTATTCTTATTAAAATCACCAAAGCTGTATGATGGCAACCCACTACTGGATATAAAGGCATATTCATCATCAAAGTAAATACTGTCTACACCATGTGTTCTATTACCCTTATAAGTCAAATACCCATCCAAAAGTGCAACAGAATCTTGTATTACAAGATTATCTTCGTAATTTTCTAAGAAAGTAACTTGAATGGTATCATTCAATTGTGATGGTACAAACTCCACAAAAGGTTCATAACCACTTAACCTAAGTAATGACTTATCGTCAAGCATCAACTTATTATCGTTGATACTGAAAGTATTGTAATTTATTTCCTTTTTGATAGTACATAATACCTGATCTCTGGGATCAAAGATTCCATTAATACCAAGATCTACTTTGTCGAACCTATCATTCAATAAACCTGGATCTATTACATCAACAGCCTCTACAATACCTTTTGGCCAAGATCTACTGACTCTCTCCACCCCATCCTTATCAATCAATCTTGTCTCAACATAGTAAGGTCCATATACAATAGAACCCTGTGTGTGTTCTGCCTCTACACCAATATGACCCCTGCTACAGCCCAAGAACTGGTTAGGTGTCTTTCTATTGTAATATATTGCTTCCTGGTCAATAAAGACCACTCCCTGGTCAGGGAAGCCCAATGTAGATTGAACTGTGATTGTATCATAATCCCTACGACCATCACTGGACTGTAAACCACTTAAACTTCTCGTAAGTACAGATGATGGGTTATTAATGATTTCTCCGATGAAATCGTGTTTGTTTAAAACCAATTCATACTGGGTTTCGGACTTATATTGATAAACAGACACATATTCACAATATGTCTCAGCATATTCATCCTCTGATGTATATGACTTGAACAACACCTTGGAACCCATTGCTTGTTCTGGTGTAGTATAAACTTCATCAGGATCACAGAATACCCTTGGTAAAGGCACTGTTCTCATAATTAAACTCTCTGTCCAAGTGGATTCTGACGGTTTAATCATTCTATCACCAGGATAGAAGACATCTACATCTGTGGTGTTGAATAGGAACTTGAATAGTGCCTTAATACCCAACTTAGAACCCTTAGACCTAAAGAAGTCAGATATGTTCTGCAATAGTGATGATCTATTGACTTCTGGTACAACTCTATCAGAATCAATATTTACTGCATAAGTTTTATGGATTATATCCAAAAATCCAGTCAGATGAAGCACAGACAGGTTGTCTACCCTTGAACCCTTGATATGGGTGTCTGGTACTGACTGAATATACTCACCATTATCTCTAAAGGTAGGAAGTACCTTTGTGGCCGAACATCCTCTCTGTAAGTCAACTAAATTCTTACCTTCTTTCCTTCTGTAAAGAATAACCTCACCATTTACAAGTACAACACCATTTTCATCAGGGAAACCATAAGTATCAACTAAAGTCAACTCATCTTCGTTGACTTCGTCAGTATCTGCTTCCAAAAAGTTGTATTTTACAATCTCATTCTTGTAAGTATCAAAATCACGATACTTCAGTAGATTCTGTAGTAAGTCCTGACTATATCCAGACCTCTCATTAGATTCTGTCGCCTTCTCCATGAAGTTGACAAAATTCTTGTGATTCTGACTCTTATATGTCTCTCTTCTGAGTTGGGTGCCGTCAAGGGTTGTAGTAATACCTTCATTCAGTATATTCTCTGGACTTCTAATCCAATCAGGCAAAGTGGACTGTAATAAGTCAGATGGGTTGACTATTTTATTATTATTCATCAGCTTCCAGGTAGTTGCACATCAATTATGGATCTGATGTCAGATTTGGATACATCCACCTTTAAGAATAGTGATTCATTAGCAATAATGTCCTTATTCTCTGGAATCATCTTAACTTCTATTACATTTGAACTTTCTTCTGTCTCAATGATCTTAATTCCTCTCTTGTACTCCATTCCAATCTCAACTTCACCTTTATCAAAGTAAAGTCGTCCAAATGGTGTGATATTCTTGTCCTCAAATGGAACATTGACAATTTTAAGAATATTGGTATCTGTTTCGTAGAAGTTCACCTTTACCTTAGCTCCCAACTCATCAATATAGAACGCATAGACATCTGAAATCAATCTTTCTTCTTCTTCGTTGTTAAATCGAATAGTTTCGTGATCATTCTCAAAATAGAAGATCCTTTCATCCAATTGATTGTTAACTTCAAGTTTAAAACCACTAGAATATACAGACGGTCTGTCTTTATCAGCTTTGACCGGTTGATCGGTACAAACTTCATAAGTTGCAAAGTTATTAGGAAGAATCTTCAGATTCTTTCTCATAATTAACCCAGTATTGTTCCTCGTAATCGATTTATCACTATCATCGATGACAGATACTAATTTTGAATAACTTAGTGCACCACCAAACTTAGGAATAGCAGTTGATAGTACATATCTGTTTAATGACTCTCTGACTGTTGCTGTAATTGACTCAATATCCTTTAAGGTCTTCTTTTCATCGAAATATACCAAACTATCTACTTCAATATACAAGATATCAGGATCTTTCAGTACAATATCAAGGGAAGCGACTCGATATGGATTCAGTGATTTCTTTATATAAGATTTTGTAAGATTTGAAAGTGTATCACCAGTTGTTGGCTTGATAGTGACATATACTCTTCCGTATTCTGGGACAGATAGTGTTTCTCCACCATAAACATAGATGTCTTCTACTGCAGGGAATACTTTACGAACTAAGACATCATAATCCTCTGATGTCACACATCGATTCTGGGCTGCCCACTGTCTAGGTGCCCTGTACTTGATAGAACTTACATCTTCTACTCTAGAACCACCTTCTGTCTTCGATACGGTGGTTACAGTGGGTCTTGTAAGAACTGCAGTCCCATTACTATCAACTGCAGCACCAACATAGTTGAAGTTCTCCACATATTGCATTCCATTCCCCTCTTCTCCATTTGTAACAACATATGAAATGTTGATAATGGCACCATTGACTAATTCTTTACCAAATAGCCCATCACCAAAGGTCAATTCATAATATCCTCTATCAATCTCTTCTAACCAATAAGTTCTATCATCCTTTGTAAGTTCTACAATATTATCAGCCTGTCTGTAGAATGATGTTGACTCCTCTGTGGGATTCTCTTGTACTTCTACCCTGATAGTTGTGGAATCAATATTATTATTCATCAAAATGAACCTCTGATTATAATCAGTGGTATCAACTGTAAACTTTGAATCTATCTTTGTTCCTTCATACACAACAACATCATTGAACTCACAATATCCGTTATTAGATACGGACGCAATCTGTGGTTCAATGATGTTGAATGTAAAATTACCATTTCCACCATTGGTAGAAAATAGAATGCCTGGTCTGATTAGTATCGACTGTGGTAGTCCACTGGGATAGTCTTCAGTGTCAAGTTGGTAGACGAAGTCTGTGGTCGAAATAGCACTACGAGCTGAGTGAGGAGTATATCCAATCGATCTAGCATTTGCGACAACATTCTTACGAATTGTTGATGTATGAAGGAAACTTTCATTAGCAACTAAGTTAGCAGTATAGGAATTAAGTTGGGATTGATACGCAAGGGTGTTTAGAATGACGGAAAGGTTAGACCCGGCGAAATCATAGTCTGTAAATTGTTTGGTGGACTTTAGATAATCCACCAAACCTTGTTTTATTTCATCAAAATCTACACTCGTTAGGGAAATTGGTCCCGCCATCTATTTTACCCTTTCTTATTATTTATAGGGGATTATCTGGTTGGTGTAAGGATTTCGTCTATAGTAAATACTCTCTCATATCCGACTATTTTAAATTCAATATAAACAACAAAATTATTTTGGTCTGGATATGGTGTGACCCTTACTTTAACTATCTTAACTCTTGGTTCGTTGTAATTAATTGTTCTTATAATTTCATTCCTTATCTGTTCTGCCGTAACTACATCACAGAACTCAAATAGAAGATCAGATATGGTAGAACCTATATTCCTCTGGAAGGGGACTTCATTTGGTTTGATTAGTATCAGGTTCTTAACAGCACTAATGATGGCCCTGTCGTCTCTGAGGACAGTTAGGTCACCACTAATAGGGTTTGGTGTAAAAGACAAAGATACATCAATAAATGATGTATCCGTCTTAGAAACTTTAATTGTCATTAAACCACTGTGGTGATCTCTTTCTAATCTCTTTAAGTTTTAATTTTTCTGCTTCTTCCTTGTGTTTGTTAAGGTAACCATCAGCTGCCCTATCTGTAATCAACACACGAGTTCCGTGTTCTGCGAACATTGTTTCTTCTAAAAACTCAGGGTATTGTTCTTTGTAAGTCATAAAAAATGGGGTGCAGTACACCCCTATTTATTAATTTCCTTGACCCCGACTTAACTTACGGGCTGGACGGGAACCTCTCTGACACTTCTTGGTTCTAGGTGAATCACCTTGAAAGGTCTTCTTTTTGTGGGGCTTGATTTCAAGCTTACCACTGGAATTGTAAAATACAGACATCAGGCAGTTTCAGTAGTGGTTTTCTTGGTTCGTGTAGGTGTAGGCTTCTTGAATTCAGATCCAGAAGCTTTCAGCGCAATGTTTTCAATCTTATTTTCTAACTTAGCAATGGTTTCTTTAAGGCTAGTGATTTCCTGAGCCTGATTCTTGATCTGTGCCTCTGAAGCAACGACTCGTTGAGCAATCATCATCACACGATCTGTGACATTGTCAATTGGGTCCTTACGAAAGCCTCCAGAAATGGTTCCAGATTGACTCTGGTTGGCATATTGGCGCATTGGCTGATTACGATTCATGGTTATTCTCCATAGTGTTGAGTTTTGCCTCAATATCCTCTAATTTTTGATAGAGTTCATCAAAAGCTTCAACAATATTTATGTACTCATCCCTGTTGGGGGGTTTGTACATCAATTTTACATCAGGATCCAAAATATTCACTTGGTAATGGACATTCACCATTCCAAATTGTAGGAATCATAATGTCACGAGCAGCCTGAGGACCAAAACGCAACCAAAGATTACGAAAATCCTCTCTCTTACCATCCTTAACAGGAAACTTCTGGATGTTATCTACATCCAGAAGCATTACTTCTTCTTTTACTTGATCAACAGTAATAGTCATGTACAAATAACGACTTAATTATTATATATCAACCTGTTTCAGTTGTCAAGTGACTCGTTAATCTCATTAGCGACATCATTCAACCAAGTCTCTGACATATGCTTCAATACAATCTCAGCAGATACAGGGTTGTTCGCATAACCGTGATGCATGAGGTATGAAACGATAGCGTCATCCATTGCCATCCCTTCTTTGAACAGTGGCTTACCATCTTTACCTTTCATGGTGTAAGTCTTGCCACCAGTAACCTTAGCAGGTGAGGACTTCATGCTTTTCTTACCTTCAGATTCACCAGCACTGTAAGCCATCTCGCGGTTCTCTGCCATCTTCTTCTTCTTGGACTTCTTACAGTCATCACAGTCACAACCATCAGAACAGGAGGACTCTTTCATATCCTTCTTACCCTTTAGGAAGGCAGGAAGGTCCTTCTTACCATCCTTCTTGTCACCACCTTCCTTCTTATCCTTTACACCCTTTTTGAAGGACTCCTCCTTGTCTCCATCACCATCTACATCAAGGAAGTCGGGCTTTGCTTTCTTTTCCTTCGCTTTCTCCATAAAATACATTTTCTCACGAGCATAAAACTCGTCAATAGCAGCAAACCTATTGTGGTTGAAGGGACCTTGTGATAGTGAAGACATTGGTATGAGTGACTTTATTTGTATTTAGTAAAAAACCCCCACTTGACAAGTAGAGGTTTCTTATGTAGAATGTATAGTGTCAGGTTAAAGGTTAGTAATACCCACCTCCGCCTGAGTTATCCTCTGGAGTTGGATCCGGTGTTGGTTCTGGAGTTGGATCCGGTGTTGGTTCTGGGGTTGTATATGTATTATCACCAGATGAATCTGTTACAGCACCCAAATCAAACCAATTGTTTGTATTATTTAAATCCGGAGAGTCACCATAGCTATTAGTTAGTGAGAACCAATAACGACCATTATGTTCAACTAGTTGATTTGCATCATAATTATTATCACTAGACCATGCTTGTGCCAGCTTAATTGCCTTCCTTCTTAGGGCAGCCAAACCATACACACCACTGGCAGCCTTTATATAGAATTGTTTACCTAGTCTGTTTTCATTTCCTATCCACTGACCATTAGAATTTATAAGGTCTACCATAATTGCATTATTTGATTTGGGTGTTCCTCTAAAGGCAGTTGTTGCTACATTTTCTTGTACACCAAACTCTTCATACTCATACTGAACTACGCCTAGGGTCGATCTGGGTAAACCACATGGGCCTGCTGCAAGATTAACTAAATTAAACATTGCAGTCGACTGACCAAGCCATTTCTCAGCTTCTGTTACGGAATTTGGGTTTGCACAGACCGCTGTGAAACCATCATCACAATTGCCGGTAAAGCCGTTGCCAAAAGCGGCATATTTAACCCCCAGAAAAGGAGCTCCATTTGGACTTATGTAAGTGTTACAATTACTCCAACCGTAGTTATTATCGAGGTTATTTGTACCATTACCCCCATTGTCTTGCCAGGTATCACAATATATGCGATCCTTTGTTGTCTCTGTTCCATCACTACCTTTCCAAATACCACCTGTAAGAACCATCTGGTTCTTTGATGGTATTATGTTCAGAATTTTATGGTAGCTTTCCGCTTGAAGAACATCCAAGGGTCTGAATTTTTCAAAGTTTGTGGCATCGTTAAATGTGAGAGTAACTGTTCCACTAATATCCTCATAGTCTACATTTATAATTTGACTAGTACTGATCCCTGTAGTAAGATCTATTTCTGGCCTATTTTCATGTTGAAGGAAAGTACCCCTACCTGATTTTGGTGTTATTGTTTTAATAAAATCTTCTACAA
>WLWE01001986.1_pt1 | contig 13931 bp, 16 predicted proteins | sample 6718301 | NCBI WGS metagenome assembly WLWE01 (sample SAMN12718691, study PRJNA515312) | sponge metagenome | isolation source: marine sponge | host: Mycale hentscheli | place: New Zealand: South Island, Marlborough, Capsize Point | collected 2003-05-01 | reverse complement strand
AGATCGTCAGATGTATCACATACCCATGCAACTGGATTTGTTCCACTGTTATCCCACTCTATTAAAAGTGGTTTAGTAGGGCTAGAAACACTAGAACTCCACCATATTCTATTTATGTTAATATAAGTAGGTGCTGTTCCATCAGCTCTTGCGTTAAGTGTAGATGCATCAACTTTAAAAGTTTCAGCTGTGGTTGAAGCTATTGTAGCCGTAAACGAATAGATAGCTTTTCTATCTCCGTCAAATAATTTTTTTGTATATTGTGCCATTTAATTCCCCTTGTAAAAGGGTGGGGCCATTACTCCCCACCCACGGTTATATTATTTTACCAAGTATCTCCTGAAGAAAGATTCTTTCCTTGCATAAAGTCAACCTTGACCCATGCTTGACCAGCAGTAGGTGCTGTTCCAGTTGGAGTATAAGTTAATATTACTTGGACATCTGAGTCATAAGCCACGCCGTCTGAACCAGTATCTGATTGAGATACACTTTTCCAAACTGCAGTTTGTGTAGCATCCACAGTCACAGCTCCACCAGTATTACCAGTAGTTGTAACTGCTCCCATAGTACCATCCGGAAGATCAGCTAAATAATCCTGATCATCAGATTTTCCAATTTCCATTGGATCTGCTGTTCCAGCATTAAATGCTTCTGCCACCCACACCTTAATACCAGTGATAGTAGATTGGTAAGGAACAATTCCTAGTGCTCTGCAATAAACATCTGCTGCCACACCCGCTGTTCCCACGGTGATATTACCAGTGGTAGCACCACTTGTAGAAATTTTAGTTACGCTCTTAAAGTTAGCAGCTGCACTCATAGTAGTATAAGCAGTACCAGCATTTGGACCTGTAATAGTTTCACTTAAAGCTTTACCATTAACATCTGTTCCAATGACAGTGAAGGTGATTCCTGAATCATTGCCATCACTTGTAACGCCAATTTTTCTTGCCCACGCTCCGTCAGCAGTTGTTGCAAGTACACTTCCAAGAGCTGGTGCATAAATTGAAATACCATTAACAGTAGTACATAAAGCACCATTTAATGTTAAATCAGCTGCCCCTGAAGTTGTTTGTGTAGCGCAAATACCGTCTGTATCTGCCGCTGTTGGTTCTTGAAAATAACGAGCTAATGAGTTTGATACCCAGTTAGTGTCTTTTAAATCTTTACCGCGATAACCACCTGATGTGCTTCCGCTAATTACTGGACCCGTTTTTACCGGACCCGAAAAAGTTGTTGTACCCATTTGTACTCCTTTGGCTGTATAGGCCATTTGTTACGTCGTCTCTATACCGTCTGCCTAGCCAGTCTACGTAACTATTTACTAGGATAAAGGGGCGAACTAATTTCGCCCCTTTAAAGATTATTAAGCTCCTGGTGAAGCAAAGATACCTCTCCAGTCAGACCAGCCGAAGCTGTATCTTTCTCTGGCTTTGTATCTAACGTTTCCAGTATCAAAATCGCCTTCCATAGCAGTTCTAATTGGAGCTCTCACAAAATGTTTAAGTCCATTAGGTGCATCTGTTTTAATGAAAAACGCATCAGTATCAGTAAGGAAGTTGTTTACAACATATCCTTGAGGTACCATACCCATTGATTTGATTGCGTTGATATCATTATCAGCAGTGCCTACTCTACCAGCAGATTTCATTAATCTCTCAGCTACGAACTGAAGGTTTACAGGTATAATCATTTTCATACCTCTAAGAGCAATTTTCATTCCTCTTTCGTCCTTCATGTCAGCGATATCAATTAACATTTGCTCAAGCGAAGTTTCGTTTAAGTCAGCTGCAGTTGATAGCTCGTTCTTTTGGTCTCCACTAAGAGTTGGGTGATCAGTCGCACAAAGCTCCTTATTATCACCACCAAGATAAGAAGCATTAAACGCTCTGTTAAGAATGTTTGCAGCTTTAACTTGTTTAGTGTTTGCCATAGATCTTGCTAACGCTTTAGTGTAGCGAGTGCTAAGTTTGTCGTAAAGATTATCCTCTACAGCTTCTTCTGTAAGTGCAAAAGCTAAAGCAATAGTCTCGTTAGTGTACCTAGCAGTGTAAGTTTCTTGTGCGTCTTCATAAGTCACACCTTGGCCTTCCGGCTTTACTGCTGCATTGGCGAAACCGCCGAGCATTACTTCTTCTTCGAAAGCACGATCAGATGATTCTGAATCGAATATTTCTTTGTCTTGATTTTCGTATCGGTCATACTCTAACCCGAACAGCGCGTTTAAACCTGGTTCGAGTTCTTTGACCAATTGCATTCTTGAAATTACCATTGTTCAATTTCTCCTATAGGTTTACGCTCCAGTAGCTCTGTTATAGTACATGTGCTCGTTAAATCTAACAATATAGTTAGCGTAAGCACTTGCTCTATCAGAGTTATCTGGATCTTCTGAAATACGAATTACACGGAATTGTGCAGTAGCAGCACCACCAGTAACAGCAGTTGCCAAAGTCGCTTTTGACTGACCATTAATAGAATCGCCAGCAGTGTAGACTGAGTCAATGTTGTCACCAATGTCGGCTTTTGCTAAAGTAGCAGTTCCGCCCATTTGTACTTCGAAGAGTTTATTCGGATCGTCATAAACGTACGCGTCGATTGTACCTTGAGTAATATTTACATTACCAGGGTAATAATTTGACCACGTTGGTTTTTGAGTAGTAGGGTCTTGATAAAAGCATCCATTGAAGATACCCAAATTGTCAGTGGATGTAGCAGTACCAACTGTTACATATCCAGCAGCCATTTGAACTATATCACCTTTATAAATAGCGGTGCCATAGTTATCAGCAATTTCATACTTTGAAGTACCACCATTTTGAATGTTACTTCCAAGTTCACCTACAGGTCTAAAACCGAATGGCGCGTTTACATTTGCCATGATTTTTCCTCATAGTTAAAAAGTTATACTTCACCCCTAATGGATAAAGTAAAATTGTAATTTAGGGGTTTAAAATCTAACTAGATTTTTTGCCACCAAAACTAACTTGCGACCTGCTTTCTCTCGAAACAGGCATACTAGGATGTTGGTCCTTTAGAGGATCGTTAGCAATCGCATCATCTTTATCTTGCGTTACTTTCGCAAAATGTGCTGAACGTTCTTTAACGGTCTCTAGCGGAATCCTTGCTAGCATTAAACCTCCAACAGCTATAACACCTTCATATTTACCTGAATCAATTTGTGGCCAAATGTTGGTATCATATTCGTCTGCACGAACAAATTCCCAACCTTCTCGTAGTTTAGCGGATACATTTTTTTGATCCATTTGTCCTACAGATTCGGCCCTTACCCATCTGTGTTTAAATCCAGCAGGTGCAGGTGGTGCGTCTAGTTGCGATGGTGGAACCCATGGTTTCCTTTTCTCATTACGAGATCTGGTTTCGGATTCGCGTGATGGTAGTCTATCTTTTTTAATTGTATTCATATGCTTACTCCTTCACGTATTTCGCATATTCGCTTAGTGGCACACCTAACTTTTTAGCTATGGCAACTTGTGATGGTGTGAGTCTCACAGTACCTTTGCGCTTTACTCCAGGTGTACTTCTATTTGCAGAAGCAACCGTTTGAGAAGGCGAAACTTGTTGTTCAAACTTGTGAGGAAATGTTTCCCTCATTCGATTGTCTATTTCACTATAGTACGAATCGCTCTTGGGGTCAAATCCTTCTTCCACTAGTTTACGATGAATTGAGAAAGAAGTCAAGGTCATTGGTTCATCTTGGCCAAACCATTCATTCTTTTCAGCCCATTCTTCCGCTCTAGGATCTGGTCGTGCTTGTGGAGGTCTTTGTTGATATTGTTGTTGAGGGTTAGGTGGCTGATATTGTTGTTTTTCAGCAGCTTCTTTAGCTCTTTCACGTTTAGCCTCAGTTGCTTTTACACGTTCACTTTCAATAGCTAATCTAGCAAGATCTTGCTGTGCAGTTACTTGAGAATCAATATCTCCTGCATCCATAGCTTCTTTAAGTCGTTTTTTAGCATCTTCAGTTTGAGCTTTAACTCTATTACTGTATTCTAATACATAACCACGATCTAGATTTCCAACTCTATTTTGTAAAGACTGCGCTTGATCTTGAACACCTTTAGCATATTCAACAGCAGCAGCTTCTCGTCTTTCGGCTTCACGTACTTTTTTAGTTAATTTATCTATACGGGATTGAACTTTCTTCCCGTAATCTTCCATTTCACCTTCAGAAGCTGTTTCTTTTTTCTCTTCAACAACAACTTCTTTAGATTCATTGATTACTTCAACATCATCTTCCTTATTAATTTTCTTTTCTGTATCGTCTAATTTAACATCAACAGACTTTCCAGTAGAAGGAAGATCGACCATCTTTTCATCGGCTTCGGCTTGCGTCTCTATTGCAGGCATATTTTGCTCCTGTTCTATTTATATTGCAAGATATCCTCTGGGTCTTTTACCACAGCAATTATCTCGTCTTCGTTAAGTATTCTCACTTCACCACCTTCTATTCCAAACCTAGATCCAGAATAACGACCAAATATAATCCAGTCACCTTTCTTGCACCACGGGCCTTTGGGATATCTCTTTTCATCTGTATAACAATCTGGACCCATTTTAAGAACTAAAGCAGTTACTGTTGTGTAACCACGTTCTTGCACTGTTTCATCTGTTAATATTACACCACCTTTTGTTTTACCTTGTCCTTTAAAAGGTAATACTAAAATACGCCAACCAGTTGGATCTGGTAACCTATCTAAAACTTTATCGGTGGGTAAATGCTCTATACTAGCAGTAGCATCTTCTTGTAATTTTTTAAGAAAACGGTTTTCTTTTTCTTCCGCTATCTTATTATTTTCATCAGCTTCTACAGCCAAATCTTTTTCTTCAAGCGCAAATCTACGCTTGGGCAGTTCCTTCTCTGTCATTGTTATCCTCGTCTTTCTGCAGGTCTTGAATCTCCTGTTCCATTATTGTGTAAGCTTTGTGCTCACCTACTGCTTTAGCATACTCATCCATACTTGGCAAGCCTGCTGCAATAATTTCTCTTAATTCTTCTTTGCGCGTACGCAATCTTTTTAAGATTACGTAAATCGCGGTTACGTCTTCCATGAACTACTTCTTTCTAGTTGTTCCACCTTTTGCTTTTTTAATTCTGCCACCTTTTGCAGCCATTGTTTTAGCTCCAGAATAAGCACCTTTACCCATTGCTTTTTCCATGCCTTTAGATTCGTTTCTTCTAGCAGCCATAGATTGAGTTTTGCTTCCGTTTCTTGCTCCCATAGATTCATCTAGTCTAGCGTTGTAGCCTTGTTTCATAGCTCCACCACCCATTTTTTTTACTCTGCCACCAGATTTATAAGTAGTAGTAGACATTTTTTTGCCTGGTGTTTTTCTTTTTTCGGGTCTTGACATAATTTTTCCAACCATAGTTATCTCCTAATATATTTTTGTTATAGGTCTTTTATTGGGCAACATCAAGTTAAAACCTCTTGGCTTAACTGTTGTTTGAACTACACCACCGACCTTTTTTTTAACTGGTGTACTTCCGTACTCTTCCGTCCAATCCTTTGCTATTTCAGGCTCATTAGCCCATAAATATCTTCTTTGTTTTTCTGATTTAAATGGCATTATACTGTTTTTTTATTTTTGTTTGCAAAATTAGTAGCTGCTTGAGGTGAAGAAAATCCCCATTTTTTAAGTGCAAGTGCTTTACGGGTAGGGCTGCCATCAGGTTTTTTCATAGGACCTTTCATGCCTCCAAATCTAGCGGCAAAAGAAATTCTTCTTGGATTGGTACCTTTTGAAACGGGTGACTTAACACCGTAATGTTTTCTTCCAGCATCGTTTAATCCGCCTGTTTTATTTTGATATTTTTTAAGTGTCATTATTTTTTAAACATGTTGATTGCACTAGATCCTGCCTTGATGCCGAAGCTCGCTGAAATCGCAATGTACAACAAATTGTGGTAATACGACGGCAAATCCTGGAGGGCAATAAAGCCTTTGTGTATATGTTCTTGAAAAGGCGTGAAGACTAAAACGGCTGGAAGAAGGAGGACAATTAAACTTACCTCATCTTTCCACGACCCTTTCATTTGGTCCACGGCACTTTGCTCCCATTTGACTTTTCCAGCAATTTGATCTTCTTTTAATTTCTTTGCTGCTTTTATTTCAGTAAGCTTTAGCTCACCTTTCATTTTCTTCGTAGCCACGAAGCCTTTGACTCCGTCTGCTACCACACCCAATAAGGGTTTAGCTAATAGTTGCCACATTATGAATACTCCGTAATTATACTTTCACCAAATGATGGTGAGAATGCTCCTTGTTTATTATATTGTGCTACAGCGGCAAAAGGATTTCCGCTTGTTTCACTTAACTCTTCACCGTAAATACGTTGAAGATCACTAAATCCTACTGGACCTTCTTGTAAAATTTCACCTAAAGATTTTTGTTGCCATCTTTTATTTTTTTCATAAGCTGATTGTTCTGTTGGTCCATAATATTCTCCTAAATAATCATCCCAATAATCTGAACCATACCAATTTTGATCGAAATAATCTTTTGACATATCTTCTAAGTATTCTCTTATACCTACACCACTATAATCAATAGGGTTACCTTCATCATCTTTTGGATTTATACCACCTGGATCAAAAATATCTCCCCAGTTATCTGCTATATGACTTCCTAAACCAGTCAGTATAAGATTTCCTCCTCCAGATGGATTTGGAATTAAATTTCCATTTTCATCTTTAATAAATTCAGAAGTTAAAATTGGTTCTCCGAACTCATTAGTTGCCATAAAACTACCAAGACCAGAACCTAATCCGTAGTCTGATAAAAATTTTAATTTTTGAAAATCTGTAATTGGTATATCACCACTAAAACCTGCTGTATCTTCTAAATTATATAAATCACGATCTAATGTTGGATCATCATATGGATTAAACATTTCTGGTACATTTGGACCATATACTGAACCAAATAATCCTGGTGAGGAAGACATGGACGTAGCAAACCCCTTTAATTTATTTATGTATGCTTCTTTTGCTTGTTCTCTTTGTTGTGCTAGATAATCTATTTTTGCTTGTTCTGAATCAACTACAGGTGTTGAAACATCTTGGTTATTAGTAGTATTATTAGTGGTATTATTATCGGTATTTCCAGAACCCATACCTGCTCCGGGCCAAGTAGTTCCTGTTGTTGTGCCTGTTCCTACATAAGAACCAGTTTGTTCACCTACTTGGTAATCATTTGCTGGATCTACGTCTGGATAAGTATTAGTATTCGTGTTCCACGTATCAACCATTACTAAAATCCGTAATCGTTTAAATAATAAGGTCTTCTTTTTTTATAAAAAGGAAAATTAGGATTTAAATATGGATCAAAACTTGCCATGTCAAATTCAGTTATTTTTGGGTTAAAAGGATCTTTAAAAGCAAAACCTTCTAACATTTCAGGTCCACCTACAAATTTATCATAATTAGCCATTTCATTTCCAATTAAACTATCGCCGGCTTCTTTAGCTTGTGCTTTGTTAGCTTCAGCCATAAATGCTTTTCCAATAGATGATCCTTGAAGACCATCTTGCATTCTACCTGCTAATGTGCTGTAATCTATATTTGCAACGCCTGCTGGAGCAGTTGTTTCAAATCCAAATTCTGGTTGACCTAATGCATAATTAATTCTGTTTGTTATTTGTGCGTTTTGTTTCGCTGTATTAGCAATACCCATTAAACGTTCACGTTCTTGGTTATCACTTGCAAGATCGGCTAATCCTACATATTTGTTATAAAATGCAAGATCCTTATCAGTCATCATGGATTCTCTTACATCATCAGTGTATGCATCACCTAAAATTTCTCTGTTTTGTTTACTTCTATTAATGTTTGCCATTAATGTTTCTATTCCTTTAAGCGCTTTTTGGCCTAAAGGAAAAATAGCATCTTTAATATTACTACCTTTTTGTTTTAAATCACTACCTATGCCACGTATTATATCACCAGTTTTATCACCAGCTTTAGTCATAAAAGTTTTATTGCCGTAACCGCCGTATGTTTTTCCTGGTTCTTTTAATCTGCTTCTAAATCTATTTGCTGATCTTCTACCTCTTTGAAAAGGAGAATCAAAACCTTTTCCGGCAGAGCCAGGATAACTCCTGGCCCCCGAAATACCAGCTCGGTAAGCGTCTCTAGCATTATCTCTATCGCGAAATTTTAATGCCATTTACGCACCTAGCATTGATCTTAAAATTAAAATTACTACTAAGGCAACGATACCGGCTTTAATCCAGTCCTTTATACCCCAGTCCGACCACTCTTTTAAGTGTGCCCAAACATCTTTCAATAATTTCATCTTTCCTCCTAATGTATAGTTGGTTTATGTTGATCCACGATTTCTTCTATAAATAGAAAACTGTCTGCTACACTAGCAAACACATGTGCAGCATCTTCTGCACCGATCGTTTCAATATACAGGTTCCTTGTAACAGCCATTAGCGCACTTGCAACCAATAATTTTTCTTCATCACTTTTGATTTCAGCTCTAGCTGATTTCTCTAAGTTTATCATAGCTTCAGCAATCTTGTCAACTTTCTGATTTACCATTTTTCCTCGCGTTCATTTGAGCAATTCGTTCTGCACTTTTAATTTTACGGTCTTCTCGTAAAGTTTCCATGTTTTGACGAATATCCTCAATAGTTTCTTTGTTTGTTTCTTCGATGGCTTTTATACCTTCTTTAACAACTGTTTCTTCCATTTTACCTTTCATTTGCTCACGTGCAAGATCTATTTTTTCTGCTTCAATTCCAATATCTGCTAAAATTTTATTATCTTCTGTTTCTGCTTTAGCTGTAACTTCTGCTGCTTTAAGATCAATCTCTTGTTGTTTTAATCTTACCAATGGATCTTGTTCTAAATTACCAGCTTTAATTTGTTCTTCTTTTGCCATTTGTGCAATCATTACAGCTTCTAATTCAGCAATTTTAGATTCTTTTTCATTTATAAATTGTTGTTTAGCTTGCTCGACTTGTTGCGCCATTTGTGGATTTTGTTGAGCTTGTTGCATCATTTGTTGTATTTGCATTTCTTGCTCTTTCATTTCTTGTTCAACTTGCAATGCCGCCATCAAAGAAATATGTTCCATTACATGACCTTCCATCATTGCATATAACTGAGGGTTAATTTGAACCATTCTTGTAAACATAAATTCACCATGTGTATCAATATGTGCTTTATGATTTTGTTGTGCAAAAGCTTTTGGTTGTTCACCACGCATTGCTAATGAGTTTTCCATTGCAGGGCTTTTTGGTTGTGGGACGCTAGGATCTGGTTTTAAAATAGCGTCAATATTATCTACATCTAATGCTTGATAAACTCTTCTATAAGCTTCACGTATATTATGTAAACCAGGATTAGCTTGTGCTAATTGTAATTGTTGCTGTGCCAACATAACACGTTGTGACATAGAAAATATATTTGGATTAGATATAGGTAGTATATCAACACGCTGATCAAAATCAGCTTGTTTAATCATACGGTTTCCACCACGTACCATGTATGGATACTCTGGTGGTAAATATGTTTGGAATATAGTAGCTAATAAATTAAATTCAGTTCCTTGTGCATAGTGCAATCTTTTATGAATAGCACTCATTACTTTAGTACCACGTTCTAACAATGCTAGTGTTGTACCAACTGGATTTTGTTCATTACCTTCACCCATTTTCATATCTGCAATTGCTGCAAATGATTTACCTGCATCTACACAATAACCTAGTAAAGCAAATAAAACTTGTGATGGTTCTTTATATGGAAGAGGTAATAATGATTCTTTAATAGAAGCACCAGTTACATCTACATCTCTAAACTCACCAGGTTGTAAAGGAGTGTCTGAATCTCGTACACGCATACCACGTGCTTTAAATCCTGCCGGTAGGTTCGCGAGTGTACCAGCATCAATTAACTGCCGCAAAACACTTGTTGCTGTTCGCGATAACCCACCTAACATGTGTATTAGACCAAAGCCATAAAAGCCTAAGCCTGGGAGGAATTTATAGTGTACAAAATATTGTTTCTTTGCTTTTAGTGCTTCGCCTTCCGCATAGTTTCTTCTAATAGATAAAACTTCTTCACTAAATTGATCAATAGTAATGATGTATGGAAGTTTAACACCATTAGGATCTTCAAATCCTGGTATGTCTGCTTCTACATGCATTTCTAAAAGTACATGTTCATTATCATCTTCACTTAAAGTATTTTGTAAACCTTCTAGTTCATTAACTTTTTCTTTAATATCATTAATAGTAGAAACTGATCCTGAAGATAGTTCTACATCACGATAAAAACCTTGTACTTGTTGTTTACGTAAATCATTAGCAGAAGTTTTAATAACATGTGTAATACGTTGTGCATCTTCTAATGATGATGCCATGTAATTTACAACACAATCTTCTCCTGCAACAAATTTAGAAACAGCACGTTGTAATAATGAATCGTAATAAACTTTTTTAAATGCTGAACCAGCTAAAGGTAGATAAAATAATAATTGATCCATATCTGGATCATACTCTTTCATGACATGTGTAATTTCGTAGTTCATGTAATCTTTTACACGCTTAGCTTGTTCTTCTACTTCCGGTGTAATTTCACCAACTATTTCTGTATTAACAGGTCCACCTGGTGGTAATAATTCTTTGTATGCTTGTGCTTGAAACTGTGTAACTGATTCTGATAATAAGGGATGAACAACTCCGCTTGCACCTTCAAATGGTTGGCTACGGTCTTCATACTTGAATCCAAGCATATCTAAACCTTTAACATAAGTATCGTGCCAATCTTTTCTTGAATCAAAATCAGATTCATAAGATGCAACACAAGAGTTAGATATTTCTTTTAGTTGAGTATCAGAAAGATAATCAGCTAAGTTAGCGTCAAAAGGAATGTTTGTTTGGTCAATTGTTTCACTTAAATCAGTATTAATTTCAGCACCACCATCTGGTAGTTCTGTTACTTCTACTTGATCTTCCATTGTAACATTTTCATCAGGTATAGTTATATCTGTTGCTACTTCATTTTCTCCCACCTCTACACCACTAGCAATTTGACCAATTGCTTTTTCAATAGTGCTTAAAGGTATGGGACGTGTTTTAGGAGTTACCATTATTTTATCCTATCATAATGTTGGGACAACATCAACAAAAGAGGGATAATGAATATACCCACCTGTGTTTTTATACATGTCCACTGGTTGTGTTGGTGTACCTTTAATATTAATGTAAGGCAATTTTGCCCATGTATTTCCTTTACCGTCTTTAATGTTTGTAGACGAAAAGTCAAGTCCATTGTTCTTTGCTGCATTTTTCATCGCTTTAGCTGCAATGTTATTATAAAAACCTAAATTACCTTTAGCATTTGTTCCAGATGCGTTAGCACCATAATTTTTAGCTTTGCCGGAAATCATTACTACACCGTCATATCCGTTTTCGCGTGCTAAATTAAGTGCTATTTTAATAGCTATTTTTGCTTGGTTTTCAGATTTTTTAAACGGAGCTTCTGGAACACCGTCAGCTGTCATATCCATTTCATCTAATTGTTTATTAATTGTATTTAATTCTTCTCTAATACTATAACGTTTAGTTTGCAGTCGTGCCAACACTGTTTGTGTGGAAGGATCCGTGTGCCCTTTAACTTTATCTATCTGCTCTGTTATTTTATTTAACTCATCAGCAAGTTTTATTCTTTGCGAATTTAAAGCACTTATATTTACTTTTCCAGGTTTGTCTAAACGCTCTGCGTATTTTTTACCTTTCTGTTGTACCCCTTGGTGTAGATCTGATTGTATTTCTTCAATAAATAATACACGTCTACCAGCTTCATCTGTTCGCTCGGAAGCACGCATCCAGAAAACAGGATGATTTCCTTTTGTGTTAGCAAAATGTCCTGATCCTTCTGTATAACCAGGTTCCTTGGCCCTTGGTCCTTTAGGATTAGGGTTATAGGTAATAGGTATTTCTATGTACCCGGTTCCTCCGTCCAAGAACTGTACACCTTCGTGTTTTGGTGTTTTTTTACTCATGTAAAAACCATCACCACTGTGCAAACGTTTAAATCGTTCTACAAGATTTTTAGAATAAAAAGGAATCTTAGATCCCTCAGGAATACCATTTTTTAAAACATTATCTATGCCGTAGAATTGTTTAAAAACTTTGTTAATGGTCTCTGCACCTTGCTCCATCATTAATGTTGCATCGTTGCCGGGTGCTTTAAATATTTCAGCTAATTGAACACGCATGGCATCACCAGCGATATCTTGTGGTTTATTATTTAATCCACGTATTTCTTCTATACCTTTTGTTCCATGGTAATAACCTCCACCACTATCACGTTTTGTTAAAAAACTTAAAAGATCATCAGCACCTTTTTTAAAAGGCTCTTTTTGATGAATATCGTACGTAATAATTGGTTTTAAGTCTTTATACGCGTTCATTAAGTCATTTTTAGTGATTTTAACGTTTTGATTGGCATTTAAGTAGTTGCCTAGGCCAAATTCGTCTAATTCCGTGATTGAAACGCCTTTTTTCTTTAAAAAACCAAGCCATTGACCACCGACCATGCTTTCTTGGGGCGAATTCATGATTTCTGTCTCTGATTTTAGAGTAAATATACCTTTATTCGTGTCTGCTACGGTTTCTGTGGCTTTTATATCGTCCACAGCCCCTGAAATTTTTAAATTAGCGGCAGATTCGTCAAATAGTGGTGGTGGTTTCTTGATTTTAAATGGATTTTTAAAGCTCATGGCTAAATCAACCTGTCCTTCCATGCCATCAGGCGTGGATACTACTTCTTCTGTTTCTGTAAACTGTGACATGTCTCCTCCTATTGCCATCATTCGTCTTGCAAATCCACCTTTATTGTGACCTTCTGGTTTTACACCAGTTCCACTCATATCGTTATTTTTTCTTTTTTCTCTTAAAATCTCTAATGCATCTACTTTATTTTTAGTATGTTGGGATAAAAGCTGATCTCCTTGAGGAGGAATATTTAAATCATACGTTTCTTTTTGATCTAGGTATAATTTTGACTTTTGTTTATCACCGTATCTTTCTCCGTACGTATCAAATCCTTTTTTCTTTTTATTCCAAACTTTAGTTTCTATTCCTAATTTTTTCATGTCTTCTTCTAAAAATTTTATATAATCTTTAGCGTCTTTCATATCTTGTTTGTATCTATCTTTAGGAATTTTACCGTCTTTAAATGCTTTTTCAATTATTTTTTGTTCAGTCAACCATCTGTATATTTGTCCTTCATAATGGTTATGGTAAGAAGTGTTTCTTATAGTAGTAGTTAAAAATCCTTCACTACCTTTATTAAAAGGAGTTCTTTCTCCTCCTTGTGTATAATTAAGAAAACGGTTTTGTGGATAATTTTGAGAGCCAAATTCTACTAGGCGTTGATATTCCTTTGGAACAATAAAATCACTATGAATACTAGAACCTCCAGAACTAGTTGATTTAAATCTTTCTTTTCCTTTTGTAACATATAAATCAATATCGTTAATTGTTGAGTATGCGCTAAATGTGCCATCAGCTCGAGAATTTTCATAGTTAGGATTTATAAAACCATCTGTTTTAATAGTTTCTTCTTTTATTACATCTAAAATTTCATCAGCATTCTGAGGTCTAACTTTTTTTAAACTAACATGAGCTTTATTGATAATATTTCTTGGTTCTGTAGATTTTGGTTTTACAGGAACATTACCTTTATAATCTTGTGATATTATTTCATTTACAGATTTTCCAGAAGTAAAAGAATTTGGACCAGCATCTGGATATACTTCATTTAAAGGAAGTGTAGATTTTTCTCTGTTTAAAACATCATCAGTCCATATAGTACGTTCATAACTATCATCTAATGTTTTACCACGGTTTTCGACTACTTTTTTTACTTCATCAACACAAACAGTTTCACAAAA
>WLWE01001975.1_pt1 | contig 13990 bp, 14 predicted proteins | sample 6718301 | NCBI WGS metagenome assembly WLWE01 (sample SAMN12718691, study PRJNA515312) | sponge metagenome | isolation source: marine sponge | host: Mycale hentscheli | place: New Zealand: South Island, Marlborough, Capsize Point | collected 2003-05-01 | reverse complement strand
CTTTTCAACCCACTCGATACGCCTCGTTCTCACTTCCGAGATGTGGTCTGGAACGATCCGGGTGATCGCTTCTGTCTGCGCCTCCCTCTCCAGATCCTTTTTCACCCAGCCCAGTTCCCGTAGCGCAAGTATCTCATTGATGCTGGGGTCGCCGGCGCCAAGCGGGCGGTAGTCGAGATAGGGCGCATAGCCAAGCTGCCGGCGATTTCCGTTCCCGTCCATCTCCACGTAGAGCATTCGCTTGGAAATCACGCGGGCGTCGGTGCTATCGGCGGTGCCGCCGTCCAGAATTTCGTGTTCAAGCGCGAACAGGACGCGCGGCGCGCCACCCTCGTCACTGTCGTCCACCAGCACCGTACCGCGTTTCAGGAGTTCGCCATGCCGTTCCAGAGTGAGGTCGAGCACCGCCGACAGAAGCGGATGCCCGGGACAGACGAAGGCCGCCGGTGGTTTGCTGGACATCGACAGCAAGGACTTTTCGAAAGCGATGCGCTCGTAGCGAGGCAATACCGGCTCGCCGCCGCCTAGCTGGCGGTCGCGGCTGCGTATCGCCGTCGGAACGTGGCCAACCTGATAACGCCTCCGTTCGCGCTGGCGCGCCGTGCCGCCGAGCGTGCGGAACGCCTCCAGGAAGAACGACTCGATGAAGTGCGGCTGCAGCCGCCACGCCTCTGCTCGCTCTAGGTCCTCCCTCGCCCGGGCGACCCGGCTCGTGTCCATGGCGTCGTGGACCAGCGCACGCTCCTCAATCAAGTCCCGGAGGCGCTCCCGATCGATGGCGGCGCTGACCGCGTGATTCAGTCGGGCGCGCACCTGCGGACGGTCGCCGTAGCGAATGGCCTCAATGAGCAGATCGCGCAGCGTCTTTCCGTCGAACTGCAGCTTGCCCAGGACGTCGAATACCTGGCCGCCCAGCGCGTTTCGCGCCTGCTCGAGCTTCTCGAGAAGCCGGCGGAAGACATCGCCCTCGCGCGTCTCCTCGGCCACCAGGTTCCACAGGTGGCAGACTTCGGTTTGCCCGATCCGGTGTATCCTGCCGAAACGCTGCTCAATGCGGTTGGGGTTCCACGGCAAGTCGTAGTTCACCATGAGGTGCGCACGTTGCAGGTTGATGCCTTCCCCGGCGGCATCGGTGGCCAGCAAGATCAGGACGTCCGGGTCGTGCCGGAACGACTCCTGCGCCTCGCGCCGCCGGTCCCTTCCCATCCCCCCGTGGATCTGCACCACTCCATCCGGCCGGCCGAGCAGCGTGCTGATGCGGTGCGCAAGATAGTTCAGTGTGTCGCGGTGCTCGGTGAAGACAACGAGCTTCTGGGCGGGCGGCGCCTTGGGGAAGGGAAGATCCCTGTTCCCGTGAGGCGGATGGTCCTCTGCCTCTTGTGGAGTAAACCGGGCCTGGGCGAAAACTTTCGCCAGCACGTTGGAGAGTTCGCGCCACTTCGTGTCCTCTCCAGTTCTGCGGATCTTCGCTGCCATCGACTGAAGTTTCCTGAGGGACTCGATCTCGGCTTGAAGTTCGGCAGTCGTACTTGCCGCCGTGGCTTGGTCGAGAACTGCGCGTTCCGTGGCCTCCACTTCGTCGTCGGGGACATCGTCCAGGTCTTCGATGTCGATGTCGAGGTTCGTGCCGACGGCAGGAAGCGTGGCGCCGCGCTGTATCAACCCGACCTCTCGCAGGCGACTTTCGAGCCGGTTTCGTCTTCGCGTCAGGGATTGGTAGATCGCCTCCGGGGACGAAGCGAGCCGCCGCTGCAACACTGTGAGCGCGAAGCCGACCGTCCCTGCGCGCTTGTCGTTCTGCAGCGCCTCAGCCCGGTTGAACTCTTCGCGAACGTAATCCGTGACGGCACGGTACAGTTGTGCTTCATCGTCCGTCAGCCTGTATGGCACGGAGTATGCAATCCGCTCAGGGAACAGCGGACGCCCGTCGAACTTGAGGAGGTTCTCCTTGACCATTCGACGCATCAGATCAGTAACATCGACCTGGTGGGCACCGTCGCGGAACCGTCCTTCGAAGCGGTCGCTGTCAAGCAGCGCGAGGAACAGCTGGAAGTCCTCTTCCTTGCCGTTGTGCGGGGTGGCCGTCATGAGCAGAAGGTGCCGGGTAAGGCCGGACAGAAGCTGGCCGAGGCGGTAGCGCTTCGTATACTTGATCTCTGCGCCGAAGAATGTCGCTGACATCTTGTGCGCCTCGTCGCATATGACGAGGTCGTAGTGACAATCCCGGGCGGCGAGTTTCTCCTGCACATCGTCGTTGCGCGCGACCTTGTCCAGACGCGCGATCGCAAGGTCGGTTTCCCGGAACCAGTTGCCAGTGCGTGCCGCTTCCAGCTTGTCGTTCGTCATGATCTCAAAACTGAGGTCGAATCGCCGGTACAACTCGTCCTGCCACTGCTCGACGAGACTGCCCGGGCATACCACTAGGCATCGAACCAGATCTCCCCGGGCGATCAGCTCCTTGATGAGGAGTCCCGCCATGATCGTCTTGCCGGAACCTGGGTCGTCGGCGAGAAGGAACCTGAGCGGCTGCCTCGGCAGCATGGCTTCATAGACCGCCGTGATTTGGTGCGGCAGGGGATCCACCAGGGACGTGTGGACAGCCAGCATCGGATCGAAAAGGTGTGCGAGCCGGATTCGCTGCGCCTCCGCCACAAGGCGGTACAGAGCGCCGTCTCCGTCGAAACTCCACGGCCGGCCTTGCGACACCCGTTCAAGTCGCTCCTCGTCATCCCGGAAGAGGAGCGCTTCTCCGACCTTGCCGGAAGCAGAACGGTAAAGGAGCGTTAAAGCGTCGGATCCATGCCACTTGACTCCAACCACGGTGGCCGTCTCGGCCGGACGTACGCCGCGAACAGTGCAATCGGGCTGAAGGTCTTCCAGTTTCAATGCGGGTATGTTTCCTCTGTTTCTCGCCGGAGCATATCGAGGCGGAAGGGTTGGCGAAACACGCTGTGCAATTCAGAACCGCCCCAGGCACCGCCCGGGATGGCTCGTTCTTAGGACGGCGGTAAGATCGGTCATAGCGGCGGATTGACAGAGGACTCGGGAACCAACGTGGAAACGAACTGCAGGATTTCCTCGACCTCGTGCTCGCGCCCGTCTGCAATGAGGTCGCGCCGGAGAACCTGGGCGGCGAACAGCGCGGCCTTGGCGACTTGGATATCGAGTTCGGTGCGCGGCCACTCGCGCCGGTCGAGGGCCTCCATGACGAGCTCGACCATGAGCCCGTTGGCGGAAACATCGCGATCTTTCGCGATCTTTTCGATCCGCTCTCATTGCACCGGCGTGACCCGGATGGTCCTCGTCAACGTCTCTACCATCGGTCTTTCGGCATGCTCCTGAACGAACCCCTGCGCGCAGTCAGATTGAGCGCTTTTCTGGAGCGAGGCAATCGACAATGCCGGGAGTGTCGGAGGCTAGGCGGTCGCGGTCCTCCGCAAGTCCCTGGTTCACATGCTGTAAGCGAATCGTGTTACAGGCGTAGTCGCCGGAGCATACACTCGGCCCAACAACACGGAAGCGGCCCAAGGCGTTGAAATCGCAGGGGAATGCAGGTCAGGCGCGCGCTTGCCGCGACAGCGCCATTGGCGCGTTGGGTGTGAGAACCACGCGCCGAAGGGCGTCCTAATCGCGCTTCCTGGCCGCTCAAACCGTCGGGCGATGAAAGCCGTTGTGCAACCGGCGTTTAGCCCGAGTGGCGCTTGAGCGGCAGCGCCCACCGTGCACTTGCGGAGACAATCCCCAAACCGCCGCGCGGCTTCCGAGCATCACTGTAGGAAGCACGAGGTAACAAAGCAATGCGCGAAGTCTCGTTCACCGACACCGTCACTCACTCGGCCCGCACCGTCGCCGTCGGTGCGGGTGCACTCGATGCCGCCGCGCCGCAGTGGTCGCCGCACATGTCCCCGTAGCGCATGGACGGGCCATGCACACTCTACCGTTCCGGCAAGCCGTCGGCGACCCTGACGGAAGGGCAAGCGCTGTTGGCAACAAATAGAACTGTCCGGTTTTGTAGCACAAGGGTTGTCCGGTTGTTCTCTTGAATGATTTGTTGTTGGTCCTGTGGGATTGTGGGCGAGAGGCGCGAGAGTGTGGGCAAGGCGGTGGGCAACGCGTGAGCGTTTTGTCCACGGGCTGTGCACACGGCCCGCAGGACTCGTCCACAACCCCACAGGACCCTCACCGCGCCGCAGCGCTGCAGGCGCGGTGCCCGTGCTCCGTGGCGGGGGCGTCGGCCACCAGGGAACCCATCGCACTCGTACTCGGCGAGCTTGCGCGGCCCGTGGAACACCGCCAGGCGCCTGTCGGGGTAGCGATGCACCTGCACCCGCGCCTTGATGAAGTGGCAGCGGTGGGCCTGGGCCGGAATCTGCAAGCGCTTGCGCTCGAAGCTCGCGGGCGCTGAAGCCAATGAACTGTCCGACTTACAGTTCGCCGAGCAACTGGCCGAGTTTGAATGCCGCAGCCGCATGACCAAGCGCATTGACCTGCATCGGCGACAGGCGAGTTTCCCCGTGCACAAGGCCATTGAAGAGTTTGACTTCCGCCCGCAAACCGCCCTCACCAAACGACAGATCAATCAGTGGCTCGATTTGCAGTTCATCGACCAACGCGCCCACCTGATCTTCATCGGGCCGCCCGGCACCGGCAAAACCCATTTGGCCATTGCCATCGGCAACCAAGCGATTGATGCGCGCTACAAGGTGTGTTGTTCACCACCGCCTATGAACGGCGTTATACAAGCCAGCCTTCGCCCGTATGGGTCAGCGCCATTCCCTCGGCGACGGAGGGCGAAAAACACCCGTCCCGCCGCACGCATACCGACACGCTCGCGCGTCTCCTGGGGGCAATACAAGACACTGTCTCCTGTCATCTCGGCGCGGGAACGGGATACCCCGTGCTGAAGACGGAAATTTCTCGAGAAAAGGTGGACAGTCTGGCGGAATTGCACCGGCTCTGCGACTGGGTCGTTACGCTGGATCGCAACACCGGCATCGAGTACTTCGACTCTCCGGGAGACAACCGGGAAATCTACGACGCTTATGTGATTGACTGCGTACCGGAGCGTGAAGACCTCGGTTGTCTTCAGTTGATCACATCGACCGCGAATCTGAACGAAGTTCGTAGCTTGCTCGACGGTGCGCTCGATCAAATGGGGCTGGGTCGTAGCCGCCGCAACGCCGAGTTTCTCTTGGAACATCTGAAGGCGCTCAGCGGGCGACTCGCCATTCGTCTTACCGGACACAGGCCGGCTACATCGGAGTTGATCGCCCTCGCGGTGTCTCACGCCAACTGTAGGGATGCTTCGGCAAGCGACGACTGCTGGGTTTCGCTCGAAGACGGGTTCGTCGTTCCGGTCGATGACGTCAGGGATCTACTCCCACCCTTGAGCGGAAGCAAGAACGAAGACGACAAGGGAACGCGCCCGCACCTGATCTACGTCACCGCGGAGCCCCGCAAGGGCCTCGTTTTCCGCTTCGTCGAGGTGAAGTATCGTCGTCATCTACGGACTGCCCGATCACCGGATATCCTCGATCGGATCAACCGGCAGACCCGAGCGCTCCGCGAACGATGGGATCGCTGGTACGGCCATGAGGATGTATGCGCCCCGTTCAGGGCGATCCGCCGAGCCAAGCTGGCCCGTGTGTTACGTTTCTATGCCGACAAGGCGCGCAGGCATGGTATGCGGACAGAGCGGCATAAGGCCCTTACCGAGGAAGTCAATCGCATGATCGCAAGAGGGGGAGACTATGCGCCGCCCGGCTCAAGCTCGTTCCGACAATGGCGAAGGAGTGTCGCAAATACGGTATTTCACTGGTTTTGGCATCCCAGGAGGCCCGGGATTTTGACATTTCCGTGTTTTCTGCTGTCGCCAACTATCTCGTTTTCCGCTCTACAGATACCGATGCTAAATTCCTTGTCAGGAACGTATCGAACTCAAGACAGGAGAGGGCTCTGATCGACCGGATCAAGCAGATGGACAGGTTTAATGCCCTCTATTTCGGCGAAGGAAAGAGTCGATCTTCGCATGTGGCCCTTTCGCCGTGGCCGCGGAAGGTTGGATATGACGAGAAAATCGGGAGTCGATAATGATAAGATCGCTGACCATCGACTACGGCGATGAAGTCTTGCTGGCCCTTGGCATGACCCCGGATGAGTTCAGCAAGGAAGCCAGGACTCTCATCGCGGTCAAGCTCTATGAAATGGGACGGTTATCCACTGGCGCGGCGGCCGGGCTCGCGAACCTGCCCAAGCCATTATTTCTGACCAAGTTGGCGGCCTACGGCATTGACACGTTCGATGTGTCAGAGGATGAGCTTCAACGCGATGTGACCAGTGCGCGGCGTCATCTGTAACACCTCGCCGTTGCAGTACCTGTATCAGACGGACTTGCTTCATCTATTGCCAACCCTGTTCGAATCGGCACAGGTGCCACCGGCCGTGGCGGCAGAGCTGGCAGAAGGCAAAAGGCACGGCATCCGCTTGCCGGAGTTGGCGGAAATCTCATGGATAACGGTGCGTTCTGTGCGGGATCGTACATTGTTGCCTCTTGTTGCGAACCTGGGCAACGGGGAAAAGGAGGTCCTGGCCCTCGGGATGGAAACGCCGGGTCATCTGCTCGTCTTGGATGACCGGAACGCGCGTCGATACGCCAATGCGGCAGGACTCGAGAGCACCGGCACACTAGGTATTCTCGTGCTGGCAAAGGAGCGAGGTGTTATCGAGACGGTTCGGCCAATTCTGGATCATCTCCAAGATATGCAATTTCGAGTCGATGCCGCAACTCGCGAGATGGTTCTAGACATGGCCGAAGAACCGCATTGAGGAGCGTAGCTGCGCGCGTCTCCACTTTTGCATTCCAATCCTCTCTCCAAAGATGCCGTATACCTGGACCCTGGATCGCTTAACAATCCAGATCTTATGTCTTCCTGTAATGCGGATAACGTCCAGGACTCGTAGTCCGAGCAACATGTGCGGTTCTCGGACGATAGGCTGCACGATCATTACGGCCCGATCCGTCTGATGCGGCAGACCATGGGCCTTCCGAGCACGAGGGCATGATCTCGCCCAAAAGCCGAATGCGGGAGAGCCGCATGTCCAGTTTGATGAGGGGGGCATAAGCGCCAACTCGTTCGGCGAACCGGGGCCATGCACCGCCGACACGGCTGCGTCATGGCGCCGAGTGCCTGTTTCGGCTGTCGGATCGCTTCGAAACATGGCGCGACGAACCCATCCAGCGCACGGTGAGGGGCTCGCCGTGCATCCGATTGTCCACCCACGGTTCTGCCGGAAGCGCCGCTCGACGCACGAGCGAGCGGGATCGGGCCCGAACCGCAGCACGGCGCACGGCGGAGCATCCCGCGCGCCGCGCGCGTTCATATAGCGGTTCGCGGTTGACGGTCAATGGCCGGGAACGAAGTCGAACCCCTCGGCGTCCGGCAAGCCCGCATGCGCGAGGTCTCCGGTCGTCGAAGTCGCGGACTGCCGTCGGGATTGTCGGACGATCGCCGGGACGCGGATCGTGGAGCCGGAGCACAAGGGCGACACCGATCTGCATCCCGGCCCGCTCGGCTTTCCGTTTCCAGCGCGTGTCATTCTTCCGCCGGTCTCAGCACCTTGGCCTGGAGTTTCCGGGCCGCCGCAACCATCCGATCGACGTCGGCCTTGTGCCCTTCTGCGAGCATTTCGTCGCGCTCGAGCGTCGCGAGGAAGCAGGAATAACGGAAAGTGCGCTCGATCAGACCGGCAGGCCCGGGCCGAAACGGACCCGGATCGGCGGCAACGGTGCTCGCGCCGGGTGCATCGGACGGCCCGGCCGGATGCGGTTCGCCATCCGGCGCGGGCACGATGGTGGAGATGAACTGCCGGATTTCCTCGATCTCGTGCTCGTGTCCCAACTCGATCAGCTCTCGGGCGAGAACCTGCGCGGCGAACAGTGAGGCCCTCGCGACTTGTATCTCCACCTCGTTGCGCGGCCTGTGGAACACCGCCAGGCGCCTGTCGGGGTAGCGATGCACCTGCACCCGCGCCTTGATGAAGTGGCAGCGGTGGGCCTGGGCCGGAATCTGCAAGCGCGTGCGCTCGAAGCGCACACAGTTGTCTCGCCCGACGGTGCGCTCGTGGTGCTCGCACAGGATGTCGGCCAATCCAGGGCCGATGAAGAGCACGAGCGCGGTGCCGGGCTCGGCCGCCGGCACCGCGAACTCCTCATTGAACGCTGAACGGTAGTGCTCGGCGAGCTAGCGGTTCGCCTCGGGCATCGTGTCGATGCCGTGTGCGGCGAGCTCCTTGGGCGGGCGTTCCTAGTGGGTGGCGAACATGCGCTCGCACCGCCCCCGGGCTTCCGGTGAGTAGGCGGGAATCATCGCTACGCCGAGCTGGCGCATCGCACGGGCGAACTGCGTCGGATGGTCTCGGTCCTAAGCTGGGTCCAGAGCGCATAGAGCCGTGACGTCGTAAGCTCCGCCGGGAACACGCGCTCATCCCCCTCGCGCCTGGAGAGCGCCGTAACCAGCTGCGCCGCGTCTGGTCCGAGCCAAAGCGTGCGCGGCCCGGTCTTGGTGTCGGGCAGTCGCGCGGCGCCGCCCTCCTGGGCGGACAGGTCGGTGATCTCGTCCCAGTGGAGTATTGAGCACTTCGGAGAGCCGGGCGCCAGTGAGGGTCAGGAGCCGGAGCGCGGCCACGTGCCAAGAGTGCTCCTCGCTGTGGCGGTCGAGCACGGTGCCGAGACGTTCAAGTTCTTGCGCGCTCTGATGGCGCGCGACGGGGCGCCTCGGATTCATGACGATGTTGGCGCAGGCGTCGGGAACGTTCTCGGGAAGCTCGCCCCAGTGCCGGGCCGTCCTGAGCATGGCGCGTAGATGTTAATGGCCAGTTAAATCGATCCAGTAGCGGTATCCCATGGGCCGCTGGCCACGCCCTGGAAGACCTGTTCTTCTCGGCGGTCGGCGAAGCGGAGCTACGCTACGGTGCCGCCATTCTGCCGGTGGGCCGGCGGCGGGAATCGCTGGTCTCGGATATCGAGCGAATGCTGAGCGACGCCTTCGATGACCGTGTGCTGCCGTTCGACAGCAGGGCGGCCCGTGCCTACGCGGGTATCGCGGCCATGCGCCGTTCAGCCGGTCGCACCATCCCGCCGGCGGACTGCCAGGGCGCGGCGATCGCCCGATCCCGCGATATGGCGGTGGCGACGCGCGACGTCAGGGACTTCGATGATATCGACATCGAGATCGTCAATCCGTGGACGGCGGCGTGAGCGGCACGACCGAGGCCTTCGCACGGGTCAAGATCGATGCTCTGCTCAGGGACGCCGGCTGGAATCTCACCGACGGCTCGATCGTCCTGTTCGAGCACGCCCTGCCGGGCGGTACGCAGGCCGACTACGTGCTTTGCGACCGGCAGGGCCGGCCGATGGCGGTGCTGGAAGCCAAGCGTGCGAGCACCGACCCCATTGCGGTGCAGGACCAGGGAAGGCACTACGCCGAACAACTCGGCGTGCCGTTCGTCTTCTTGTCGAACGGCGAGGAAGCGCGGTTTCTGGAGCGGGAGATCGACGCCCACGCGCGCCGGATCGCAGGCTTCTGTGCACAGGACGACCTCCAGCGGCGGATCGCCGCGCGCCGGAACCGCCGCGACCTGTCCACGGTCGCCATCGAGCGGAAGATCATCGACTGCGACTACTAGATCGAGTGCATCGAGGCGCTGTCCGCCGAAGTAACGCGCGGAAGGCGGAAGCTGCTGGTCGAGATGGCGGCGGGCACCGCTACACGCTGCGCCGGGCCATTGAGGAAGGCCATCTGGTGCCGTACAGTATCTACAGGGCGATGACGGCGAAGACCGCCGCCGAAGACGGCTTTCCGGTTCGCCGCGACGAACTCGACTGGGCCGCGATGGACAAGAAGTACGCAAAGGTCGGACACACCAATCTACGCCTGCAATCGGACCTCTATCACGTGCAGATCATGGAGGGGGATTTAGCCGTTCACGTGCGGGACTACGCCGATATCACTGCGTACATACAAATTGCCGGTGTACCCGAGCGGCATGAATCCGATACTGGCGAAATCAACTACCCGTATCTGTTCGAACTGATCGATGAGGTCGGCTATGACGGTTGGGTCGGCTGCGAGTACCGCCCCCGCGGGCGCACTGAGGCAGGCCTCGATTGGTTTGCCCCTTATGCGGTAGAGGAGCAGCGGGCGCAGGGCAACTTATGAGCGTGTTGCTGGGCTGCATCGCCGATGATTTTACCGGTGCTACCGATCTGGCCAACACGTTGGTCAAGGAAGGCATGCGGGTTATTCAGATAATCGGTGTGCCGGCGCCGGGTACCATCCCGGACGATGTGGATGCGCTCGTCGTGGCATTGAAGAGCCGCAGCATTCGCGCCGGCCAAGCGGTGGCTTTATCGCTGGCGGCGTTGCAACGGCTGCGCGAAGCGGGCGCCCGTCAAATCCTGTTCAAATACTGTTCTACCTTCGATTCTACCGATGACGGCAATATCGGCCCGGTGGCCGAGGCATTAGCGCAGGCACTAGGGGCCGGGGTGAGTGTGGTGTGTCCCGCATTTCCTGAAACGGGGCGGACTGTCTACAACGGGCATCTGTTCGTGGGTGATCGGCTGTTGCATGAGAGCGGCATGGAAAATCATCCGCTCAATCCGATGCGCGATGCCGATCTGGTGCGGGTGCTGAGTGCGCAGACGAAGACCGCCGTCGGATTGGTGCCCTATGCGGATGTGCATCGCGGCGCGCGCGCGATACGCGCCCGCTTGCGATCGCTGGCGCAAGCCGGTACCCGCTTCGCGGTGGTGGACGCCACTTTGGATGAGCACCTGCGCGAGATCGCGGTGGCTATAGCCGATGCACCGCTGATCACCGGCGGTTCCGGTATCGCATTGGGTTTGCCGGCGAATTTTGAGCGCGCCGGTCACTTCGAGCGCCGCGCCGATGCTGGCGAATTACCGCAAGCCGGCGGTAGTGCTGTGGTGCTGAGCGGCAGTTGTTCCAAGGCGACGCGGACGCAGATCCGCGCCTATTGTGGAGATCACCCGGCTCGGCGGATCGATGTGCTTGCTTTGGCCAGGGATTTCGACGCCGAGGTCGGATGCGTTTGTAGCTGGTTCGACGGGCAGGCGTCAGCGGCCGCACCACTCATCTACACCTCTGATGAACCGCAAGCCGTTGCCGCGGTGCAAGAGAGTTTGGGCCGGGAGGCGGCCGGTCTTCTCGCCGAGCGGGCGATGGCCGCCATCGCGCTCCATGTGGTGGAACGCGGGGTCAGGCGTATGGTGATCGCCGGTGGCGAAACCGCGGGGGCGGTGGTGGAGGCGCTAGGGGTTGACGCCTTGCGTATCGGTGCACAGATAGCTCCAGGGGTCCCATGGACAGTGTCGCTGGGCGGGCGGCCCATCGCGCTTGCGCTCAAATCCGGTAACTTTGGCGCGGAGGATTTTTTTGCCGCGGCGCTGGGTGCTTAGCGGGTGCTGGGGGCCCTATTGTGCTGCGGGGCCGTATTCGGACTAGGCGGGTTCGGGCTGACGGGCTAGAATGCCGTGCGGCCCGTATCGGTCCCCTCGCATCGGCGATCCGTAAACCCCGCCAGGCCTGGAAGGGAGCAACGGTAGCGGACTCTTCGAGTGCCGGGGTGTGGCTGGTGCGGGCCGCATTTGCTCTTTCTCGAGTCTTGGCCGGCCGTTTGCGCTGTTACTCGAATGGCACCGGCGTACGGCACGCTTCTTTCAAGGTAGTCATTGATGTTTCAACTGACCGAACCGCAACAACAACTCCGGGCAAGAGCGCGTGAGTTGGCGCAGCAAGAGTTCGCCCCAAAAGCAGCGCAGGTGGACCGCACCGAGGCTTATCCCTGGGATAACGTGGAGCGGTTGAAACAAGCGGGTTTTATGGGCATGACCCTTCCCTGCGAGTACGGCGGTCAGGGGGCCAGCTACTTGGATGCGGTGGTGGTCATTGAAGAGATGGCCAAAGCTTGCGGCACCAGTGGGCGTATCAGTGTGGAAGCCAACATGGGCGCGATCGGCGCGATCATGAAGTATGGCAGCGAGGAGCAAAAGCGGCTCGCCGCCGAATTGGTGTTGGGCGGCGACAAACCGGCTATTTGCATCACCGAGCCCGGCGCTGGCAGTGCTGCGACGCAGATGACTACGCGGGCGGATAAGCGCGGTAATACTTATGTCATCAATGGCGAGAAGCACTGGATCACGGGGGGCGGGGTGTCGCGCTTGCACCTGATCTTCGCCCGGGTATTCGATCAGGGACAAAACCTGGGGATCGGCGGTTTCTTAGCCCTCAGAGGCGTTGCGGGGCTGGTGATCGGCAAGCGTGAGCCGGCCATGGGGCTGCGCGGTATTCCGGAGACGCAAATCCTGTTCGAGGATCTGGAGATCCCGCAGAACAGGGTGGTGGTTCCGCCACGCGGATTCCGCCACGGCTTTGCCGGATTGATGGATGCGTATAACGGCCAGCGGGTGGGCGCCGGTACAGTGGCGCTGGGGCTGGCGGCAGGGGCTTATGATCACGCTCTTGCTTACGCTCAGGAGCGCGAGCAATTTGGCCGGCCTATCTGTGAGTTCCAAGGTTTGCAGTGGATGCTGGTGGATATGGGCATCAAACTGGAGGCGGCCCGGGCGTTGCTCTGGCAGGCTGCGGCTAGCGCTGGCGGCGCTGGCGGCGGCTTTCCTGACGTGGAGATGGCTGCCAGGGCGAAAATCCTCGCCTCCGAGTCGGCCATTGAGGTCACCAACGAGGCGTTGCAGATCTTCGGCGCGGCCGGTTATTCCCGTAACAACCCCATGGAGCGTTACGTGCGCGATGCCAGGATGTTCACCATTGCTGGTGGTACCGCGCAGATATTGCGCACTGTGGTGGCCGCCAGGCTACTCGGGCGCAAGCTGCCGCAAACCCGTGATGGCTACGGCGGTTCAGAGGCGCTGGCCAAGGCTGGCTGAGATGTCCTATCAGGTGCTCGCGCGCAAATGGCGGCCCCGCCGGTTCTCCGAGATGGTGGGGCAAGAGCACGTGGTGCGCGCGCTCAGCAATGCGCTGGCGGGTGGACGGTTGCACCACGCTTATCTGTTCACCGGGACCCGCGGGGTGGGTAAGACCACCATCGCCCGCATTGTGGCCAAGGGACTCAACTGCGAATCCGGCGTGACAGCCGAGCCATGTGGTGAATGCAGCGCGTGTGTAGAGGTTGATGGGGGACGTTTTGTGGACCTCATTGAAGTGGATGCCGCCTCCCGCGCCCGCGTCGATGAGACGCGCGATCTGATGGACAACGTTCTTTACGCCCCGGCCAGGGGACGCTACAAGGTGTACCTTATCGATGAGGTGCACATGTTCTCCAAGCACAGTTTCAATGCGTTGTTGAAGACGCTCGAGGAACCGCCAGCGCACGTCAAGTTTCTGTTGGCCACCACCGATCCGCAAAAACTGCCAGTGACGGTGTTGTCGCGCTGTTTGCAGTTTCATTTGCGTGCCTTACCCGAGGCACGGATCGGAGTCCATCTGCGCAGTGTGTTGAACGCGGAGCACTCCGGCGCCAAGGTTAGCGCAGGTGGGCTCGAAGGAAGCGGGAGTGCAGAAAATGAGCGCGCGGGCTCGCTGCTCGGCCATGCGGCGGCCATGACGGTTGAAGAGGGCGCCGTAAGCGCGTTGGCGCGGGCGGCCCGCGGCAGCATGCGCGATGCGCTCAGCTTGTTGGATCAGGCCATCGCTTATGGGGGGGGGGGGCTGCGCGAGAGTGATGTGCAGGCCCTGTTGGGTACGCCTGAGCGGGCTGATGTCTGGGGACTGCTAGAAGCGCTGGCCTGCGGCGATGGCAAAGCGCTGCTGGAGGCGCTCGAGGCGCTCGCCGAAACTGCGCTCGATTTCGATGCTCTGCTGGCGGAGCTGCTGGAAGCGCTGCAGATGCTGGCGGTGTTGCAAGCGGTACCCAATAGTATGGCGACCGATAGTGGCGATGGGCAAAT
>WLWE01001972.1_pt1 | contig 13997 bp, 19 predicted proteins | sample 6718301 | NCBI WGS metagenome assembly WLWE01 (sample SAMN12718691, study PRJNA515312) | sponge metagenome | isolation source: marine sponge | host: Mycale hentscheli | place: New Zealand: South Island, Marlborough, Capsize Point | collected 2003-05-01 | reverse complement strand
CTGCCTTTCCTCGGTTTGCTTCAGCATTTACCGCAGATGAGAAAGAACCTTTCTTCAAAGCAGCCTCTCTGAGTCTAGCAAGTTCTGCTATGTGATTCTCATAAGTCACTTCATGTTTTCTAATTCTCTCTTCTCTCAATTGACCTAAATATTTTACAACTAATGGTGATAGTTTTGGATTACAAAGCTCTGATCCCTCTTGACGTGCACGATTAGGACTATACCCAGCAGCTACAGCTGCCTCTGTTTGTGTCATTGGACCTTCTGGTCCACCGAATACTAAAAACTCAGCGAATCGTTGTTGCATTTCTGTTAATCTTTTTGGGACACCCATGTTGACAATTTAAGGTAACTATCCTATAAAGTCAATACATGAAAGATGACAGAGGCGATAACGATTTAGAAGTTTTAATTGATAAACTTACAAAACAAAAAGAATTTTTACAGTTTCAATGTAGAAAAGCAGGCACCACTATAGAAGGATATAAAATGTTAATTGAAGAACAGAAGAAAGAAATCTGGCAATTAAAACAAATTGCATCAGAAAATGAAAAAAATAAAAATTTGTTGCAAGGTTATAAAAACGTGATAGAGGATTTATCATCCAGGTTGGTTAAATAATGTTTGTCAAACATTTACAAGACTATCTAGAAAAGTTTACTGAGGGTCCAGGTGGCAAAAGAGGCAATGCAGTTTCCGATGCCCGTATATACATTATGGACGAAAAAGGTTTTCTTGAAGAGATAAAACGTATTGAAGTGCATGAAAGTACCATCATAGGTGACAATTCTATTAAGGTAGTATTGAAACCACAACGTGAGAAAAAGCTTATTTTAAATCCTGGTTTAGTAGATGATCACTAACTTTTAAACACAGGAGTAACCTTGAAAACAGCATGGGTCCAGAGCGTAAATTATATAAAAAAATTAAGAATAAACTCACTCAATTTTCGTGGATTAGACTGGAAAATAATAGCTTACTTGGTACTCCCGATCTATTGGGCTATAATAATTCTGGGCACTTTTTCACTGTAGAACTGAAAGTCACTTCGGGTAACAAGATTAGATTTTCACCACACCAAATTGCCTTCCATGTGAAGCATCCACACAATACATTTATCATAGCAGAGGCCCTTGGTCCGGGTACCGTGAAACTTTACCGTGGTTCAAGAATCATGGAGCTTGAAGCTTGTGGCTTGAAGCTTGACGCTTGCTGCTTGGGGCTTGAGGCTTGTGGCCTCTTTCTTGCTGAGCTTGGTGCTTGAGGCTTGTGGCTTGCTGCTTGGAGCTTGTCGCCTGTGGATCAAACCTTTGTTCGCATTTGAAATTGGTCTAGGACCAGGAAGCTTGAGGCCCGGATCAGGGCGCACGCTATCAACGACTTCGCGAGTGTCGGGTTTGCTAATGGCCTGATCCGTTTTATCCCTAGGGATTCTGTAAAATTTTGGATGTTTGAAAACATGTGTCATGCTAGTGTTTACCATATTCAATATTTTTTACCAGCGGGTCCCAACACGCTCTACAGCTGCCACACTCATTGTTGTTGTCAGGGGCTGGACAGCTTCTAGATTTTGTCGAGACTGTCGACGTATTAGCCCAGCTCTTAACTGGTCCCTGGTCCACCATCGGTGATGAGAAGCGCACAACTAAGTTTGCTGGCGCGTCCTGCATGTGGTCCTTGATCCATGCTTCACGTGTGGGCATCCAGTGTCTTTTGCTGGGTGTTAATCTACAGACTTTGAATATCTTCTCCAGGTGCTGCACGTCCTGCACATCTCCTGAGTCGTGCCAACGGAACACGTCCGGCTTTTTAGAATTAATTAATGTTGCCATTGCTTCGATCCAGTCAGGGTGATTGATTGCTTCTAGTCTCTTGTATTGCGCTGCTTGTACAACCGCGAAAACATAACAACCTTTCAGGGCGTAACAGCCTTCACAAACTGAGTTTTTTATTAATCTTAACTTGGCGCCAGTCTTGCATTCCTTCGCGGGTATACCTATTGACCAGCCGGGCATCTTCGATGGTTTACTTAGCCCTCCAACCAGGGCCCATGCTTCTTTTGTATTCATAAATCTTTCTCCTTTATTATCCTATATCAGGTTTACTTTTACTTGTCAAGCTTGAAGCTTGCGGCTTGTTGCTTGCGGCTTGTTGCTTGAGGCTTTTGAAAAACTTCTCGCAGCTGCGCAGGTAACCAGCCGGCAATGTGCCATGGTCCTGAGTGAACCATGGCAGCAGGTTATTGTGTTTAATTCTCTTCTTTGTCATATTTTTTATAACGCTCTGCAGTCTTAGCCTGATCTTCCTTCACCAGCCGCAGGACCTCTTCCAGGGCGTCCGCTATTCTTTTCAATTGTTCATTATCCATAATTATTCCTTTCTAAATACATCCTACATTATCCTTGAGCCATTGTCAAGCGTTGCTTGCTGCTTGAGGCTTGAAGCTCAACTCTCTCCTTCTTTAGAATGATTTTTAGAATCATTCTAAACTGGCAATTATTAGCAGGACCATCCCAGTGAAGAGCCCGGTGACAATTGTTTAACGTCCGGACAGGGCTCATATAAAATGATCCAGCAAATAATGATCAGTCACTATGCTACGCGGGGTAGGTAGCGTTGCTTAATACCATGCAGGATCCTACGCGTGCCCCCGGGTTATAGTGTTATCTCCACAGTCAATAATGACTGATCCCAGATCTACTGAACCCATAAATCGCGTGGGTCTATATGGATGCATCCATCCAGTAGATCAGGGATCAGTAGCACCCAATGGCTCTCTTCCAGGATGCTATCAATCTCGTTATTTTGAGTTTTTAATTCCGTAAATAACAAAAGGGAATAATTAATATATAATCCTTGACTATCCTATTGTCAAGCATTATAACAAATAAAAATAAATTAAATATAGAAAGGTCTAAAATGACAAAAATAAGAATGAATACTGAACTTAGAAATAAGTTATTTAATAAAATAAAAAATGTCTTTGAGAATGAGGACACTCAAGAGAAAGAGGCATTTCTTCAATCAAGAGAAGATGTTGATAGACAATATACAATGGCAAGTGAACTTGCAAAAGAAGTTGTTGAGAGATCATATCCAACAGATGATGTTGCAACATTAAGACATTTCAAAAAGAAATATGGAAGTCCTTGTGATGTTGTTGCAAAAGATAAATGCTTTTACTTTGCTCATAGTGAGGACAAAGATGATGAGGGCGATATCAAAGAAACTAAATCTCATTTTGATTTTGGTTTGTTTGGCAATCTAAATGGTAGTGAGTATGATAGTGAAGAGGGTAAAAAGTTTGCGTTTGCATATTACCGAGAAGATTTAAAAGCTATGGATTGCAATCCAGATATCTTTGCACAACAATCAGAGAACAAAGATAATCCACACAAAACAAAACATGTGGACGCATGTTCAAAAGCACTTGGGTATCAAGGCACTTATCATAGCAACGATCATACAGGCATGACTAAAACTTTTAATGACCAATACTATCTTGATGTCATTGGAACATCTTATTGTCGTTCAAGAGCAATCGCATGTACTAAAGATGAGTATGAGGCATTTGAAACTTGGCGAATTGCAAAAGGTAATCTAGTTGTTAATCATCAAAAATGGATTGATACAATTATGAAACAATGCGATCAGTTAAAGATTGGATTGAAAGCATACAGATATCTTAGCGAGGGTATTGAACTTGCAACTGAACTTGGAATACAAGTTGATGAGGCAGAGTTAATTAGAACTAACTCAACAGGATTAACAATCTATAATCCTACTAACTTGGCTAGTATGATTAAAGGTATGAAGAACAAAAATCAATCAAGAGAGGCGAAGATATTGGCTAGAAAAAAATATGAAGAAAGTCTAAATTAAAGTTTGACAATGTAAGGGATATCCTATAATATCCCTTACATAACTAGAAAGGTATAAATATGACAAACAAAACATTTTACATTACTTATTGGGCTAGCAAGCACAAGAAACACATTACAAGACAAGGCAAGCATGATGAAAAATCTCGTTATGGTGTTGCAAAAAATGGAACACCTTATTATGTTTATTATGACTTAGATAGTCATGGTTACAGAACTGCAACGACAACTTGGAAAGTGAGGCACTAATGCCAAATAAACATTTTTGCCAAGGACCTAACTGTCATACCTATCCAACTACAGATAGGTTTTTAAAATCTAGAGGTGTAATTAGAGGTCGTTATGCATACACACCAATGGACCATCAATCACAATACTATAAACGAGGTAAGTATTTTTGTAGTACTAAATGCGAGGGCGAGTGGTTGTGTGAACATATGGAAAGTATTGAACAATCCAGACCGATCGAGTTTATCAGACACAGACGAGAGAGTGGTGGTTATGAAAAAAGAACTACTGAACACGAGGGTTGGAATGGTCAGACTTATAAAAGTAATTCAATTACTAGGGTTGACAATAGGACCGAAGTAGAATAGGATTATCCTATTAACAAAGAAAGGTATAATATGACAACAGGTAAAACAGAAAAAAGAATAAATAGATTTAATGGTGAATCTATTATGTTAACAAAAGAAGAAGCTATCAAACATGATAGACTATTTATTAACGAGTTAGCCGCAACACTAGAAGACAAAGCAAAAGGCTTTGATGGTGCATCGAAGTTATGGGACAAAGTCCGAGCGGATATTAATTGGTTTCGTAAGAACAATGCGGAAGCATACATGGTTCTATTAGACTAGAGCCAACCTTTCTTGCCCTGGCGCTAACGCGCCAGGGCGCACGGATCCCTATCCAATACCAATATCGATTAAAACATTAGACCCATACACCCTTTGTACAAAAAGGGGTCCCACTACTCTAGGTTGTATTGCTTGATTCAGACAGATAAGGGTGGTAAAAACATATTCAACACTTTATGGTGCAAAAAATTATAAAAAAATTTTTTAAAAAATTTTATGAATTTGAATAACGTAGATATTAGTAAGCTACCTGCAGACGTCAGAAAGACATTTAAAAAACTGCAAGTCATGCATGCAGAAAAACAAATCCAGACTAAAGCCAGAGATGACTTCATGTCCTTTGTCAAATGTGTGTGGCCCGATTTTATAGAAGGCTCTCACCATAGACACATAGCAAAAAAATTTAATCAACTTGCAACAGGAGAGATAAATAGACTAATCGTGAACATGCCACCAAGGCACACGAAGTCAGAGTTTGCATCTTATCTTTTGCCAGCATGGATGGTGGGCCGTGAACCAAAGTTAAAGATCATTCAAGCAACGCACACAGGAGAACTTGCAGTGCGGTTTGGTCGAAAAGCCAAGAACCTAATCGACTCTGAAGATTATTCTAAAATTTTTAAAACAACTTTACAGGAAGACTCCAAGGCCGCCGGTAGGTGGGAAACAGCACAAGGTGGGGAGTATTTTGCAGCTGGAGTTGGCGGTGCGATCACCGGACGGGGTGCTGATCTACTTATAATTGATGACCCACATTCTGAGCAAGATGCAATGAGCCCTACTGCAATGGAGTCTGCTTATGAATGGTACACGTCAGGTCCACGTCAACGTCTTCAACCTGGTGGTAAAATTATTTTAGTTATGACAAGATGGAGCAATAAAGATCTTACAGGTAAATTAATTGCTAACCAGAAAGAAGCCAAAGCTGATCAGTGGCACGTGGTCTCTTTTCCAGCAATCATGGAACACGGATCAAGTAAAGCTAAACCAGTATGGCCTGAGTATTGGAAGCTCGATGAATTAGAGAAGGTCCAAGCAACACTGCCCACGGGCAAATGGAATGCACAGTGGATGCAAAATCCAACGGCGGAGGAAGGTGCAATATTAAAACGTGAGTGGTGGAGGATATGGAAACATGATTGGATACCAGAATTACATCATGTCATACAATCTTATGATACAGCATTTTTAAAAAAAGAAACCGCAGACTATTCTGCGATCACTACTTGGGGTGTATTCTATCCTGATCAAGACTCAGGTGCTAACTTAATGCTCCTTGATTCTATAAAAGGACGGTATGAGTTTCCTGAATTACGGAGATTGGCTCTTGAACAATATAAGTATTGGCAACCTGAATCTGTTATTGTTGAGGCAAAAGCATCAGGACTACCACTAACTTATGAACTTAGACAGATGGATATACCAGTTGTAAATTTCACACCGTCACGTGGAAACGATAAACATTCACGTGTAAATGCTGTTGCACCTTTATTTGAATCTGGTATGATATGGTGTCCTGAACAGAAATTCGCAGATGACGTCGTTGAAGAGTGCGCTGCATTTCCTTACGGAGATCATGATGACCTTGTGGATAGTACAACACAAGCGATTATGCGTTTTAGACAAGCAGGGTTATTACAACACCCTGAAGATTACATCGATGAAAACGTCGAGAAAATTAAAAGGAAATATTACTAATGATAAAATTTGGAATGAAACTGCCAGAAATTTTTAACCAGTTGGTTAGAGGTTATCAAAAAGTTAGAGGCCAAAAACCAACAGGTCTAGATCTTATAAAAATTAAACAAGAAGCAATGCAAAAGTTTCAAGAGATGAGAAAAGTCTTGGACATGCAGGGTAAAGCAATTGATCCAAGTAAACCTATTATAGGTGGTAAACAATTAAATAAAAATGCTCCAGGGTACTTTAATGATTTTACATCAATGATGATTAAAGATGCAAACGTAGCACCCAAGGTTGTTAAATCAGGAATCATGAAAGCAACTGAAGGTATTAATCCTAGATTCATAGATTTTACAATTAACAGTTTTAAAAACATGGACGGAATAAAAGTCATGAGAGAAGCAAACAAAGTTATTAAAAGAGAAGGTCCATACAAAGATTTAACTAAGAGCGATGCTAAACGGATCATGGATGCAGTCGACGACAAATTAAAAAATATAAATATGAACCCAGAAGATATGTATGCATCAGGTGGACGTGCAGGTTTTAAAGATGGTGAAGGTATTATGCAGATGGCTTCAGCACCAGAACCTATGGATGAAAGAAATGAATTATCCTTACAAATATTTGGTAAACCTATAAAACTTTTAACACCAGAAGAAATGGATATGCTTAATGATGAAGCTGAAAGACTTATGCAAAAATTTTCTTCAGCACCAGATCCAATGGATGAAAGAAACGAATTATCATTAGAGTTATTTAAAAAACCACTTGATCTATTAACACCAGAGGAGATGGACTTACTAAATGATGAGGTTGAAAGACTAATGCAGAAATTTTCTAAAGTAGACAGAGGAGCACAGTCAATTAAACTTGCAGATGGTGGTATTACCCGTGTTGGTTTGAAAGATGGGTTATCTAGCAAATTAAATAAAAAATTTACAATTGATGGTGGAACTTTACGAAGTATGTTTTTTAATAAAAACAATCCTATTTTAACAGGATTTAATGTTTCAGAATTAGTTGATCTTGCTGTAAGAAATATAGGTCCTGCTATAGGTTTAGCTGAGGGCGGACGTGCAGCATTTAAAGACGGACCAAAAGATCCTAGAAGAAGAGGTTTTATGAAAGCAGCTGTAGGAATTGCATCGATGTTACCATTTGGAATTGGTAAAGGAGTTAAGATGGCAAAACCTGCAATTGAAAAAGCTGTAGATATTTCAGGACCAGCATTAGCTAAAGTTGTAGAGACTGTAATGTCTCTTGGTAAAACTATTTCACAATCTGGTAAAAGAGTTAAAGAAATGATAACTAAAAAAAGACACAAAGGTGTTGAAGTTGAAGAAGATATAATGGACGGAAGCTACACAATTAAAAAAGGTAGTAAAGAAATTTACTTTAAACCTGGAAGACGAGATGAGATGGGTATTGACGATGACATTATAGAAGTTATTGAAAAGACAGTCACTAAAAAAGCTGGTGGTGGTGTTGCTAGATTATTAGGTGAATAATGGACGATCTTCTTTCTGCAATCAGAAAATTACAAGATCTATACGATGATCCAGATATCGTAACTACAGCAGATCAAATTAAAATACCAGAACCAAAACAAGAAGTAAAAAATATAGAACTTGTTAATGACTTTATGAAACGTAACCCACGAGCTGATGGTGGACGAATTGGTTATTCTATTGGAGATAGAGTTGATCCAATAATTCCTCAAAATAATTTAATGGACATGACGTTAGAAGAGTCCACTACAGGTCCTGGTGGTTATCCAATGACAGCGGGTTTTACAACAGCTATGAAAGTGCCTAGCGCAATAAAAGCTATTGAATCAGGGGCAGCTAACGTTAACAAAGCTAAAAAAATAGTAACTGATTTTTTTAAACAAAGACAACCTTATACTGGTGCAACTAAAATTGGAGAATCTACTACAAAGGATTTTACTCCTGAAAAAAATTTTTTATCCGTATTAAAAAGTTACATGAATAAATATACGGGAGGCAGTCTTAGTCAAGCTTCTAGAGATTTAGGGATAAGTAGAAATACACTTAAAGGCATAGATGAAAGAATTAATTTACAAGAAACAGGTAGCAGAGTATCGGGACTTGGTTTTAAAAATCCAGTTAAAATTTCAGAACCTATTGATGGTCTTGAATATGCACAAATGACTACTCTAATGAAAAATGACCCTAATAAATTTAAAATTCTTAAAGGGGGTAAGAATAAATTTCTTGATCAAGAATCTTTAGGGCATTATTTAGGTGTTAAATTTGCAAGAGACCCAAACACAGGAACTAGAGCAAAGATTGGAAAATTTCAATATGATCAATTAGGTAGAGCTTTAAAAAATTTAAACGTTAAAAAAAATAAACTAGGTGAATTTAATGTTGATGATGCAATCAGTAAATTTTTAAATAAAAATAAAACTAAACTTGTAAAGGGTCAAAGAGCAAGTGATGCTGGTAAAGATAGATATACTCTTGAAAAAAAATTTGATCCTGAATTATTTTCTTTTAGAGCATCATTGATAAATAAAGTTGGTAACCGTGCAAAAGGTTTAGATGTTTATTTACCAAATGCTGTTGATGATATAGGTCACCCTTTTTCTTTATCTAAGTCTATAAAAAAATATAACAAACTATTTAAAGACTCAAACATAAATAGTATTAATACTTTAGTTTACCAAGACCATACATTAAATACTAGATTACACCAAGCAACAGGATATGAGCTTCGATATGAAAAAATGTTTGATCAACTTGCAAAACTTCAAAATAAAAAAATTACACCTAAGATTCAAGAACAATTAATTGATATTAAAAATCAAATGAATTTAAATTATACAAATTATATTGATCTTCTATCAAACCCTAAAAAAATAAAAGAAGTTTTATCTAAACCTATTAAATATAAAATGTTTGGAGATTCTAAAGTAAATATTACAGATGATTTTGCAAAATATTTATCCGGTCAAGTCGATAGAGTTCAAAAAATAGATATAAATATTCCAAAAATTGGAGATACTTTTAAATCAAAAGATCTTTTTGTAGACATGTCTACAGTTAATCCAAAATATATAATGGGATATGTAAATCAAATAAATCCAAAAGCTAAAAAATTTAAAGATCTTAGTATGTCAGAAAAAGCTATTTTTAAACAAAATGCATTAAATCAAAATGCTGATATTGTTTCTGAGTATTATAAAAAAGCAAAATTTCCTATTGATGATGTTGAAGCCGTTAAAGAAACAATTAAAATGGATTTTGCAAAAGGGGGATCAGTAGACATAGATTTAAGTTTCTTTGCAGGTGGAGGTATCGCAAAAGAAGCAGGTGATTCATCAGGCCCACCACCAGAATCAGGACCAAACCCACAAGGGTTGCTATCATTAATGAAACGTGCTAAAAACTATTAGGAGTAATAAATGGCAGACATAGATAAAGGACTCCCTAACACTAGAACTAAGATTGACATCCCTTCTGAAGAAGAGATGGCAGAAGAAGTTAGTGTTCAGGAAGAAGATATTGAAAAAGGACCTGTAGAGGTTATCCCAGAAGAAGACGGTGGAGTTACATTAGACTTTGAACCTGGTGCAATTAATGTACCTGGAACAGAATCACACTTTGATAACTTAGCTGATATTTTACCCGATGATATTTTAGATCCGATTGGAAATGAAATGGTTCAAAATTACATGGACTACAAATCATCTAGAAAAGAATGGGAGAGCGCTTACACAACAGGATTAGATTTACTAGGTTTCAAATACGAAAACAGGACTGAACCGTTTCAAGGAGCTTCAGGTGCAACTCACCCAGTTCTTGCTGAAGCTGTAACTCAGTTTCAAGCACAAGCATATAAAGAATTATTACCAAGTGATGGACCAGTAAGAACTCAAGTTATAGGAATTAAAAATCCACAAACAGAACAACAATCGCAACGTGTTAAAGATTACATGAATTATTTAATCATGGATACGATGAGTGAATACGAATCTGAATTTGATTCTATGTTATTTCATTTACCACTTGCAGGTTCTACATTTAAAAAAGTTTACTACGACGTACCACTTGGAAGAGTGGTGTCGAAGTTTGTACCAGCAGATGAATTAATTGTTCCGTACACAGCTACCTCATTAGATGATGCGGAAGCAGTTATTCATACTGTGAAAATTTCTGAAAATGAATTAAGAAAACAACAGGTGGGCGGATTCTACAGAGATGTAGAATTAAGTCCCCCCGGTACAGAAACTAATGGAGAATTACAAAAGAAAGAACGTGAACTAGAAGGAACTAAAAAGACAGGTAAGAACGAACCTGTATATACTTTGTTAGAGTGTCACGTTAATGTAGATTTAGAAGGTTTCGAAGACGTTGGAGCAGATGGAGAACCAACAGGAATAAAATTACCTTACATCGTTACAGTCGAAGAAGGTAGTAGAGAAGTTTTGTCTATTAGACGAAACTATGCGCCCGATGATCTAAAGAAAAATAAAATCCAATATTTTGTCCACTTCAAATTTCTGCCAGGACTAGGGTTTTATGGCTTTGGACTCATTCATATGATTGGCGGATTGAGCAGAACGGCAACGGCTGCTCTCCGTCAATTATTAGATGCTGGAACTTTAGCTAACTTACCTGCTGGATTCAAACAGCGTGGTGTTAGAGTTAGAGATGAAGCATCGCCAATACAACCAGGTGAATTTAAAGATGTAGATGCACCAGGTGGATCTTTAAGAGATGCATTCTTTCCATTACCATACAAAGAACCAAGTCCTACATTGTTACAATTATTAGGAGTAGTTGTACAAGCTGGTCAAAGGTTCGCGGCTATTGCTGATATGCAAGTAGGTGATGGTAATCAAGGCGCTGCAGTAGGAACTACTGTTGCTCTTCTTGAACGTGGTTCACGTGTGATGTCTGCGATACATAAAAGATGTTACGCAGCGATGAAACAAGAATTTAAATTATTGGGTAAAATAGTTGCTCAATATCTACCACCAGAATATCCTTATGATGTTGTAGGTGGACAAAGAAATATTAAACAAACTGATTTTGATGACAGAGTAGATGTTGTACCAGTTGCAGACCCTAATATATTTTCAATGTCTCAAAGAATTACACTTGCACAAACGCAATTACAAATCGCAACAAGTAATCCACAGATGCATAACATGTATCAAATCTATAGAAACATGTATAATGCAATTGGTGTAAAGGATGTAGATGCAGTTTTGCCTCCACCAGCGCCAACTGCACCAAAAGATCCAAGTTTAGAGCACATTGATGCAATGGCTGGTAAACCTTTCCAAGCTTTTCCAGGTCAAGACCATCAAGCACACATTACAGCTCACTTAAATTTTATGTCTGTTAACATGGTAAGAAATAATCCACCTGTTATGGCTGCAATACAAAAAAATATACTAGAACACATTTCAATTATGGCTCAAGAACAAGTTCAAATGGAGTTCAGAGAGCAAATGATGCAAATGCAACAAATGCAACAGATGGCTGCAATGGATCCACAAGTCCAACAACAGTTACAAATGCTTACAAATCAAATTGAAGCAAGAAAAGCAGTGTTAATTGCAGAAATGACTGAAGAATTTATGAAAGAAGAGAATCAAATCACTTCACAATTTGATAATGACCCACTATTAAAGTTAAAATCACGTGAAGTTGACCTAAGAGCAATGGAAAATGACAGAAAAAGAGAAGCTGATGAAACAAAAGCCAACTTTGATAGAGCAAAGTTAATGCAAGCAAGAGATTTAGCTGAAGATAAGATGGAACAAAACGAAGAATTAGCAGAATTACGTGCTGGAGTAAGTCTTGCAAAAAAAAATAATGCTAATATAAACTAGTAAAGGTAAAAACTATGATGAACTATAAAAAAACAAAAAATGTTAGTGTCCCAAGTCAAAATGTAGAGATAGATCCAAGATCTAAGACTACTGCTGACAATGCTTTCAACTATATTCCTACTGGAGACAAGGAAAAAGTTAGAGGACAAAAAAGAATGCTAGCAGAAAAGAAAAAACCGGCTACTTGGTACTAATATGTGGTTTCAGGCAATTAAATTAGCCGTTTCTGCTGGAAGTAAAATTTACGCTAACAAACAGAAGACTAAAATGGCAATGTCAGACGCACAATTGATGCATGCATCACGTATGGCCGAAGGAAAAGAAGCTTACCAGGGAAAACTTTTAGAAGCTCGACAATCGGACTGGAAGGACGAGGCCGTTTTGATAATTTTAAGTTTGCCCATAGGAATTTTGGCGTGGGCAGTCGTAAGTGAGGACCCAACAGCGATGGACAAAGTAAAATTGTTCTTTGACATGTTCTCGCAGCTCCCGTCATGGTTCACAAATTTATGGATCCTTGTCGTGGCGAGCATATATGGTATAAAGGGTACACAGATTTTTAAAAACGGAGGAAAAAAATAATGTCAAATTATGTAGGTTATGCTTTAAAAGCAGGTAAATCAAAAACAGGTCAAAAAATCATATCAAAAGTTAAAAATTTTTTTAAAGGTAAATCTAAAACTTCACCAACTATTAGTTCTGTTCCAGCAAATGTGCCTACAACAAAATTAGAAAAAGCTAAAAGTAAATTTAATATTGCTAAGCAAAAAACTATAATGTCTAAAGAAAAATTAAATCAAACTTTGTTTAATATAGATCAAGCTTCTAAAAAAGCAAAAGAAGTAGCTAAAAATAAAAGAAACGAAAAAATAGTTAAAAAATTTATAGGAGAGAAATAATGAGAAAAAAAATGATGGGTGGCGGAATGTCAAATAGAATGATGTACAAAGCAGGTTCTTCAAATCCAAAAGCTAGTAAAGCTATTAAGAAAAAAATTAAAAAGAAAAATAAATTTCCAGATCATTCTGGTGACGGTAAAATTACACAAAAAGATATTTTAATGGCTAAAGGTGTAATTCCAAAAACTAAAAGTAAAGCATAATGGCTAAACTTTGTGCAAAAGGCAAAGCAGCCGCTAAAAGAAAATTCAAAGTATACCCTTCAGCATATGCTAACATGTACGGTTCAGCCGTATGTTCAGGTAAAGTTACACCAGGTGGCAAGAAGAAAAGAAAAAAAGCTATGGGTGGTGGAATGATGGATATGCCAAGAGCATCATATAAAGGTGGTGGATCTTGTAAAGCGATGAAAGGAAAAGGAAACGCTTACGGAAAGAATTCTTAATGCGTACTCACTTTTCAAAGGGTGGATTAAGACAATGGGTAGCCGAAAAATGGGTGGACATTGGAGCGCCGAAGAAAGACGGAAAATATCAGCCTTGCGGGAGAAGCAAAGGCTCAAAGAGGAAATATCCAAAATGCGTCCCACTTGCAAAAGCCACACGGATGTCAAAAGGGCAAAAGGCGAGTGCTGTCAAACGAAAAAGAGCAGCTGGTAATCCAGGTGGTAAACCCACAAACGTAAAAACATTCGCATAATGAGAAAACAAGATAACATGCCCGCGAGAAATAAAAAAAACTTTAGATCTACAAAGTCTGGAGCAGGTATGACACGAGCCGGTGTCGCTGCCTATAGAAGAAAAAA
>WLWE01001970.1_pt1 | contig 14011 bp, 11 predicted proteins | sample 6718301 | NCBI WGS metagenome assembly WLWE01 (sample SAMN12718691, study PRJNA515312) | sponge metagenome | isolation source: marine sponge | host: Mycale hentscheli | place: New Zealand: South Island, Marlborough, Capsize Point | collected 2003-05-01 | reverse complement strand
CTTAATATCAGTATAATTTTGTCTGAATACTTTTACCATATAATTATTTTCTAGATAATATCCTCTTTTTTCATAATATTCACGAACACCTATTCCTGAAATAATTACAGTCCCGTTCATAGAATTCATAAACGCAATCGATTCTGCTTTTTCCAGTAATTTTTTTCCAAAGCCACTATGCTGGCTAGTATTTTGTATATATTTTGAATTTACTTTTTGCACACTTCCGTATACATGTAATTCTCTAATCAATCCCTTGTTGTTTAATGTGTCATAATATATAATATGGTCCTTATCATATTTATTCGGAATTCGTAATCTTAGAAATCCATATATTGCCTTATTATCATAAGATTCAAATGAAATAAAATACTCTTTTCCATTTGATCCATTATACATTCTTACAAATAATTGAGCATCGTTATTATCATATTCTGGATGTCGTTCAATTTCACGATATCGTATATCCATACTATATAATTTATCTTCTCCTATTTTATCATTAATCACTTGTCTCATGTTTCCACATTTAATACCTCCTGATATATATGTATCAGGAATATCTCTAATTACTCTTGGTAATCTAATCCAAGGAGGGCATTCTGTCATTGCATATTGTAATACTTTTGTGATGAGTTCTTTGTCTTCGCCATAAGGTTTGTATGTGCCTTCTTTATGCCATTTTTCAATCTTAGTCCACGGGACAACTTCACATGGATATATTTTAATTTGATCTGGTTGATATTTATCAGAAGTATAGACTTGTTTAAACATTTCAATGTCCTTTTCAGGTGTAGAATATGGTAAATCAGGCATTAAATGAATATCTATTTTTAAGCAATTGTTTTTACAAATTTCAATTGCTTTAATTGCTGTTTCGATAGTATGTCCTCGATTTATTTTTTTTAGAATATAATTATCTATTTGTTGAAGTCCTAATTGAATTCGTGTTACACCCCAATTAAGTAATGTCTCAATCCAGGGAATTCCATCTTCATCCTTTTCTAAAATAGCGTCAGGTCTAGTTTCAATACATATTCCAATTATACGACTCTTTGAAGTTTTATTAAAATTTATTTCCTCTTCTAATGTAGAAATAGCCCTTTTCGTTGGTTCGAAATACATATTTACACAATATATGAATTGCGCAAAATAATTTTTTAGATATGCTTTGGGATACTCGGTAAATGTCCCTCCTTCTAGAATAAACTCTAGTTTATCACACTTATGACCACACAATAGTAATGAATCTAATCTGTTCTTTGTTTGATCATATGGGTCAAATTTATTTCTATTTGCTCTTTGTACCGCAGGTTCTTTTGATAAATAACTTCTTGGCTGAGGAGTCCAATTATTACCTTCGTGTGCTGGTTCGTTTGGACAATAGAAACAATCATGTTTGCAACTAAAATCTTGTCCATCTGGTGTAGGAGATGTTAATATAGTAATTTGATTAATACCTGAAATATCATTTGCTGGTTTTTTTATTAGCAACAAACATAACATATTATCATCTTCTATAATTTCTTGTTGAATAAATTTTCTGTAATAAAACAATAATACTGTCTTTTTTATTTGAACCTTATATGGATGTAAATATGTTTGAATTTCTCTTGTAATTTTATTTCTTAGTAAATTAAATACTTGCTTATGCTTTAATGCAGAAATATTTTCCAAATATACTTTCTCACTCCACTTAATTAAATGCTCTAAGAGAGAAATTAATAATTTTTCATCGTAATCTATCTCAATATCACTATTTTGACTCTTAACAATATCTTCAAGATCGCCTATCATTTTAATTAAATTAAAATATATTAAATATTAATTTAATCATCAATTTTATTATTAAAGAATTATATTGTCAAATGATTTTACTTTTATAAAACTATTTTCATCTGGATATAAAGACGATTCTTCTTTTATAAAATTTTCAAAATATCTTTTACTAACTATAAATTTATTTTTACTTTCTGAGTAAAACTGGTATAATTCATGTATAGGAACTTCACTTTTACTTTCTTCATTACTATTTGTAGATTTGTATTTGTTTAGTGATTTAATAATATCTTGTTTCTTATTCCATAAACTACTACTTGCATTTATTAAATATTTGTCCTCTTCAATATTTGTATCTGGATAATAATGTTTTATCAAATCTAATATATTTTTTTCACTTATAATTGATTTATATTGATGTGTAAATAGCGAACATAACTCATCTATTTCTAACTCTTCATCATTATTCTCATCTATTACAACATATTTATTCCAGAATGAAATAAATTTACTAACTTTTGGTAAGAACGCACTTGTACAGTCACAAAAAATATCTTTTTCTGCATTATATTCATATTTATTAATTAATAATGATTTTAATGTAGTGATAAAAAATACATTTGGTAACTTCTCGCTGTCAACATGTTGTTTCCATAAATACTGCATATCTTTCCAGGATATTGAACAATCATCACTATGTTCAATATTTTTTTCACAAAACATATTTATTATCGTATCGTCTGTACTATTTTTTAAATATAACGCATATTTCTTTAAATCTTCATCTTTACAATGTCCTTCGAGAAATGTATCTGCTGAATTATATCGTTGTGAATAATGAGCTGCTACACAAAATAAATCTAACCCATTACTGTTTTTTATTTCACTTATCCATGAATCCGTATTATTAAAATCCCTAACATCTATAATTCTACTTTCGGAAAATTTATGATCATAGTATTTAAATTTAAATTCATTTGTTAAATTTTGACTACCAAATAACATGCACGATAAATTTGTTAGTTCTTTAATCCATTTTTTTGCTTTTGGGTTTATAAAATAAATTAAATTTGACTTTTTTTTTAGTAATATATCCCCTAATACAGTTAAAAAATATTTTGCCTTTTCTCTATTATCAAATACTATAGGTGTTAATGTATTAAGAACCTTTTGAATAGTTTCTGATTCAGGAATACATGAAAAAATATCTCGTTCCTTTATTTTTTTTAAAATGGTAATTTTTAATTTTTGTTTCCAATCCATTAATGTTTTATTAGATGATATTGATGATAATATATTATGTTGCACATCATCTTCTTTTATTAAATAAAATTTATTATCTTTGTACTCAAAAAATATTTCGGTGGATGAATGATAAAAATATTTGTTATGATATAAAAATTTGTTGATAAATGATTCTGATTCTGATACTAATTTCTTTTTCCTTTTTTCTCTATTTATAATTGTTTCATTAGTATTTTTTAATAATTCAGGTAATTGTTCAATAGTATCAGTAAATTTTTGAAATATTACTGGATTATTTTTATATTCATTATAAAGCGATTTAATCGTATTTAATAGAATTTCTTCGGACATTTATTATTATACATTAATTTCATTTTAAACTATTTTAATATTTAGTTAATTAAAAATATTGTACTAATATAATATATATGGCGACTACTAACGACCGGAAATCATCTATGCATATATTTTTAACAGGTCGATCTCGAGGAGACGCAAAACATGATTTTAAAAGTTTAAATAAAATTAAACAGGCATTAGAAAGTGATGGGTTTAGTAAAGGACTACCTGATCCACCTAATTCAACTGGTACATTGCCTAATGATAATAATTGGATGTCGGAAATACAAAATCTTGCCGCATTAGCAGTTTCAAATTCACCAACATCTTCTAGTACAACATTTAAACAATTTATTACACCATTTATTACAACAAATAATAATAGATTGGATATTAAAACAGACTTAAGATCTCTAGATATAGAAGACGGTTTAAGCTATAATATACAACAACTAGAAAATGTTAAACAAAACGCAACGGATGGTAATGATTTTTTAACACGGTTAGGTATTCAGCAAAATGCTGCTTTAGTTATTGATGCTGCAAGTGTATCTATTTTAAAAATATTGAAATCAGCTAAAAAAACTAACGAGATTGATAATATTTATTATGTTATGGCTCCTGAAATTACAAATGACCCGGCTGGAAAAACATCGTGTAAGGATATTAATAAATTAAACGAGGGAGAAGTTAATAACATTACAATAACACCTATTATTGAAATGAATAGTGGAGAACGAACTTATAATTATGATATAAACTCATTAAGTAGTTTTAACCAATTTTTTTCTAAGTATTCATTTACATTATCTGAACTTAAGACAAATAAATCGATTATAAGTCGAAAATCATATCACTATAATGATATTACAATATCCGATCCTAAATTACAAATATCAGGCGCTTCCAAACATGAATATAGTGTTACAATTAATGAAAGTAAAAAACAGAATAATATTACTTCTTTACTATCATCCTTAAATGCATTAGTTACAAAAATCCTTACAAAAAAAGGGGGCAGTAAGATAGATACATTTAATATGAATCGCGAATTTCAACAAAAAAGAGCTGGAGATTGGTTACAGGTATTATTATGTAAAAATTTATTATCTAGAAATATGGCTAAATTTCATTCATTTGCCACAGGCGTTGATACAAATCTATCTATAACAAATTATATTTCGGAAACATGGTTTGTAACACATGATATTATTGCTTTAACATTTGCATTATATTCTGGAGTTAATTGCATTTTCACTAATGGTGGAGATGTTTATTCATTCAAAATACCAAATGTAGAGGGTGAATTCGATTTTCAAAAAAAAATTACAACTCGTTACAGGAAAAAATTCGACGAGGTCCTGCGCGTGCCTGATGAAATTGTTGAAACTGAACGCCGATTTATTGCATATAACACGAATCGTACGGACCAACTAACACAAATGTATTTGGATAATGATGGAAATGTAGGTGTCGGTCAGCCAATAACAAATTATGGACTGACATCATTAATACAAATTGACGTTAATAGTAGTGCTAATTTTTTTCCAATACCTACTAATAATACAGATCCAAATGAGACTATTGACAACACAATCAAACAAATATTTTCCTTGGCTTACAAGTACTCATATACCGCAAGTTTTTTTCCAGATTTATCTGAGGCTCAGAAAAGATTACCTGTTCTTAAACAAGAATTGAGAGATACTTTGAATGCTGCAGAAACTATAATAGGTCAGCAGGCAACACAAAAAAATGTCAATGATTTAAGGAACAAAAATAACAAATTCAAAGAGTTAATGGGTGAATATATAAGTTATTATGATACAATTGATAAATATGGAGGAATTGATAATAATAACACATGGCAGCCATATAATTTAAAATATATGAACCAGAGTAAAGATGTAATTAAACTAAAAAAAAAATATCCAAAATTTCAAATAGAATTACAACCATCTTACAAATTGATAAATAAGTTTAGCTGGAAGACTGTAAAGTTTCACATGAGAACTTTTTTGGCAACATTTGGTAGAAAAGATTATAAAATGGACAGTTGTATCTATTTATATGATATGCAACATTTACCCATTAATATTAAAAATGGTATAACAAGATTATTTGCTTTATACGATAAAAAACTAGATAATAATAATAATATAGATGCATTAACAGCTCAAGGAAAAAAAATGCACTATGTAATGAAAGGATTTTGTCAAAATGTGTATATGGGTATTGGAGGTGATAAAGATAATACTATGGTATATACTTCGCGGTTGGGGAATCGTCAGGTTCACGTTAACGATGATGATGTTAAAGATAACTTTAATAATTATAAAAAAACAATATCACAAGTAGATAGTGGCTGGTTTGGCCGCTTACCTACAGATCAAAAGATTACAGATGATACTTGTGTAGAAGAAAATCAAACATTCAATTACCTTACGAAAGGTATGGTGGTAGAAAATAATTATATTTATGGAAATATAATTGGTAATGTTAATAATAGTATAACCGCAAAAACACAACAAAAAATATCTACATTATGTGATGCTCTCCCTGCGGGTAATCCAACAAGTGAAGGAATAATTGATAAAGTATCAGGATTACTTAAAGATCAGGATCAGAAGAATCCGGATTGTGCTAAGGCAGATGCGGATGATAAAATACTTATTGAAGGCAATTCGTTGATTGGAGGAAATGTAAGTTACACAGTGGATGATTTATTATTAAAAAGTATATCCAACAGTGTTAAACAAATAACTTACATGCAATTAGGGTGTTTTGTGGGATCTACTGACAACAGCATAAAATTGATTGCTAAAATAAATAAGGATTATGCTATGTATCATGAGCTTACCGATGCAGAGAATAAGGATGATATATTTAAAAAGATAGATGGTATAATAGAAGATCATGGACCAGAAGAAAGGTCCACAGGAGTAATAATTGCACAAGTAGTAGTAGTGGTGGGAGCGCTGGCTGCAGCGGCATATACGGGATATAAATATGTATATCCAGACGATGATCAATGTCCCGACAATGAATATGAATGTATCATGGATCCATATGGAAACTATGTCGGGGGTACACCAACCCAATCAGATACATCATCTCCTAATAAAACTGAATTCATTGACTACATAACAGAGTTACATTTAAAGGATAATCCTGAAAAAATAACATTAATGAAAGAAACCTATAATAAACTGAAGGATAAATTACCGTTTAATTTATATTTTATGGGCTTTCATCCATTATTGCCGTCATATATTCTCCTACAAGGTATGTATGATTTAACATGCGATCATATCGAAGATTCATTAGATTATGAGTTGGTTGTTCGTTATTTTAATTTTATTAAAAAAATGAACACAGAGATTCGTAAAGTATACGAAACAAATGTATCTGAAACTATGGATGAAGCTATTGTCAGACAATTTGCAGCATATATTATTGGAGAAGCTATAAATGCTATGTTAATAGATTTGGATTTAATGAGAGTTAATGTAAACAAGAAATATTATGTAGAACCCAGTACGGAAGATAGTAAATTATATATAGATAAGTTTTTAAATATGAGTAAAGATCAATATTTTTCTATTCAATTATTAGGAAAAAATTTAAGTGGAGAAGTGATTGGATCATCAGAAGATATAAATGTAAATGATAATATAGGGTTATTATTACAAAATCCAATTATTACAACCTTTTTAAGAAATGTAGATATAAAATCTATCTTTTATAGTGATGAACCTATTGTAATGCCTGAATCAGGTGATGCGTTTCAAGAAATGGTATATGATGCATTAAAAGATACAGGAGAACAAATTATAAAGGGGCGAAGAGAAACAACAATACCTACAAATACAACTGATGTAATGTCACCATTAACACCATCACCTACTAGTCCATGTGTAAGTGGTAAATATAAAACTACTATTAAAAATGGTAATATTATAAAAATTTGTGATGAAAATGCACAAATTCCAGTTAAGGATAAACAGATAAGGACTATGTCAGATATTCGCATCGATGATAAACAATCACCAGATGATATATCAGTAGAAAGTACATTATCTAGTACTAGTAGTAGGAGTCGAGGTGGAAAAAAACTAAAAAGTAAAAGGCGAAAAATAAATAAAAAGGGAAATAAGACCATTGATTTAAAAAATCGAAGGAGTTCTCTGAAAAGAAAATCAAAAAAAGTATTGAAAAAGAAGATTGATAGATTAACAAAAAAAAATAGAAAGGTATAAATAATAATTTTTATTGCATATTAATAAATCATATAATTACTTTATCAAAATATATGTGATCTATGTTAATAGTTATAGAATAATTTTTTAATAATGTCATTTTTATTTTTCCCAGTCTTTTCTCTCTTAATGCTCTAGAAAATTCATCAACACATTTCAATTTCATATTTTCGATTCCATATTTATGACATAGTTTTCTTACTATTATTTTTAAAATATGATTCTCTTTTAAAATAATTTCATTTGGAATACTAATTTGTTGATTATCAAGTGTTACTTTATCCATAATCACATCTATTATATATTTGTTTAATATTTCGGATACTTCTTCGCTTTCTTTACCTAATTTTAGTAAGCTATTTTTATAATTATCAGTATAACAATCCGAGCATTTTGGGAAAATGTTCCGTCGCATTTTACCTCTACAACTCCAATCTGGTGTTGTATCTAGAAAGTATGGTATATTAAACTGATGTGATATTTCTAATATATCATCTTTATAAAAGTCCAACATTGGACGATGAATTAATACATTTAATATTGTATTTCTCTCTTTAATAACGGTTAAATCGGTTATTTCACGGCATCCTCTCATTACATTGTTAAATATATTTTCACATATATCGTCTTTGTGGTGTGCTAAAAATACACCATTACTATTGAATTTGTTAGACAAATCATAATAATTATTATATCTTAATTGTCTCGTCTCTTTTTCATAAATATTTCTTTTTATTTCCGAGCGTTTAAATTCTATATTCTTAACATCTAATATAATATTATTTATATAACAATATTCTATTAGAAAATCTCTCTCATCGACACTTTCATCGCGATTATTATAGTTTATATGACAACAATAAACATTCAATCCATCTATATGTTGTTTTATATGATTTATTATGAATAATAATACCATTGAATCGACCCCACCACTTAATGATATTAATATATTTGAAAACCCTTCTTTCTCGATATAGTTTTTTATTTTTAAATATAGAGGATATGATTGCAAATCATCTATATTTACACTTTTATTATAGTCATTTTGTTCCAAAATTGAAGAATATTTTAAATATAAATCCATTATTTTGATACTAACTTATATAATATATTAAATTATTTCAATTTTATTTTTTTTTATATGTTCCTTTTTTGTATTTTCGTTTTGTTCTTTTATTTTTTTTACTTCTGTTTTTTCCTCCTCGATATACTATATTTAATTCCATAGGAATTCCTGTATCTTGTGCATATTCTACTCTTGATCCTGTTGTGGTGGCTAATTCTGCTTGTTTAGACTCGCTTAGATGTTTGGGGAAATATCTTACAATAATAGCATTCATTAATCGTTCAGTCTCATTTGCATTATCAGATACTTGTGCTGCTCGTAGTTCTCTGACAAATTGTTGGGCTTTATCATTCATTTCTACATTTGGGAATCTGAATCCTAATCTCCAATAGTATGATATTACCGAATCAATAGCTTTTAATTGAACAAAGGAGATTCTGTATGCATTTGTTTTTCCTACTTCTACTATTTTATCAATTATGTCTTTTGCTCCCATGCGCACCTGATTAGCTTGATCTCCATATGCTTCGTTCATATCGGAGAGAGATCTAGTGGTCATACTATGCCATGGAGCATTGCAAATTAAATCAATATAAAAATATTCTTTTGTTGCATCACGAGGATCTATATAATATTTTACAGTAGCGAATCCACGAATATCCTCATCATATTCATGAACAAATAATAAATCGCAGTTGTCTAAACTATCTTCTGCGAATTGTTCACCGATCATTTTTTGACACAAAATTGTTCTTGCGTTTGTTTTAATTCGATCAATATAATATTGTAAGTTTGCTAGTTCATCTGGATCATCATTTCTAACATAATATGTAACGGTAGACATATATATATATATAATCATAAATAATATTTTCTAATGTTTTATATAATGGTTAATGTTCCAAAACGATACATTCCAACTACACTAACAAAACGCGATAAAAGTAAGCAAAGAAGTATGTTAAAAAAATCTAGAAAGCAGTATAAAAAGGGGAAATATTTTACTAGAAAGAAGGTTAAATCTTTTAAATCTAAGATTAGTCCCCATATAACTAAAGCAAAAAAAATATATAATTTAGATGAAATAGTACCATCAAAATCTCTTTCGCGTAAAACAGGATGTTCAATTAATTCTTTATCTAAAATCGTTAAAAAGGGGCAGGGTGCCTATTATAGTTCTGGATCTAGGCCTAATCAAAGTGGTCATTCATGGGGATATGCTAGATTAGCTAGTTCTATTACAGGTGGAAAAGCTGCTGCAGTTGATTATAATATTTTAAAAGAAGGATGTAAGAAAAACAGCAAGGCGTTAAAACTAGCAAAAAAATCTAGAAAAAAACATGGATATGGTAAACGCAAAGCACCAAGTGTTAAATTATAAATTATTTGCACCACATACATAATTGTTTATCTTCAGAACAAGATAAACATTTCATAGGTATTAAATATAAATAACCAAATGGGTTAGATATGTGATCAGGATTAGAATATCCATGTACTCTTTTTTCCCGACAAGTAATACATTTACCTCGACATGGACTTAGTGGTATAATATCGCAATGTATTGATTTGTGATCTTCGCATATATAATTATATGATTGTTGCATTTAATTATATATAATAATTACTTTTTAATTGTTTTATTCTTAATTTCTCTCTTTGGTTTTTTTGATCTACTATGTTTGTCCTTAGGAAATTTATCTAATGATTTAAATACTGTCCAAGGTTGTGATGGTCGATCTTTTAAATAAGGACCAAATCGTTTCCATTGTATATTTTGCTTAATAAATTCTTTTGCATAAAAAGGTGTTCCACATGATGTACCCCATCTACCATGCAACTCCATATTTTTGCAAGAATCTGTATCGACAACGCACCCATCTACTGCACCTCTAGGTTGATATGGTAGTGGTCTATCTGCTTGACTCATAAATGCACGATCGTCTAGTTCATAATGAGAGCAACATGTTCTAGAGCAAGGGTTAGTTTTATTTAAATAAATATCATAATGGTCTGCAATAATTTCCTTTGCTATTTCAATGTTAATTTTACTTTTATGTTGCTCCATCAATTGTTCAAGACGAACCTTTCTAGCTCCTTGATGTCTTCTAATATCATCAAAACCAGTATTAACACATTCTAAATTTCTAATTCTAGAATCATATGGTGCATTAAAACCAATAAAATATCCATTTGTTTTTTTTTCTACATTAACAAATTCCAATCCTAATTCTATTCTCATAATTTCATTTTTATTAGTATCACCGACTAGCCATGAATTGGCGTAATCGCCAGAATTATTTTTCTTTAACATATCTACATAATCGTCTAATGTATTTGCATATTGCATACAATTTCTAATTCTGCATGAGATAGGGTCTTTATGATCATATGATGTAAATCCACCAATAGTTGTTTCGGTTCCTATAAATCCTTTACTATTAATAAAAAAGTCTGTAAAACTACAGATAAATCCAGGTGCGCTTTGAAATAATATACGATGTCCTTTTTTTGGTTTAATATCAATAATAATATTAAAATATTGTCCATCAATAAAATTATCAAATGAGTTATGAGCACAACATATTTTACCATCGTGTGTATAATCTCCTACGGCCATAAATGCGGAACATTTATCTTTTGCACCACCTTCCATTTGTCCTCCTTCAGGTAATTTATCCAAAATATCGCCATATTTTTCCTTAAGTTCAGGCATTTCATTTACATAATGTTTGAGTTTAGGTAGTGCATAATCAAGTGAAGAAACATTATTCCATAATATTAATTCGTCTAAATCTACATCAGCACCATTAGCTATACCTTTTATTTCATCAAAAAATTCGGGAAAGTTTTCTTCTAATGGTTTCTTAAAAATAAAATTGCTAAATTTTATAAAAAAATCAATTTTAAATCCATGACTATCAAATAAATTCCACGCCATTGTTTTTAAACATTCTTTAATTTCATGTTTTAATAGCTTACCATGAGCTATTCCTCTTTCCATAGGTGAGCCTTTTATAGAAATATATTTCCATCCGTTTTTTTCATATTTAAAACCATTTTTTACTTTCATTATAATATATAAATTATATACATATTATAATAATCAACTGTTAATATCATCTATAGTATTTGTTGTATCTTCTTCTTTTTTTACCTTTTTAGGTACAGGTTTTCCTAAAATTTTACTTACTAAATTTAAAAAACTTACAGCAAATGCGATTAAAATGACAAAAAATGCTATAATATCACTTTTTGATAGTTTTTGTTTTAGAAAAAAATAATTTATTAGCAGAATAACGGAAAATTGAGTTATAATTAATAGAAATGTATCTTGTGTTTCAGTGACTAAATTATATTTATGTCCAATATTAATAGCAATTGTCATGAAAAACCAATCTATCCATGCAAATGGTATAGCCATTAAAAATGCTTTAAACATGGACAAATTTGGATATTTTAAAGTGAAAAATTGTCCCCACATAGATATGGATTGAGCAATAATAAATGATAATAGAAACAGGGCATATTGAAAAATTTTATTCATAATATAGTATATATAATGAAAACAAATTTTACTGCTAAAAGATTTATAATATGGTTGTCATTAAATATATTAATAGTAATATTAATGGATTTAGCTTTATTTCATCAAACTACACCTACTATGGAAAAATCACCATTTTTAACGAAACTTGGATGGGCTGAATTATGGGCAACAATCGAATGGATATTTGTTATTCCGGCGAATAGAATGGGAAATTTATTTTTAACTGCTCCTCAATTATCATTATCTTCATATGTATTTGATTTTATGGGTCAGATTTTTACAAATAAATATTGGTTAAAAATTCCTACTACTATAGACGATTATGTAGGTATGGTAATAATTATATTAGGAATGATAATATCCGCATATAAAATATTTGATTAATATTTATTAATTTTTAAATATAAACGCATAAGTATTTAAAGATTTTTATTTAATTTTACATTATAGGAAGAGAATGTCGGATTCAAATAATGTATTGACTATCAAAACTGTTCAAATTGCTCCTTTTCGCACTTTAATGACTGCATTAAAGGACATTTTATTAGAAACAAATATTACCTTTAAAAAGGATGGTATTAGAATTATCAATATGGATAAATCGCATACCATGCTTGCACACCTATTCTTAGGTGCTGAAAATTTTGAGCATTACGAATGCAATGAAGAAAAAATTGTCATTGGTGTTAATATGTTTCACTTGTTCAAATTAATTAATTCTATTGATAATGATGACACATTAACTATTTACATTGAGAAAAATGACTATTATGATGGTATTGTATCATTTTTAGGACTTAAATTTGAAAATGGAGATATTAAACAATGTAAAATACAAAAACTTCGTCTTATTGAACCAGATACGGATGAATTCGAGGAACCAGATGTTCATTTTTCATCGGTTATTAATTTACCATCATCTGATTTTCAAAAAATTATTCGAGATTTATCATGCATTTCTGATAGACTAGAAATTAAATCAGTTGGAAATGAACTTATATTTAAATGTTCTGGTCAATTCGCTACAGCTGAAGTAAAAAGAGAAGAGTCGTCGGGAGGAATGGAATTTATTGAAAAACAAGATTCAAGTAAAATTATTCAAGGGGAATTTTCCCTAAAGAATCTTGGATATTTCATTAAATGTACTAATCTATGTAATCAAATTGAAATGTATCTAGAAAATGATTTACCACTTGTTGTTAAGTATTATGTAGCTAGTTTAGGTACTATCAAATTATGTCTCAGTCCATTACCCAGTAATAATAATTAATAATAGCATATTATAATTTCATAGTAAATCAAATTATAATATAAACACTAAATTATAATACATATTTAATATAATGCATAAATTATTATATATTACAATGTTTTTTTCATTATTTTATCAAATATATTCTGTCCCTGCTTGGAAAACGCCAACACAATTACCGACTTCATTACCTTCAGGACAACCTTCGGGACAACCTTCGGGACAACCTTCGGGACAACCTTCGGGACAACCTTCAAGTCAACCTTCAGGACAACCAACTTCTCATCCTACGGGACCTTCAGTACAACCTTCAGGACAACCAACAGGACAGCCTTCAGGACAACCAACAGGACAACCAACCGGACAACCAACGAGTATTCCATCTTCATTACCTTCAAGTCAGCCTTCAGGACAACCAACAGGACAGCCTTCAGGACAACCAACAGGACAACCAACAGGAGAACCAACAAGTAATCCATCTTCATAACCTACAAGTCAGCCTACAGCACAACCAACGA
>WLWE01001969.1_pt1 | contig 14011 bp, 6 predicted proteins | sample 6718301 | NCBI WGS metagenome assembly WLWE01 (sample SAMN12718691, study PRJNA515312) | sponge metagenome | isolation source: marine sponge | host: Mycale hentscheli | place: New Zealand: South Island, Marlborough, Capsize Point | collected 2003-05-01 | reverse complement strand
GTACCGGCAGTGCGCTGTGCAACGTCGCCTAGCTTTCGGCCTTGCTCTTGCTTAATCATGCCAAGCACTTCTTGCTCACGCTGCTGGGCAATCGTGGCAGGGTTCTGCTGCATCTGCATTTGCATGTTACGGGCAGCGGCTTCTTTCTCGCTCTTGAGCTGTTGCAACGCAAGAAGGTCAACTAACTGCTGACTCTGCTGATACTGCTGCTGTAGTGCCTGTGGGTTGCTTTGGTACGCTTCTTTCTTACGTTGTACCTGCTCGCCCAAACCTCGTGAATTAAGCATTAGCTACCACCTCCGGTATACCCCATAAGTGCTAGGTCTTCGTCGGTAATGCCTGCGTTATCCAGCATAGCCTGAACCTCGGTTGGAGTTCCACCACCACCACCGCCACTACCACCAAACAGATTAAGAAGTTCACTGACACCCCCCGCACTGCCTAGCATGGTAGATAGTGTACTGGGCTGAGAGTAACTGTAGGTTTGCGCTGCAATCGGCAATCCTTGTAGCAGCGACTGCTGGAACTGAACCTGCTTATAAGGGTAATCACGTTCTTCACGGAACTGCGCGTAGTCTTGCGCTATGCCTTCTTGTTCAATAGCACGTTGTTCAGCCCCACCAGCACGTTGAGCACCTAGCGCCTCTAGTCCATACCCTCTATCACGGGCGAATTGTTCTCGACCTTGTTGGTACGCTTGTGCGTAACCTGTTCCACGGATGTTTGCCAAGTTCTCTAATAACGCACGGTTACCCTCTGCTTCTACTAGACCTAAACGAGATCCGCCGAAAGCTCCGGCCTGCTGCATCCTAGCAGCGTTAGCCAACCGCACACGATCCGCTTCACGCTGTGCCGCCTGTAGCTGGGGCTGAAGAGCTGCTTCTGTATAAGGGTTCATATACTGTTGAGCAGTAGCAGCATCAAATGTGGCGGGGGTGGTGGGTACAGCTAGGCTAGCTAGTCCTGTAAACGCCTGTTGCTGTACGTCAGATGCTCCAGCAGACAACGGCCCTGTGTAGGCTTGGTAAGGTTGTTCCGAAAGAGCTTGCCCTCTACCCAGCATTTCTGTGACATAGGGGCCAGCAAACTCCGCAAGTGCACCTGATCTACCTACTTCTTGACCTACATTCGGATCTGCGGGAACAGTTACATCACCACCAGTGTTATATTTATACATAGTCATTACCTTTATGCAGGTAGCATCTTCTGAGGTTTGATTTGCCTACCCTGTTTCGGGTTACCCGTGCGTTCTTTACGTACTCTGGTCATCATTTGGTGTAGCTGATTTGCACCGGCATCGGAGTTACCGTTACCTAGATGGCTCACCACATCCGCAGGTATAACAAACTCCCCATCGCTAAGGCGTGCTTCTTGTCTACCATCAATAGTAGCTGGAATCTTATCAGCCATACCATCCGTAATACCACCTAAGTAGTACCCTTTGTTCATGCCAATAGCACCGCCAGCAGCCATTCCAGCTAGCCCTTGCGCTTGTGTTTGGGCTTTTTGCCGTGCTTGCTCTACAGACATGGGTTGGCGTGCTGGGCGGTCAGCATATTGAACGTCACTAAAGTATCTTCTACCGGCAGATCCGGGTCTACGATTAGGGTCTGCCTGCGTAGGTACGCGCTCTCGCACGGCCTCATACTCTGGAATGCTTCCTTGGTAGCCAACTACAGGCGTTTTAGTGTCCATGATTCCAGTCTTAGTGGCTAAAGCTCCAAGCCCTGCGGTTCCAATAAGACTACCAACATCAGAACGAAAAAAATCGCCAACGCCCCCTAAAAACGTGTTTTCATTTCCAGTATCGGTAAAAGCACCGGACACGCCAGATGTAAGATCAGTCCACCAACTCATTAGCTTTCTCCGATAATCCGTAATAATTCATCGTTTGCATCAATTATACCACCACGTTTACGTCCAAACGGTAGTCTAGGCCGTGTAGTCGGTCGGGCTGGCCCTCGTTCGATTGTGCCGTACGGTGTAGGGAACATAGACGCTCTTTGTTGCGGCCCGAATATACTACCAAAATCATACAGATAGTCGATCTGTGCCAAGGGAGATTGATCTACTGTAACTTGTTGTCCTGTTATGTCTGCGGCACCCATGATCTGACCGAGCAGATCCCTACGGCGAGCCTGCTCCCCTTCTTGTGCGATTTGAGTCTGCATCTGCTGCTGTTGCATTGCCTGCTGCTGTTGCATCGCTTGCTGCTGTTGCATTTCCTGTTGTTGTTGCTGCTCCATCTGACGCTGTAGCGCTTGTTGCGTCTGCTGCTGTGCGGCGTATAGGCCCGTAGGAGCGAACATACTGTCAAGGTCGAACAGTACATCTTGCCCTGTTCTAGCTTGTTGCAGGAGGTCTAGGTCAGCTTGGTCTACTACACCGTCACCTGTTACGTCATAGGCTAGCTGTTCTTGTGTGTACGTAGCAGGGTCGTTGATCGCTTCTTGCTGTGCGATAAGGTCAGCAACAAAGTCAATGTCCGCATCAGTCACCTCAGAGGCAGGCTTACCTACAAGCTCCGCTACCGCTTCAATTTCGGCAGTCAGTGCGCCCTCAGTGCCGCTAATTGCACGTAACAAATCAGCTTCAGTTTCACCGATTGCAGCGCGTAGGGACTCTTCAGACTCTCCGATACGTGTAAGTAAAGTTTCTTCGGTGACGCCAAGCTCGTTGGCAAGGTCGGATATAGAGGTGCTCAGTGCCGTATCTCTGTCGGCACCTGCTTGTTCAGCTTCGTCAATCTTCGTCAGAAGGGTACGTGTTGTGGCGTCAACATCCCCAGACACATCTTCGATAGCTTTAGCTAATGCTTCATCCCGAGAAAGCCCTGCTGCCTCGTACTCAGCCATCTTGTCGAGGACGTTTGTTTCAAGGTCAGCTACTTCTCCAGATAGGCTTGTCTGTAAATCAGCTAACTCGCCCTTGAAGTCTTCTCGTACAGAAAGCTCAGAGTCCGCTATAGCGTCTAGTAAGGTTTCTTTTGTTGTACCTAGATCACTAGCAAGCTCGTCAACAGTCTTGGCTAGTGCTTCATCACGGGACATCCCCGCTGCTTCGTATTCTGCTACTTTATTAAGTAGGGTCGTCTCAAGGTTAGCTACATCCCCAGACACGTCTTCGATAGCTTTAGTTAGTGCTTCATCACGAGACAGCCCTGCTGCTTCGTATTCCGCTATCTTATCAAGGAGGTTTGTTTCAAGGCTGGCTACGTCACCAGATACATCCGCAACAGCTCTGGATAGTGCTTCATCACGGGACAACCCTGCTGCTTCGTATTCGGCTACTTTGTTAAGTAGATTTGTCTCAAGGCCAGCTACGTCTCCAGACACATCTTCGATAGCTAAAGCTAATGCCTCATCACGGGAAAGCCCCGCTGCTTCGTATTCGGCTATTTTCTCAAGAAGGTTTGTTTCGAGGTTAGCTACATCCCCAGATAAGCTCGCCTGTAAGTTAGCTAACTCGGTTCCAAAATCTTCTCGTATGGCAAGTTCAGAACCCGCTATCCTGTCTAACAGGCTCTGCTCTGTTGTACCTAACTCTGCGGATACATCTGCAACGGACTGCGATAGTGCCTCATCCCGAGAAAGTCCCGCCGCCTCGTACCCCGCTATCTTCTCAAGAAGGTTTGCTTCAAGGTTAGCTACGTCTCCAGCTAGACTTGCCTGTAAATTGTCTATCTCATCCTTGAACTCTTCCCGTATGGCAGTGTCGGAATTCGCTATTCTATCTAGTAGGTTCTGCTCTGTTGTACCTAGTTCTCCAGATACATCTGCAATAGACCGCGCTAACGCTTCATCGCGGGAAAGTCCTGCACCCTCATACTCGGCCATCTTCTCAAGGAGGCTTGTCTCAAGGTTAGCTACATCTTCAGATAGAGTTGTTCGTAAAGTAGATAACTCGTTTGCGAAGTCTTCTCGTATAGCAAGGTCAGAATCCGTTATTCTATTTAGCAGGTTCTGTTCTGTTGTACCTAGTTCTCCAGATACGTCCTCAATAGCTTTAGCTAGTGCTTCATCACGAGACAGCCCTGCGTTCTCGTACTCGGCCATTTTTCCAAGGAGGTTCGTCTCAAGGTTGGACATGTCCTCGGACAAACTTGTCTTTAAGGCACCCAGCTCATCTTTGAAATCTTCCCGTATGGCAAGATCGGAGTTCGTTATTCTGTCTAACAGGTTTTGCTCTGTTGTGCCTAGCTCTCCAGACACATCTGCAATAGACCGTGCTAACGCTTCATCGCGGGAAAGTCCTGCACCCTCATACTCGGCCATCTTCTCAAGAAGGCTTGTCTCAATATCGGACATACCTTCGGATAGGGTTGTTCGTAAAGTAGATAACTCGTTTGCGAAGTCTTCTCGTATGGCAAGTTCAGAACCCGCTATTCTGTCTAACAGGTTCTGCTCTGTTGTACCTAGCTCCCCAGATACGTCCTCAATAGCTTTAGCTAGTGCTTCATCACGAGACAGCCCTGCGTTCTCGTACTCGGCCATCTTCCCAAGAAGGTTCGTCTCAAGACTCGACATGTCCTCGGACAAACTTGTCTTTAAGGCACCCAGCTCATCTTTGAAATCTTCTCGTATAGCAAGGTCAGAGTCCGTTATTCTGTCTAACAGGTTTTGCTCTGTTGTGCCTAGCTCTCCAGACACATCTGCAATAGCCTTAGCCAGTGCTTCGTCCCGAGACAGCCCTGCGTTCTCATACTCAGCCATCTTTCCAAGGAGGTTCGTCTCAAGGTTGGACATTTCCTCAGATAGATTTGTCTTTAGGGTAGTCAACTCATTTCTGAAGTCTTCCCGTACGGCAAGTGCAGAGTCCTCTACAACGTCTAACAGGTTTTGCTCTGTTGTGCCTAGCTCTCCCGACACAGCTTCGATAGCTTGAGCCAGTGCTTCGTCCCGAGAGAGTCCTGCTGCTTCGTATTCAGCTACTCTATCAAGGATGCTTGCCTCAAGATTCGACATATCTCCGAGTAAACTTGCCTTTAGGCCCGTCAGCTCACCCTTGAAGTCTTCTCGTATAGCGAGTTCAGAATTTGCTATGGTGATTAGCAGGTTTTCTTTCGTTGTACCGAGATCACCGGCAAGGTCATCAATAGCCTGCGATAGTGCCTCATCCCGAGAAAGCCCTGCATTTTCATACTCATTTACTTTATCGAGTATGTTTGCCTCAAGATTCGACATGTCCTCGGACAAACTTGTCTCTAGGGTAGTTAGCTCATCCCTGAAGTCTTCTCGTATGGCAAGTTCAGAGTCCGCTATAGTGTCCAGCAGGTTTTCTTCTGTTGTACCTAGCTCTGCGGATACATCTGCAATGGACTGTGCTAACGCTTCATCACGAGAAAGCCCTGTTGCCTCATACTCCGCTATCTTCTCAAGAAGGTTTGTCTCAAGGCTGGACATATCCCCAACCAAACTTGCCTTCAGATCGACTAACTCGTTCCTGAAATCCTCTCGTATGGTAAGTTCAGAGTTCGCTATAACGTCTATCAGGGATTCTTTTGTCGTACCTAGATCACCAGCAAGCTCATCAATAGCCTGCGCTAACGCTTCATCACGAGAAAGCCCTGCTGCTTCGTATTCAGCCACTTTAGCGAGAATGCTTGTTTCAAGATTCGACATATCCCCAAGCAAACTTGCTTTCAGATTAGCTAATTCGCCTTTGAAGTCTTCTCGTATGGTGAGGTTAGAGTTTGTTATAACGTCTAACAGCTCTGCCTTTGTTGTACCTAGCTCTGTGGACACCTCTTCGATGGCCCTAGCCAGTGCTTCATCCCGAGAAAGCCCTTCTGCTTGGTACTGATCCATCTTGCCAAGGAAACTTGTTTCGAGGGTAAGCATGTCTTGAGACACATCTTCAATAGCTTTGGCTAGTGCTTCATCCCGAGAAAGCCCTTCCGCTTGGTACTGAGCCATCTTGCCAAGAATACTTGTCTCAAGATTAGCCATATCCTCAGATACAATCGTCTCTAGGACAGCTAGTTCGTCCCTAAAGTCTGTTCGTAAGGAAGACTCAGATTCCCCTATGATGTCTAGCAGAGTTTGTGTTGTTGTACCCAACTGACCTGCAAGCTCGCTAATAGCCTGCGCCAATGCTTCATCACGAGTCTTACCCTCTCCCTGTAGCTGGTCTATACGATCATTAAGCTGCTGCTCAGACTCTGTTAGCTGGTCGGACAACGCAGCTATTTGATCTGCCGTAAGATCTGGTTCTGGTTCAGGCGTAGTGTCGTCTACAGGGTCAGGCGTTGGCTCTGGTTCAGGCTCTGGTTCAGGCTCTGGCTGTGGCTCTGGTTCAGGCTCTGGCTGTGGCTCTGGTTGTGGCTCTGGTTGTGGTTCAGGTTGTGGTTCAGGCTCTGGCTGTGGCCTGTTACCACCATCGTCAATGCCAGAATCCGTACGAGCAGTAGAGTCTGGGTTGATTGATTCAATCTGGTCTAGCAAGCTGTCTAATTGCAAAGGCGTTGTGTTTGGATTACCAAGCAGTCCGTCTAGCTGGAGCATTAACATGTTTTCAGAGTATTCAGTCACATTGTCTGAAGCGTACTCTTCTGACTTACCTACAAACTCAGCCAAGTCTTCTTGTGTAGGTGTATACCCAATGTCAGTAAAGTAGTCTCTAGCTTCTCGGTTAGTAACATACATTGGGTCGAAAACATCAGAACGTAAGCTGTTAAGCGCAGCCTCGGCTTGCCCAGACTCGGTTTGGCGTACGTACTGAGCTACCTGCTCGTTAGTTAATGTCAGACCTTCAAGCGCTGCGGCATCTATGGCTTCTTGTGCGTCGATATAGCTGCGGTCTACTAAGTCTGCAACGCTATCAGCTAACCTATCTTCAGCGATGTCGCCGGTAAACTGGCGTATATCAGCGTCAGTGGGGTTGTAGTTAGGGTTCGCAGCTTGGAACGCCTCTCTGGATTCGGTGGTCGAAGTGTAATCCGCATCAAACCCTTTATTTAGCAACCCTGTTTGTAGGTCGCCAAACTCGGTAGTTGTTATGCCAAGATCTTCAAGTTGCTCACGAGCTTGTGCGTCATTAATAAACCCGTTTTTAGCGCCTTCAATTACGCCCCGCACCTCTGGATTTACTTTTGTTAGTATGTCAGCAGTAACATCTACAGCGCTGTCGCCTATTACACCGCCAACCTGTGAAATCTTACCAGCAGCAGTCGTTGCATCTCCAGTTACTACTGCCCCTGCGGTTATTGTATTACCGACAACTAGCCCTGTGAGAAAATTATTAACTGTATCGCCAATAGCGGAAACGTCGTCAATAAGCCCTTCGCTCATGTTTATGGCGTTGCGTACCATACCAACAACAGCTTCTTCCACACCTTCAGAAAAACCTTCCTTAATAATTAAGCTAGTGCGGTCAGCTATACCGTCAACTATTGTATTTATACTGTTACCAATAAAACCGTCGTCACCGAACAATTTTCGCATACGCTCTGCGCCACCAAGAGCTTGGCTGGCGGTTGTCGCTATACCCGCAGCAATACCTGTCATCACCCCCGCAAATGTTGCGTGCTCTTCTGCTTGAGCTATCTGTTCTGGAGATAAGGAAGCTACTGCTTGGTCATACGTTATTTTTTGCCCCAATGCTTCAGCAATCCGCATTTCTTCTTTAGCAAACTTATTTATTTTTAAGTTGTATGCCTCGTTGTATGCCCCTTCATACTCAAGGCCCACGCTTTCTGCTAAACCAACTAAAAATTCTGTTTCAACTGCTGCACCCGTAGGGTCTATTTTTCTTGCAGCAGCCTCTGAGAATTCTTTACCGAAGGATTTAGCGGCTTGTTCCGACGCTTCGTTAATGACTTTAGCCCCTACCTTTACGATACCGCCCGTCATAAGAGGAAGTATCTCTTCAACCGCTTCAGTCATAAGGGTGTTCATAGCTAGGGCATATGGATCTTCTACTGCATTTATTGCAAATGTTTTTGCAAACAGTAGTGCCGTTTCGTATTCATCTAAACCTTGGCTTCTAGCCTGTTTTTCTGCATCTAATAGTCTTTGGTTAGATTGTTTTATACCTTCAGATAGTTTACCTGAAGGTTTTGCTAAAGCACCTAGTTCTTCTGAGTAGGCAAAAGCATCATCTATAAATTCTTGCGGTAACAGGTTTGCGAACGTCCCAATACCAGATACAGATATTATTTTTTCTAAGCTCTCGTTAGTGGACGATGCAAGACGCACTGCGTCTTTCACAAACTGCATCATTGATGGTATTAACTTAACGGCGGTTTCTTTCGCATTTGGAAGCACGTACCCTACAAAGTCTTCCATAAAGGTACTGAAGTCCCCTGCGTATTCTTCTGGCACGCCGTATTCTTCAGGGTCGGCTATTATGTTAGCCAAGTTGTACCGTTCAAAAGCACTCGTATCTTGTGTTTTGTTATATAGCTCGTTCTCGTGTTGTTCCCCAGTTTTTGAGTCAACACGCCCTAACCTATTTATATATTCTTTAGAATTACTTTGACGTAGGTTTTCAAGTTCGGTGGTGTCTAACGCACGCACAGCATCCAACACCCGCCCAGACGTATTTACGCCAAGCTCTTCCATAACCCTAACGTGCGAATAGCCCTCTGCTCGCAATTCTTTATAGACTTCCGCTGCATCCCCCCGAAAGTCATCTGGGCTAGTAGAACCGCCTCCGGTATTGCGAGCTTCTTCGTGCATAGCTTCCGCTATTTGGTCTATAGCGTTGCCTACGAAAAAAGCGTTTTGTGCTTGGGATACGCTCGCTGGGTTTGAGTAATTTATGCCCAGCCCTACGTTTAGGAGGTTAGTAAGTTTAGGATCAAAGGTAGCTTCGATGTCCGCAACTGTTTTGCCTGCATCAAAGTCTTCCATTAAATCTTCAAAACTACGTCCGTTTACAAAAGCAGTGGGCAAGAATCCGGGGGGCATTTCAGGTACAATCGCGGCTTTGATGTCGCTAAGAACTATGGGATCGTAATAATCACTTAGAAGGTCTAATTCAGTGAGTATCTGTGCCTCACTCATATCAAAATTAGCGCCACTTAATTTTAATGCGAGAGCGAGGTCACGAGAGTCACCTTGGCTGGGGTCTAATACAACGCCGCTACCAATATCTTTGAAAGAACCATCAGGCTGACGTACCCAAAGTGCGCCACCTTCCGTCAACATATCTGTAGTTAGTTTATCAGCGCCTTGGAACAGGTCAGATATGTTATTTTCTCCATACACATAGTCATCTGCGTATAAAGTGTTTAACGACGCAGTAAGTTTACTGGGGTCTAGTGAATTCCCTTCATCAGTGCCAAATATAGCTTCACCAGTACCGCGTAACACCTCGCCCATTTTCTCGAAGAAGGTGTCTTTGTTTACACCAGCTATACCACCACCCAACTTGATGTACTGTCCTAAGCCCATAGCCAAGGCTTCGTTTAGTTCTACGCCTCTAGCTAGCAGCGTTTGAGTCTGGACTAAGCCGTTCACCAGCAAATCTTGGTTTACACCTGCTCTGTCAAGCAGTTCGGGGGTAAGTCCTACCTTGTTGAGAGCAGTGGTGGTTAGATCAGGGCCAAAGGCTGCAATCACTCCCACACCAAGATTGCCGCTCACAGCACCAGAACCTACTTGAGCTGCTGCGTATAGAAGTTTTGTTGTGGTGTAAGCAGCGTTTGCCGCTTGTGCCGCTTGTGCTGTAGCCGCAGTAGCATTAGCCCCGGCGTTTGCAGCGTTTGCCGCATCAGCGGCTGCTTTAGCATTACCCAGCTTTTGTGCGGCGGTTGATCCGACAAAGGATAGTCCTGCGTTTTTAAGTACGTCTTCAAAGTCGCCGCCAGATATAACGGTTTGCCCTGCGGATACTGCTGCGGTAGCAGCGGCTAACTGTGTAGCACTATACCCAGCAGCGCCAGCAGTACCAGCAGCAGTACCACCACCAGCAGTACCCGCAGCGGCCGGAGCACCGAACATTCCTGTTTTTACAAGCATTTGCGGTGCGTAAAATGCTACTGCTACAGAACTTATGATTTTAACGGCTTTTTTGAAGTCCTCGTCTTTAACTTCTTTTGTACGTATTTCACCATAGGTAAACGGGTCGTATACGTAGGTGGAGCCGTCTTTTGTCTGGCGTATGGGGGTAACATCGTACTTACCGTACAACGCTTGTATCATAGGATCTTCGTTATACGCAGCCTGCAATGCGTCTTGGTAACCTAACCCACGAGTTAACTGTAAATAAGGTATTTGCTCTTGGAGGATAGGCTCAATAAATGAGTGAAACTCAGAGAGCTGCCCTTGCGAAGAACCTGTATGGGTCTGCAAGTTACCGCCAAAATTACCTAGCTGCTGCGCTACAGGAGAGAAATCTATTCCATAATACCCACTAAGGACGGTAGCCATCTGTTCTGGCGAGTCCGTAATAGACAGTACGGCATAGGCGCTTTTCGCTTCGTCCTCGTTACGAGATTTGTCCTTTCTTAATATATCCTTGAGGTACGCAGGGGCACCTGTAGCTGCTACGTAATCATCTGGGCTGATAGTGAATGTTAAGGTACCGCCATAGGTACCGCCCTCACCCCCGACAATATCCGCATAGTCATTGATGTTCGCAGCTTTAAGCGCTTCGTCGTACGCCCTGTCATACCAGTCGTCTACTTCATCTACGTCGTCTATTGCGTAGTAGTCAGCGCCTTGCGCTAGTTTAGCTTTATACGCTGCACGGAAATCTTGAGCGGCTTTAGGGCTTACGGCTAGAGGTTGACTACGGCGTTCAGCAAGTGCGTCCGCTTCAGCTTTCGCTTTTGCTTCTTCTTCAGCTTTGCGTGCAGCTTCCGCTTCAGCTTCCTTCCTCTTACGTTCTTCCTCTTCAAACAGCTTCCTAAGCCTTTCTAGATCTTCTTCCTCTTGTAGTCTTGCGGCTTCAGCGGCCTTTCGGAGGCGTTCTGCTGCTTTTCTCTTACGTTCCGCTTCGGCTTCAGCTTCTCTTTTCGCTTTTGCTTCCGCTTCGGCTTTTGCCTTGGCTTCAGCTTCTGCTTTAGCTTTTTCTGCTGCTTCGGCTTCTGCTTTAGCTTTTGCTGCTGCTTCTGCTGCTGCCTTAGCTTTTGCTTCGGCTTCTTTCTTCTTACGTTCCGCTTCTGCCTTGGCTTCAGCTTCCGCCTTAGCTTTTGCTTCAGCTTTTGCCTTGGCTTCAGCTTCCCTTCTCTTACGTTCTTTCTCTTGTTCCCTAAGAAAATTTGCTATGTCGTCATCGGAAAAATTAGTACCTCCAGCGCCACCTTCACCCATTACGATACCTCCAACAAACTAGCGACAACGTGTAACCTGTTAGCAGTTGCAGCGGTAACTTTTAGTATTTCGGATTCTTCTATCACTAAAGGCGCAGCGAGTAGCTCTACGGTAGCGTTAGCGCTTACGGCTTTTGTGTTAAACACGTTAAATACTGCCGAAGCAGAATCGGTCAAAGTCACTGTTATGGTGTCGGCATTGCCAGAGTCTTCGGACACTAATATAGACTTAACGATGGTCGTCGTAGCTATAGGGCACGTATACAGTGTAGTTGCGTTAGTGGTAGTTAAATCTACCTTGGCGTTCCTGTAGAGATTAGCCATTAGCTAAGGAACCAACTGTTAGCCTCAGAAACATCCGATATATACGCATCTCGTACAGCTTTATCCATGTTGTTGAAGTATATACGTAGAGTATTGTTTAGCTGATCTTGATACTCCATGCTGTACATGGGAGTAGGCTGCGGCAGTGCAGGAGCAACAAAGTTTACGTAGTATCTAGTAGTATCAATACTCATTACCGCCTCCCGTCCGCACGCATATCAATCCTTGGTGTACCTAACTGCCACGTAACACCTTCTCCAGTAGATTCTATCTTAACTGCTAACTGCCGCCCTCGCACTCGTGTATTGAGTTGTTGTGTAAACGCTTCCACTGGCAGCACCGCGCTTCTTGTAATTGTGCCGCTGTTTGACCCCCCTTCAGACAGGGGTGAGTTGTAGCCCGCACCAGAATTAGCGAGAGGTAACAAGGTCATTGTTGCAACAGGAGCGGCGGCTGTAGAACCTTCAAAGGTAATATCCGGTATCACTCGCCAAATAAACGCAAACTGATGTCCGTCTTCTATGTCGAACTGAGCAGAAGATATGTTCGCCGTAATCGCTGCCGGTGTCGTAGTCTGATTGTCGTCTGTACCTTGTTCATGGTCTACAAGGTTATAGCTGTACGTAGCGGCAAGTGGGGCTTCTCGCAGTCCAGAATCAAGCCACGCCGTACGAGATAGCGTACCGTAATACCAAATGTCTTCTTGGTAATTGTACACCGCGTATCTGTTTGCGGTTTGTGAGTCAGAAGAACAGTAGAACCACCATATTTCATGGAAAGACTCATTCGTACCGGCGAATACCTGATCGTACTGTAGGGAGTTAAAGTCGTTGAATATGTACCTACGGATGTCGCAGCGTAGCGGTTGAGTTCGCCCGTCGTACTTATAGAACTTATCCTTACCCATCCAGTAAGCCACACCGTTAGCGTAGGCTACGCAGTTCTGGGACGCTGTAGAGGTGTTTTCTCCTACTAACTGTGCACCCCATACAGCAGGTGCTCCCACGTACTGCAAGGAATAAAGCGCAGAATCCGTCCACACCAATACCTCTTGGCGAGCCTGCGTAGCCGTAATAATCTCTGAACCGTTAGACAGCCGTAGGTCACCTGCTTGGTTACTTGCGGCGGGTGTCCAGTTACTTACGCTTTCTTGATCTGCCCATCGTATTAACATGGGGTCAAGCGTGGTACTGCCTAACGGGTTAGTACCAAGACAGAACACAAACCGACTTATGTCAGAAACAAGAATGCGATTTTGTACAACAGGTACGTTGGACGCCGTGCTGGAAAAGGCATCTGAAACTAACTGTGCACGAACAGTAATGCCAGTTGTAGCGTCCCAGTAGTAAACACCCCCACCACGAGGGCCGAATACTAAGTCTTCACCAAAATTAGTTTGGCTCCAGAGACGAAGAGCCTCCGTATTAGAGCCTCCTGTACCCCACACATTCTCACCCCAATCACCAGCGCTCCAACCTGTTACTGGTTCAGCAAATTCGGGGCCAGTGTTTAGCTGGTACGCGCCGACTACAGAGCTTCCACCGTTTCCTGTATCAGATGAGTTTGCGGTAGCTGTAGCAGTTATTGTGTACGTGTTTGCAGTAGGGAGAGGGCCGACTTGGTATTCTTGATTTAAGACATCTGCGGTTATATTACCGCCAAGAGATACTGCTCCGCTAAAGGTAACAAAATCACCTTCGAGAGCGCCATGCGACGAATCGGTAACGGTTATGGTGGTACTGCCATTAGTCGCAGCAAAAGTCACATCACCGGCAGCGGTAGTAGCGCGAATGGGAGTAATGTCGTTGTATCCGCCGCCATTCTCGATATAGAACTTTAGGTTGGTACCTACGCCAATAAGATCCTGTTTGTTTAACGTAACCCAATTATGTAACGAACGGCAGACGCCTTGGAACGTGGTATCTGATATACGTACCCACCCACCGATTTTTTCAGGCATACCTTGGCGAAACCGCACTTTGTCGCACTCATACCAACCGCCTTCGCTCGTGTACCGCGTGTTTTCTCGGTTTACTCCGGGCTTAAACTGTAGCTTCTGCAAAGGCATTAGCGGTACTCCCCAGTCCTTATCATCTCAGTTACTTCTAGGGCACGGTTGCCAACTTGTTTGGCCCAAAGGCTGTCCATAAACTCATCCGCAGCAATATCAAACTGCTCGCGGGACATAGCTTCCAGAGCGTTAACAAACCCACGCAGTCGCGTAATACCTAGATTGAAGCACATATCAACCATCGCGTCTCGTCTAGCTTTGTTCAGCCCTCCGTACCAGTAATACGCATCTTGCAGTTCTTGGTGACAACGCTCTAAGTCGTTATGTAACAAGTAGTCAATCTCATCGGGAGATAGACCCAAGCCAGACTCTGAGATGTTTCGGCCTACGCCTATGGTTTCAAAACCCGCAGTACACAA
>WLWE01001968.1_pt1 | contig 14012 bp, 5 predicted proteins | sample 6718301 | NCBI WGS metagenome assembly WLWE01 (sample SAMN12718691, study PRJNA515312) | sponge metagenome | isolation source: marine sponge | host: Mycale hentscheli | place: New Zealand: South Island, Marlborough, Capsize Point | collected 2003-05-01 | reverse complement strand
GTAGAGAAACCTGATGTAAGCGATGAGTTCGAATACATTGAGGAACAAGCAGATAGAAATGCTGAGTCAAGTCTTTTTATTAAAGGACCTTATATGATGGCAGAAGGTGTAAATCGTAACAACAGATTATATCCTTTAGATGAGTTAAAGCGTGAAGCCGATCGATACATTGAAGAGATGGTAAAGCCAGGTAGAGCAATGGGAGAGTTAAATCACCCTACTACAGCAGATGTTGATCTTGAAAGAGCGTGTCATATGGTTACAGAACTAACACAAGACGGTAATGTATTTTATGGTAAATCTAAAGTACTTTCAACGCCATGTGGTCAAGTAGTTAGAGCTCTTATTAACGATGGAGTAAAAGTAGGGATGTCTTCTAGAGCATTAGGTACTTTAGAAGAAGGTTCTGATCATAGTACTGTTAAAAATTTAAAATTAGTAGCTATTGATTGTGTAGCCGATCCGTCATATCCAAGTGCTTTTGTAGATGGTATACTTGAATCTAAGCAATGGGTAGTTACAGGAAACAATAGATTTGAAGAAGTTTATGAAAATTTTGAGAAATCTATACAAAAACTACCAAAAAAAGAGATAGATTCATTTTTACGCACAAGAATTCTTAGCTTTATTAAATCTTTATAATAAATAATAATATGGAGAACGTGAAAAATAAAATTACTAAGTTTATCCAAGAGATTTCTAGTAAAAATTATGCTCAAGCACATAAATATTTAAAGAGCGTAATTGAGGATAAATTAGAAAAGAAAATCAATAAAGCTACCGACAAACCACTCTTTTAAATATGAAAAACGATAAATCATTACCCGAGCAGGCAGAAGAAGTACTTACTGAAGATTCAGTTAAGGAAATTGAAACTGCCATTGAAGAAAAAATTCAATTATCAGTAGAAGCAGCGCTAACTAATCAAGACGAGCTATATGCTGAGAAGCTTGAAGAGTTAGTAAGTGCAATTGATAAAGATCATACTGATAAGTTAAATAGAGTGGTAGAAGCAGTTGATCATAATAATGCTAACAAACTTGTAAAAGTAGTTAAGAGATATGAAAAGGAGCTTAACGGTAGTGCTAGTGAATTTAAAACTACCTTGGTTGAAAGTATTTCAGATTATTTAGATGAATATATTGAAGAGTCTGTTCCTACAGCAGCTATTGAAGAAGCTACTAAGAATAGAACAGCAAGAGAAGTGTTAGGTAATCTTAGAAAGGTCCTTGCTGTTGATTCTACGTTAATGAGTGAGTCAGTAAAAGAAGCTGTTATGGATGGTAAGACTCAAATTGATGGATTAACCGATAAGGTAACAAAGCTTGAAAAAGAGAATGGACTTCTTAAAGAAGCCTATAACAAACAAACTGCTTCATTATTACTTGAAAATAAGACTGCAGGTTTATCTGGTAAGAAAAAAGAATATTTATCTAAGATCTTATCTGATAAGTCGCCTAAGTTTATTGAAGAAAATTTTGAATATACAGCTAAGTTGTTTGATAAAAAAGAGAACGAAAGACTTTCTGTACTTAAAGAAGAGGCATATAAGCAACGTAAAGTAAAAACTGATGCCCCAGTACAACAGATCTCGGAGGAGAAGAACGAAAAACCAATTAATCCTTACTTACAAGAATTAAAAAGGTCTCATAAATAATTTCCCCCTGAACGATGAGGTGCTTGTCACCTGAGTAACTTGGGACTTGATCCCATGAGGTAAAATGAAAGGAAACGTCTAATGAATAAACCACAATCATTTATTGATAGAGATAGAGCAGATACACTTCTTGAGAAGTGGGCACCTGTTCTTGAATACTCTTCTGATAGTGTGGCACCCATTGAAGACGATCACACCCGCCTTAATACCGCTATTCTTCTTGAGAACCAAGAGCAATGGTGTATTGAGGAAGCCAACTCCGCCGGTAACGGTGGTGCTCTTGGTGGCGGTGCAACAAATCACAGTATTTATAACCCAACTAATGCAGGAGACTCCTATGTAGGAGCCCCTAACAGTGATAGTTATGCTGCTGGCGATTCTCGTCTTCCAAAAGTGCTCATTCCAATGATTCGTCGTACGTTCCCCGAGCTCATTACTAACGAAATCGTCGGTGTTCAGCCTATGTCTGGACCCGTTGGATTAGCATTCGCCCTCCGTTATGCTTATCAGTCTGCTACCCTTGGTAACGGTACTGATAATAATTCTGGATCAGGTGATAATGCTGTCGGCGGCGCTGGCGGTTCAGGATCTGGTATCTCACATGCTAAGTATGCGGGATCAACTGGACTCCCTGGTGATGAACTTGGATACCAACTTCTTGATACTCGCTTTACTGGTTCCTCTGCACACAATTTAAGTGGTGAAGGTGGATACTGGGATTTCGCGGATCAAGATAAAGGTGTTGCGCAAATTCTTTCAGCTTTTGAAATTACTGGAAACATTCCTCAGGTTGAGGTTAAGTTCGAGAAGACCGCTGTTGAGGCAGGCACACGCCGCCTCGGAGCACGCTGGTCAGTTGAGCTTGAGCAAGACCTTAAGAACATGAACGGAATTGATATTGATGCTGAGATCACGAATGCTATGTCATACGAGATCCAAGCTGAGATCGACCGTGAAATGCTCATGAGAATGATTCAGTCCGCTTTCGGAGCTGGAATTGGAAAAGGCTACTCCGTATGGTCACCTGCTTCTGCAGATGGTCGTTGGATGGTCGAGCGTAATAGGGACTTCTATCAACGTCTTATCATCGAAGCCAATCGTATTGCAGTACGTAACAGACGTGGAGCAGCTAACTTTGTTGTTGCTACTCCTCGTGTTTGCGCCATCCTAGAGATGCTCCCTGAATTCCAGTGGGTACCTGTACAGGGTGACGTGAATACACAGCCTGTTGGCATTGCTAAGGTTGGTTCACTCGGAGGAAGATTCAGCGTTTACCGTGATACCCGTACAGAGGTTCAGAATAGCACTAACTATGGTGGCGCCAACGCTGGTGAATACAGCGGAGGTACTTCTGGTGTTGAATATGCTCTCCTTGGTTACAAGGGGCCTGAATTCTACGATACTGGTATCATTTATTGTCCTTACATTCCTGTCATGGTACAGAGAACTATTGGTCCTAACGACTTCGCTCCACGTGTTGGATTGCTTACTCGTTATGGTGTTGTTGACAACATCTTCGGTGCTGATCTCTACTATCATGTCATTATTGTTCAGGGACTTGGTACAGCGTTTACTCCGGCTTCACAATCGGTGTACTTCTAATATTAGTACATCGCTGGTTGAAGCAGCAGTCGCAAGACAAATCACTAAAACAGCAGAGCGAAAGCTCTGCTGTTTTTTTTTAGTTTATTATCTATAAAGTTAATAAAATTGTAAAGAGAGCTATAAATATTCATATGGCCGATTACACAGACATTAATAAAGCTTTTACAAACGCATTATATGGACAACGGGATGGATTTGGAAGCGTAGCTAATCCTTTAACAGCATTAGGTACTCCAGCACCTCTTAACGACACTGATAGAAGTGATGGTAGAGGAGGATTTTTCTCCCTAAGTGCAGCTAATAATTCAATGGAACTATTATCATCTTCAACCTATCATACATTTACTGATGATCCGGTAATTGGTTTACTTTATAATGACGTTTCAACTGCCGGTGTAACTGTTACCGGTGCTCATATTTTTACCCATCACCTTGAAGATCCAGTAACTGGTGGAGGTGCAGCAGGTAATACTAAACATGCTGCTGCTACTATTAAATTCTCTGGTCAATACTTTAATGGAGGCTTCCATGCTAAGCATAGAAAGCTAGCTTTAGTTACTAAAAAGGGTAATACAATTTTTTATACTATTAACAAGCATGAAACACAACATGGTAGGCATACCTTTACTCCTACTGGTTCTGCGGGATCAGACTTCAATCTAGGCCTTGGAGTTGGTGCTACCGGTGAGCCTGAAGCTGTTGGCGACAATATGCGTAGATTAGTGCAATTAGGCTACCGCTAAGCGTCTCCCTTATTCTCCAAAGAGCATTCATGGGCTAACAACCTTTGAATGTTCTTTTTTTATTTACTATGCGTCGTACTCAACTCTTGCACGACCATCATTATCTGTAAGTGGATTCTCAAACATATGCGGATCGTGTCTTTCTCCTAATACCATCCATGATACTGTAGCAGTAGAATCTGCTACACAGCTTTCTACAGTTAATGTATTACCGGATACTGAACCTCTAACAGGATCCCAGTTGGTCTCGTTAGTAGTAAACGTTCTAAAGCATCTATTAAGAGCTGTTAAAGTACCGTCCGTCATACCATGTAAGTTATCAATGTTAACTGTAGCTCTACCTGCAGTTAAGTCAACAACACCACTATATATGTTATCTGCTTGAGGTGACTCAACGAATGAATGTGACAATCGCTTAGTTGCAGATAATGAAGGTAATGGATGAACAATATCAAAACAACCAGAGGCTTTAGAGAACGAACCACATACCTGAACGGCACCAGCGAAGTATGCTGAACCACCTCCACAGCAACTTCCGCAGTTACCGACGCATAATCCATAACTGCTACTCCTAGAACATCCTCCTATACCCATAGTACAGAAGCAACCAATAGGTGCTTTCATATCATATGATGCACAATGTGTTCCTTGAGTCTTTGCTCCGTAACTTTGAGTACATAACTTAACAGCATTATCACTGTAAAGACAAACAGCACCATCATCATGAATAAGAATACCATTCTCATTATCATGAGGCATTATGTAGATGTTACCACCATCATCACCATCAACGTTATTTCTTATGCAAATGTGATTCTTATCATTATCGATAAACGATGAAGTAGCATTATGATATATAGCTAAATCTGAGCTTGTACCAAATTTAGCACATACACTATCATTAAGAAGTATATCACCAGTAAATGTAGAACCAGTTGTTACTACATTACCGGTACATGTTGTATAACCACTATTGTTAGTCCATTGAGATATATTACCGCCTTTATTAGTAAACGTTTGTGAATTGCTTGGTGTAGTTGTTCCAGTACAAGTAGTATAACCATTACCATTAGTTAATTGGTTATTATTAGTTGGAATAGTAGTGCTGTTATAAGCATTACTACCAAAGATTTCACTAAAGAGCTTTCTTCTTTCAGCTCCGTTATCAAGAAGAATTAATTCATCAGCAGATGTATCAATACTACCAGTCATATCAGTAAGTTCTGATAAGTCTAATGTTAATCCAGTTGCTGTTGAATCTAACCCTGTACCCATTGTAACTTCGGTTAGGTCTAAGCTAATAGTAACACTACCACTAGCTCCTCCACCATCTAAACCAGTTCCAACACTAACGTTAGTAATATCTCCTGTACAAGTCGTATAACCACTATCATTGGTCCATTGCGATATACAACCACCTTTATTAGTAAATGTTTGAGAGTTACTATTTGTGGTAGTACCGGTACAAGTAGTATAACCATTACCATTAGTTAATTGGTTGTTGTTAGTAGGAATAGTAGTTGAGTTAAACGCATTACTACCAAATATTTCACAAGATAATTTTCTTCTTTGAGAGCCATTATCTAAAACTACAAACTCATCAGCTGTATTACTCCAACCAGCTGTCATATCTGTTAACTCACTTAAGTCAACATTTAGAGTAACGCCACCACTTGATCCTCCACCGTCAAGTAAAGTACCAGCTGTAACACCTGTTATATCACCAGTACAAGTAGTATAACCACTATCATTCGTCCATTGCGATATATTACCACCTTTATTAGTAAACGTTTGAGAGTTACTCGCTGTAGTAGTACCGGTATTACAAGTATAACCACAACCATTGGTTAACTGGTTATTATTAGTAGGAATAGTAGTGCTGTTATAAGCATTACTACCAAAGATTTCACTGAAGAGCTTTCTTCTTTCTGCTCCATTATCAAGAAGAATTAATTCATCTTGCGATGTATTAATACTACCTGTCATATCAGTAAGTTCCGATAAGTCTAATGATAATCCAGTTGCTGATGAATCTAAACCAGCACCTAAAGTAAGTTCAGTTAGATCCATTGTTATATTGACGGTACCGCTACTACCACTACCATCTAGCCCAGTGCTCGTGGTAATACAAGTTATATTTCCTGTACCTGTGCAAGACGTTGCAGCATTAATTTGAGCAGCTGTTCTTGTAACAGTAGTACCGTTAAGAACTAATTTACTGTTACCGATACATACTTTACCATCATCAGCAAATATAATATCATCACCATTTTTATCTTTAAAGCAAGCAATAGGTTGTGTACCGTCCTGCTGAACTGTTAGAGCTGGTCCGGTGCCAGTATTTACAACAGATAATGCTGACGTTATAGATACAATTGTATCTTTGCATGTAATATCACCCGTAACAGTTAAATCACCAGCTACAGTAACATCATTACTAAAGGACTTATCACCAGCAATCGTCTGTGAACCGCAAGTTCTAACTACTGTAGAGTCAACTTCAATGTCATTAGCATTAGCTGTAATACCATCACCGCCTATAACATTTACAGTCGCGCTACCTGATGTAGCTCCACCTGTCATACCGGTACCAGCTACAACTGCTGTTATATCTCCTGTTGTGCCACATGCAACAGCTGTAACTCTACCATAAGCATCTAATGTAATGGTATCAATCTTACAAGAATCAGCTGTGCTACCGTAAGTAGCTGCGCCGGCTCCTCCTGTTGCTGCATTAATAGTAACGCATCCCGCTGTACCACCACCAGTTAAATTAGTACCAGCAACTACCTGAGTTATATCTCCTACACAATCTATACCACAAGCACTACTACAACCATCAAGTAAATTAAGTTCAGCTGCACAAGATGTAACTGCTGTACCATTAAGAACTAACTTACCATCACCCATGCAAGCTTTATGATTAAAAATAGCAGCACCACTATCAGACATATCAAGTGTTAATGCTAATCTATCAACACCACCATCATTTCCACAAAAGATTATATCTTCATTACTAATTTTACTACATATTACAAGATTGCTATTAATATTTGCTAATCTACCGAATTCAGTACCTGCATCTTTAAGACGAATATCACCACCATTTGCATCTAATGTAATATCCCCTTCAGCATCTATAGTAAGTTCATCAGCATCTGATATAGTTGAACCATTAATAGTAATATCATCTACAGTTAAAGTTGTTAAAGTACCTAATGATGTTACATTTGATAAGGCGTTATCAACATTAAGAGTAACGCTACCAGAGGCACCGCCACCATTTAATCCTGTACCAGCAGTAACTCCTGTTATATCACCAAGACAAGTAGTAAAAGCTGTACTACTATATGCATTACATCCAAATATCTCACTGAAAGCTTTTCTTCTCTCAGCGCCATTATCGAGCATAATTACTTCATCTTCAGAAGTGTTAATAGCATCTGTCTTATCAGTTAATTCTGATAAATCTAATGACACATTAACAGTACCACTGCTACCGTCTCCATCTAGACCGGCTGAAGTAGTTATACAAGCTATATTACCTACTCCTGTACAACATGCGCCTGGTATGCTGCTAAATCCATCAAGTAAGTTAAGTTCTGCTGCACAAGATGAAACTGCTGTACCATTAAGAACTAATTTGCTATTACCTATACAAACTTTACCATCTGCTATAACGTTTTTCTGAGAGTAGAGAGTATCTGTGGCGCTTAAACCACCAACAAAACAACCACTCGCATCTGAACAAATTTTGATTTCTTGAGACATATTTTATTTCTATTTATATTTAATCTTACATTTTACGGATCATGGCCTTAATGGTAAACGAATCACCGCATCCACTTTCCATTGCTTGACCAATAATGGCTCCGAAGGCTTTAAAGTCTGGGCAAATAGCTTTTTTACCATGACCATTACAATCTGACGTTGTAATATAGTCACCTACTTCAATTTCTCCTGTTATACATACTGGCTCAGCACCCATAACAATCGGAGCTTTATTATCACCAGCAGCAACACCAAACACCATAGCACTATCTGCTTGTGTCGATTCAACAACACAACCATCTTCATTAAGAGCAAGTATTGTTCCTTGCGGATAAACTCTATCAGCCGGCGCATTACTCTCCATAAACGCTCCTGTAACAAAGCAACCTGCTTGAACTGTTCCCGTAGCAGTAATTGACGTTGCGTTCATTGCTGAAGTAAAGCATTTAGCACCACCTATCGATTGACCACCTGTTGTTCTAACTACTGTAGAATCAACTTCAATATCATTTGCATTAGCTGTAATACCATCACCACCTATAACATTAAGAGTAGCGCTACCTGATGTAGCCCCACCGGTCAGACCGGTACCAGCTACAACTGCTGTTATATCTCCAGTGTTAGTAGTAAAACCTGCATCGTTATCAAAGATAGATAGTCCAATTTCACATGCAGCTTTTCTTCTATCAGCTCCATTATCTAATACAATAAACTCATCAGCAGCTACCATGTCAGCGGTCATATCAGTTAATTCTGACATATCTAACGTTAATGTTACACTACCTGATGAACCGCCACCGCAAAGACCTACTCCAGCGGTAACGCTATTTATATCTCCTGTGTTACCAGTAGCTACTCCTGTTACTCTACCATAAGCATCTAATGTAATGGTATCTATCTTAATATTATCATCAGTACATCCATAAGTACCTGCTCCAGCCCCAGCAGCAGTTAAATTTACACAAGCATTACCAGTTCCGTTGGTTACAGTTATACCTGTACAACCCAACACACTAGTGACTGTACCAGTTGCAAATCCAGCATCGTTATTAAACCCACTGTTATTAATATTGCCTTTAGTAAGCTTCTTTTGATTACCACTACTATCAACTACTACAAAGAAGTCCCCGTCACCATCTGTAGTTGAAGTACTTAGTTCATTAAGATCTAATGATATATTAACAGTACCACTGCTCCCGTCCCCATCTAAACCAGCTGAAGTAGTTATGCAGGTTACACTACCATAGGTAGTACCATCTACACTACCATCAGCTTTTAAGAACTGTGAAGAAGTACCACCGCTTTTAACAAACTGAGCACCAATAACTGCTTCATTAGCGCTAATATTACCGGAGACAGTTAGAGCTTGGCTCGGTGCTGTTGTTCCTATACCAACAGTATTATTAAGTCTATTTATAACTAAAGCATCTGAACCTAATCCAGTGTTCCTAATACGGAACATGTCATTAGTAGCTCCACCAGTATATTGGTTTTCTAATTCCCAAGTTGTGTATGCTCCTTCTAATTTAAGGTGAGGGCCAGCTGATGCCGACGTTCCAGATAAAGCTATGTTCCCTTTAACATCAAGTTTTTCTGCTGGAGTAGTTGTTCCTATACCAACATTTTCAGAGGAAGCCTCTACAAAAAGGGCAGCACCACCAGCATCACCATTTACTCTAAAATCAGTATCGCTATCTGCATAGTTAATTGTAACTGTATTCTGTGAATCAAAATTCTCATCAAGTCTAATTAAGTTCTCTCCCCCGGCATACAAGTTCAAAGTATCATTACCAAATATAATACATGTATTATCATCTCCAATATGACCAATCTTACTCGCAACACAAACGTCATCAGTAAAACTTTTAACACCAGCAATAGATTGTGCACCAGTTGTTCTTACAACAGTAGAGTCAACACACACAGCATCTGCAGAAACGCAAATACCTCCATCCGTAGCTCCTATAACGTTAAGTGTTGGATTAATAGTATTAGTACCAGACTGTGTCATACCAGTACCAGCAGTTACTGATGTTACTGTACCATCAGTTCCACCACTACCTGCGCTTAGAGCTGCTAATTGGGTTTGAATATTACTTGATACTCCATTTAAGAATCCATATTCAGTATTAGAAATATTACTATTTGCACCAATACAATTAGCTCCTATACGTGCTGAAGTTCCAATGGCTGTTTGGAATGCAGCTGCTGCATTACCTTGTAATAGAGCAGAATCAGCTGCACAGCCGGTTGTAGCAAGCTTACTATCTATCTGTGTCTGAATATTACTTGTGACAGTACTTAACTGATTAAATTCAGTATTGGATACAGAGCCACCAGCAATACAATTAGCCCCAATTCTTGCTGATGTACCAATAGCAGTTTGATAGTTAGCAGCAGCAACATTACCTAACTTAGCTGAATCAGCTGCGCATCCAGACGTAGCTAATTTAGTTTCTATTTGGGTTTGTACGTTACTTGATACACTACTAAGTTGATTGAAACAAGCACCTCCTATAACTACATTATCAAGCTGATTTATTTCTCCTGCAGTAGCATTAATACCAAGATCACTTAAAGTGCAAACACTACCAGTACCATATGATGTACTATCAACACTACCATCTGCTTTTAAGAACTGTGAAGAAGTACCTCCAAATTTTACAAAGCATCTTGCTTTTGTAGAACCACTTGCACTTATACTATCTTTAACAGTTAAAGTTTCACAATTTTCTCGAGTTCCAATTGACAAATGACCATCATCGTGGAAGATAATATCATCACCATTTTTATCTATAAAGTGAGCAATGGGCTGTGTACCATCTTGTTGAACTGTTAGAGCTGGTCCTGTACCAGTATTAACAACAGATAAAGCTGAAGTTATTGTTACAATAGTATTTTTACAAGTAAAATCTCCATTAACTGTCAAGTCACCTGCAACTGTAACATCATGATTGAATGAAGCAGAGCCAGCATCTGACATATCTAAAGTAAGAGCGGTTATAGTAGCACCGCCATCATTACCGATAAAACATATATCTTTATCATTACCAGGAGTTTTGATTGCTAAATTACCACTTTGATTCTGTAAATTTGCATATAGAGTGCCACCATCATATAACCTTATATCGCCACCATCTGCATCTAATGCAATATCTCCTACTGCATCAATACAGACATTACCTGAAGTAGAAATAGTCGAATCATTAAGAGTAATATCGTCAACAGTTAAGGATGTTAGTGTACCTAATGATGTTATAGTAGGCTGCGCAGCTTCAATACTAATAGTACCAGAGCTAGTTATAGTACCTCCGTCTAAACCTGTACCAGCAACAACACTTGTGACTGTACCATCAGTTCCACCACTACCAGCACTTAAAGCTGCAAGCTGTGTTTGAATATTACTTGATACTCCATTTAAGAACCCGTATTCTGTATTGGAAATATTACTATTTGCACCAATACAATTAGCTCCTATACGTGCTGAAGTTCCAATGGCTGTTTGGAAATATGCTGCGTTATTACCTTGTAATAAAGCTGAATCAGCTGCGCATCCTGTCGTTGCTAACTTACTGTTTATTTGGGTTTGAATATTGGAAGTAACACTGCTTAACGCATTAAACTCAACATTAGATACACTACCACTAGCAATGCAATCAGCGTTTATTTTATTATCACTAGCAATGGCTGTTTGGAAGTAAGCAGCATTATTACCTTGTAATAGAGCAGAATCAGCAGCACATCCTGTCGTTGCTAACTTACTATTTATTTGAGTCTGAATATTACTTGTAACACTGCTCAACGCATTAAATTCTACATTAGATACAGTACCACCACCAACACAATTAGCTCCTATCCTTGCTGATGTACCAATAGCATCTTGGAAAGAAGCAGCATTATTACCTTGTAATAAAGCCGAATCAGCAGCACAGCCAGTCTTGGCTAATTTATTACTACTTAATGCCGCTAACTGTGGTTGAACAGGACTAGTAACACTACTAAGTTGGTTAAAGCAAGCAGATGGTACAACTACATTATCAAGCTGGTTTATTTCAGCTGCAGTAGAAGTAACAGTAGTACCATTAATAGATAAAGCATCAGTTTCTAAAGTACCATCTACGTCAACATCTCCGCTTATATCTAATGAAGTTGCTTCAATTTCTCCGGAACCTTTAAATCTGACTCCATCATTAGCGCCAACGCAAAATACTATTTGGTTATCAGTACCAAATTTAATAAGGTTATCACTATCTCTACCAACATTTAAACTAGTTCCAGCAATACACGTTAAAGTGGTTTGGACTGGATTAATGGATATAGTACCAGAGTTAGTTATAGTGCCACCGCATAGGCCCGAGCCTGCAGTTATACTAGTAACAGAACCACTACATCCTCCACTACCTGCACTCAAAGCTGCTAACTGTGATTGAAGATTAAAGCAAACACCATCAAGGAAATTTAATTCAGTACTTGTTATATCACTTACAGCCACCTTACAACTACTTGTTATAAGCGCTCTATTATCTTCTAAGTCAGTACTTGTGATAGTAGTAGCAGCTCCAGTGATAGTAGCTTGTTTATTACTGCTTAATGCAGCTAACTGTGATTGAAGATTAAAGCTTGCACCATTTAATAATCCATATTCTGTATTAGATATAGTACCATCACCAACACAATTTGCTCCTATTCTTGCTGATGTACCAATAGCAGTTTGATAGGCTGCAGGTAAACTACCCCCTAACTTAGCCGAATCAGCAGCACAACCGGTTGTAGCAAGCTTACTATCTATCTGTGTCTGAATATTAGAAGTTACACTACTTAACGTATTAAACTCAACATTAGATACTTCTCCGCTACCAATATTAGTAGCGCTTAATCTATTAGAGGGTGTAAGTACATCTTGGAAAGAAGCAGCATTATTACCCTGTAATAAAGCCGAATTAGCAGCACATCCCGTTGTAGCAAGCTTACTATCTATTTGATCTTGAATATTACTCGTTACACTACTTAGCTGATTAAACTCCGCAATAGAAACATTACCACCATTAATACAATCAGCGCCTATTCTATTTGAGGCACTTATAATTGGCTCTTTAGCATCTAATTGAGCCTGAATATTGCTACAAGTATTAGCAAGAAATCCAAAATCATCATTACTAACAACTCCAGTGCCTATATTAGTTGCACTTAGTCTATTTGAGGGTGTAAGAATTGTTTGATAACAAGCAGCAGCAATATTACCTAACTTAGCCGAATCAGCAGCTTGAGCTGTCTTAGCTAATTTATTACTACTTAAAGCTTGTAATTGAGTTTGTACATCAAATGTTGTGCTACTAAGCGTATTTAACTCAACTGCAGTCGCTGTTACATCAACCCCGTTTAAGTTAATTGCATCAGTGTATAGTTTACCCTCAAAATAACCATCTTTAAATTCTAATGCATCTGAACCAAGATCTACATCATTGTTAGTTGCTGGAGTTAAAGCACCGTTAGTTAATATTAACTGCTTTTCATTATTGGCATAAAAGTTTATTGTATCAGCATCCTCAAAATCGATCTTAGTTTCATCATCTTCACCTATCTTTAGATCTGTAGCTAAAATAGATGTTATAGTAGTCTGAGCAGCATCAATATTAATAGTACCGGTAGTAGTTATAGGGTTAGCACCACCAGTACCTAAACCATCTCCAGCAGTAACCTGACATACAGAACCACCACCACCTGCACCACTACTTAAAGCTAGTAACTGTGATTGAATATTGAAACAAACGCCGTCTAAATAGTTAAATTCAGTATTATCAATAATACCGGTGCCTATATTAGTTGCGCTTAATCTATTAGAAGGTGTTAAACAAGCTTGTTTTGTTCCTAATGATACTGTAACACCTGCAAATTGAGTTTGTATAGGACTAGTAACACCATTAAGATAATTAAATTCTGTATTTTCAACTACACCTGTACCAATATTAGTAGCGCTTAATCTATTAGAGGGTGTAAGTACATCTTGGAATGCATCTGCTGCTTCACCTTGTAATAAAGCCGAATTAGCCGCACAACCATCTGTAGCTAATTTACTACTACTAAGCTGACTAAGTTGAGTTTGAATATTGAAACAAACAGTACTAAGCTGATTAAACTCAGAATTAGATACAGTACCACCACCAACACAATTAGCACCTATTCTAGCAGAAGTTGTTATTGTATCTTGGAATGCATCTGCTGCTTCACCTTGTAAT
>WLWE01001966.1_pt1 | contig 14038 bp, 11 predicted proteins | sample 6718301 | NCBI WGS metagenome assembly WLWE01 (sample SAMN12718691, study PRJNA515312) | sponge metagenome | isolation source: marine sponge | host: Mycale hentscheli | place: New Zealand: South Island, Marlborough, Capsize Point | collected 2003-05-01 | reverse complement strand
CAGTGACGGCCAGGGATCCTGCGTGGAGGTAGTGGTCGTTGACTGCGGTGATCTCTAACTCCCCGCGTGCGCTGGGCGTGATTGATTTGGCGACGTCCACAACAGTCTCGTCATAGAAGTACAGACCCGGCACGGCGTAGTTGCTGCGGGGAGACTCTGGTTTCTCTGCAATCGACAGAACACGACCCGACTCATCAAACTCCACGACTCCATAGTCAGACGGATTGGCCACTTCGTAAGCGAAAACGTGGCCTCCCGTGACGTCATTCAATTCCGACAAGTGGCGTCCCAGGCGAGGTCCGTAGAACAGGTTGTCTCCGAGGATCAAGGCCGCCCCATCGCCGTCGAGAAATTCCTCTGCGATGAGGAACGCCTGAGCGAGGCCTTCCGGTCGCGGTTGTACCGCGTAGGAGATGGATACCCCCCACGGTGCGCCATCGCCGAGTAGCCGGGAGAAAGACGCGGCGTCTTCTGGGGTCGTGATGACCAGAATGTCTCGGAGGCCGGCGGCCATCAAGGTGGCAAGCGGGTAGTGGATCATGGGCTTGTCATAGACCGGCAATAGTTGTTTGCTCACGCCCATGGTGATTGGCCACAGACGACTGCCCGTACCGCCAGCCAAAATGATGCCTTTCACGTTGTCAGGCTATCGCTTCCGACTTGGTATCAGTCCTCGAAGTGATCCGCTGGCCTTGGACCACTTGTCGGTTTCCACCATCAGGCCGCCGGCCTGATTCACCAGGACCCGGCGCAGTGTTCGAAATGCGTGCCGCGGCGATTGACGGAACTCCGATGGAAAGAGTGACAGCCTGTTGCGAACCATCAATGTTCTGCGTTCAGGTGAATGCCCGGTGAGGAAAACCGGATTGCGTCCTTTGATGGTGACCGGCTGGGCGGATCCGATTCGGTGGTTGATTTCCAGGTCCGTAACGGTAGCCACCACCAGACCTGCTTCACGCAAGCTGAGGCACGCGTGAGCATCCACTGCGTCCATACCGAAAGCTTCGTTGAAGCCGCCGAAGGTGGTGACGGCGTTGATGTTCCAGAGGGTGCCGGATTGGACGATCTCTTCTGTGCTCGCGACATTCATTCCCTGACAGGCAAGTGCGTGGCCGGGGTAACGCATGGACGCACCCGCAATAGTGACCGATCCGGCTCCGAGTGCTCCTAGTGGCACCTCACACGCGCTCAGCTTCAACGCGGCTTCGATCAGCGTTCTCACATAACCAGCTGGCACGTCGGTGTCTTGATCGACGGTGAGTAGCCATGCGCATTCGGCATCGCGCGCGACGGCGAGGCCATTGTTCAACCCGCGACCAATTCCCGCGTTCGTCGAATGTTTGATCACGTCTACCCCTGGCAAGGCTCCGACCTGCCTCAGCAGCCCGTCACTAGTGCAGGGGCTGGCGTCGTCCACCACAAGAACGGGGCATTGCGAAGAAAGACCTGCGGCCAGGTCCAGAAGCGTCGATTCGGGCGTGAAGGTTGGAATCACGCAGTACACGTCGCCTGGCACGGTTGCAGCCTATCCGTGGGGCTAGGCTGCTCTGGGTCGTGAGAACGACCGACGGCACGCTCTTTATTCGCGAGGTGGAATCACGTGACGGAAGCCCGACGAGCGCTCATTACTGGAGTGACCGGCCAAGACGGCTCGTACATGGCCCAGCAACTACTGGACAAGGGCTATGAAGTTCACGGACTTGTCCGGCGGTCCAGCACGTTCAACCGCGGTCGCATCGATCACCTGCACCACGATGAACATCTGCCGGGAAAGAATCTGCATCTCCATTACGGCGATGTGACCGATGCTGCGCGCATGCATCAACTCGTATCCGAACTTCGACCGCTCGAGGTCTACAACCTCGCCGCGCAATCTCATGTCCGCGTTTCTTTCGACGAACCCCTGTACACGGCGGGAGCAACGGGGATCTCTACGTTGAATTTGCTGGAAGCCATTCGAAGTGTGGACACCAGTATTCGCTTTTACCAGGCAAGCACAAGCGAGATGTTTGGGGCGAGCCCACCTCCGCAGAACGAAGACACACCGTTTTATCCACGTAGTCCGTACGGCGCGGCAAAGGTGTACAGCTACTGGATCACTCGAAACTACCGCGAGGCGTACGACATGTTCGCGGTCAACGGGCAACTGTTCAACCACGAGTCACCTCGTCGGGGAGAGACGTTCGTGACCCGCAAGATCACGATTGCGGTGGCCAACATCGTCCAAGGTGAGCAATCCGAGTTGTGGATGGGCAACCTCGATGCCGTCCGCGACTGGGGCTACGCTCCGGAATACACCGATGGCATGTGGCGAATGCTGCAAGCAGATGTCCCGGAGGACTTCGTTCTGGCGACGGGCACTGCCTACACAATTCGGGATTTCCTCGCTTTCGCCTTTGAGCACGTGGGTCTTGATTGGCAGGAATACGTCAAGTTCGACGCGAAGTTTCTTCGGCCGACCGAGGTCGATGAGCTCATCGGTGACGCGTCGAAAGCCAAGCAGCGATTGGGCTGGGAAGCGACGGTGCTTCCACCGGAACTGGCCAAGATCATGGTGGATGCAGACATGGCTCGCCTGGGAGGCGCCCCCGAAGGTCAGTTTTAGGCTCGCGTATGCGCGTACTGATTACCGGTGCGGCGGGGCAAGACGGCACCATCCTCGCCACGCAACTTGCTCGCGAGAATCACGATGTCCTCGGCTTGATCAAGCCAGGAACTCCGCACTCCCGGCTTCTTCGGTACGTCCCCGACATTCAGATCGCAGAACTAGACCTGGAAGACCTCAACGCCTTAGGTGGCGTGGTCAGGGATTTTTCCCCAACCCACATCTATAACTTCGGCGGATTCACGGCTCCAGGTGAGTCGTGGGGTCATGAAGATGAGGTTCAACGGATCAATGTCGACGCGGTGGCGGAGCTACTGGGCGCAGCAGGTGGACTCCGTCGTCCTGCTCGGTTCTTTCAAGCCTCCAGCAGCCACATTTTCGAGGGAACGGACCGCTCACCACAGGATGAGACCTTTGAGTTGTCACCCAACAGCCCCTACGCCTGTTCCAAGGCAGAGGCGCTCCAACTCGTGCGACAGGCGAGAGAGGACGGGCTTTTTGCCGTTTCCGGAATCCTGTATAACCACGAATCTCCACTGCGAAGTGACCACTTCGTCACTCGCAAGGTCACTCGTGCAGCGGCCAGAATCGCCGCGGGATTGCAGGAAACCCTCGAACTTGGAGATATTGAAGTAGCCCGAGATTGGGGTTGGGCGCCGGACTACGTGCAGGGCATGCGGCTGATTCTCGAGGCCGAGACTCCTCATGACTATGTGTTGTCAACGGGCATCTCCCACCGGCTCTCGTTCTTCGTCGAGAAAGCTTTCACTGCGGCGGGCGTTGGTGATTGGCGAGAACGGGTGGTCACGTCGAGCGCCCATCACCGGGTCTCGGACACCAACAAGATGGTGGGCGACTCGCGTGCGGCGTACCTCAATCTGGGGTGGCGCCACACCGTTGACTTCGACGCAATCGCGACCGCGATGGTGGACAGTGATCGGACACTTCTCAACGACCCCACTCATTTGTGGCAAGGCTTCTGATGAAGGCGACCATTGCGTAACGTAGCGATGCAGACGATGAAGACCCAGGCATGTAGGCGCCTAGATGTCCAGGGATTGAGGGCGCTTGCTGTTTTGGTGGTGGTTCTCTTCCACGCTGGGTTGCCAGTCCCTGGTGGCTTCATCGGTGTCGACATCTTCTTTGTCATCTCTGGGTTCGTCATCACCCAGCTTCTTGTTCGTGAAAGAGAAATGAACGGCCGTGTTGATCTTCGACGCTTCTACCTTCGCCGGTACAAACGATTGACTCCAGCTCTGGGCTTGATGATTGCAGTTGTCATGCTCGTCATGATTCCGCTGGGATCACCACTCGGCCAACAGGAATTGGCGGCCGAAACGGGTATCGGCGCCCTCCTCCTGGTGGCCAATTTCGTCATCGCATCATCAACGGGCGGCTATTTCGACCTTCGCGCAGAAACCAATCCGCTCTTGAATACCTGGTCTTTGTCGGTAGAAGAGCAGTTTTACATTGTCTTTCCGATTCTTCTGATCGGTGCGCTCAGTATTGCCAAGAGACGTGGCCGGATGCCCGTGGTCGTGATTGCGCTGGTCACAGTTCTCTCGCTTGGTGCAACTTTGCTGACATCACGGGGGTATGAGTTTGATGGACCACTCCAGTACTTGGTCGGCTTCTACGGCCCGCTGGCGCGTGCTTGGGAGTTTGGCATAGGGGCGTTGCTGGTTTTCATACCAAGGCGAGCTGTCAGTCGGTTGGTTTCCGAGGGAAGCGCCTGGCTTGGGATAACGATGGTTCTTGCCTCCTTGTGGATCATCACACCGAGCACTCCGGGCCCCGGTGTCCGCAACCTCATCCCCGTTCTGGGAACGGCGCTGGTTATCTGGAGCGGTCAACGTCCCACTCTTGTTGGACGACTGCTCTCACATCCTGGTCCCGTTGCGCTCGGGGATGTGTCGTATTCCTGGTACCTGTGGCACTGGCCCGTCATTGTCATCGCCGTCTCGGTCTTCCCCGATGTGCCGCTGCTGCCCGTCATTGCTGCCGTGGCGTCACTAATTCCGTCGTACCTCTCCTATCGATGGGTCGAAAACCCGTTGCGATATCGATCGATCGATACCCGAGGTGGATGGGGACGGCTCATCGCGGTGAGTACCGGTGTTCCCATTCTTGTGTCGATGTCCGTATTGGTTCTGAATGCGCAGAGTTTCTGGTCACCGGCGGTGGCTTCTGCTCGAGCGTCCACCGACCCGCACGTGGACTCCGTTCGAGGGTGCGCAATCGATGTTCCGCTTGATGAGATTCCTTGGGATGAATGCACGTGGAATACGGAAGCCTCAGGCGTACCGATTTATCTGTTCGGCGACTCTAACGCCGGACAGTTCAGCGATACTGTCCTTCAAGTAGCCAAGGAAGCGGGGAGGCCAGTGACGGTCCTGGCCGCCAACGGTTGTCCCTTTATGAATGTCCGTGATTTTGGGGACCCAGATCCCAACTCATGCGCAGATCATGTGAGCACGGTGCTCCAGGAAATGACGGAACGGCCACGGGGGACGGTCCTCATTGCTTCGTCCGCTTTGCCATGGACGCCAGCGGAATTTGCTGACAAAGGTACGTTCGAGACAGGTGAGCCTGGACCGGATCCCAATTATCTCGCCAGTGTCCTGTCGGCAAGTGTCGTTACTCTTCAGTCCGAGGGTCACGACGTGGGGCTGCTGCAGATCCTTCCTCACTTCTCACGTGACCCATATGTGTACGACCCGGCAGCGTGCAGCCTCATCGACACTGTCACGGGTAACTGCAATACCCGGATGCCTAGGGGGTTCGCTGATCAGATGCAGGCTGACATGATCTACGTGTACCGGTCGGCTGCCGAGTCGACGGGAGTTCCGCTGCTGGACTTGCGCGGACACATATGTCCTGAACGAGTCTGCTCGACGGTGGAAGGCGAGAGATTCCGCTACCGAGACGGTGGACATATCTCTGTGGAGGAGGGCCTCGCGTTGACGCCCTTCTTTGAAGAGTTCTTGAAAGAGAACTAGCGGATCTCCTCGTCAAGCGATGACCTCCGTAGTCTGTGCAAGTGACACCCGGCGACATTGACCAGGAGTACAGCCGCAAATACCGGCCAGCCTGGTTCAGGGACGTAGCGCGTCATTACGCGAAGGTGGTGTGGGCTCGACTCCCTGGGTCCGTGAAGGCGCCCACCGTGAGGCGACGGCATATCCGGCACGTGACGGAGCAGATGTCGACGTGGATCCACCCTGCCTATCTCGGTGACCAGAGCTACTCCTGTGATTGGTCGAAACCTGCTGATGAGCGCCCCCGAGGCTGGCCCGAAGTTCCGTTAGCTGTGCTTGACAGCGCCACCTGGGGTGAGGGTGAGCTGGCGATAGCCCAGGAATGGCTGGCGGCAGGGCCGTGGGACTCCGATGAGTTTCTTGAGGCGCGCTTAGACAACCACGACGACGAATTGGGCCGAACCGTCGCCGCGCTGCGACTTCGGTCGACACTCGCATCGATCCGCCGCGCACGTACTCGCAAGGCAGACAACCCCTCGCGAGGCTCGCGCATCGCGATCGATGCGCGAAGTCTTCAATCAACGGCCTACGGCACTCGGGGCATTGGGCGGTTTGCCGCATCTGTCGTGCTCGCAGCGAGAGCCACGGCAGGAGATGATCGAGTGACGTTGATCGTTGACCGTGGGCTCGATCCACTTCCCGAGGCAATCGCGGGCACCTGCGAACAGGTGTCACGAATACGCAATGCCGGCGAATTCGCTCTTCTGCTGCAACCGTCGCCAATGACGCACTCACCACGGCCACTCATTCCGTTTCTGGCAAGCAACTGCGACTCGTGGGCGCTTGTCTTTGATTTCATTCCGCTGCATTACCCGAGTGTCTACGCGAACAATCCGGCTGCTCGAGCCGAGTACGCGGCGAGGCTTGAAGCTCTGCGACTGTATCGGCGCTTTTCAGCCATCTCCCACGTGGTCGCTGATGAGGTGTCCCGCGTCTTGCCTCTGTCGGATGCTGAAGCCGAAGAGGTCTCCGTCGCATGGCCTGATGCCATCCAGCACGGTGGCACCGGAGACTTGATCGAGAGCCAGCGACACGGACCGATAGTCGTCATGACCGGCGATGAGCCGCGCAAGAACACCTTCGGTGGATTGGCGGGTGTCGCGGCCGCCACATCGGAACATGCCTCCCGGGACGTGGTGGTGCTGGGCATGGCTGGCCAGGGTGTGCGCGTTCACCACTGGTCCATCGCTGCCGCCATGCGACCGGGAGAGGCGGTAACGGCCGAGCGCATCTCCGACGAGGAGATGACCAAGTTGCTGTCGAGTGCACGATGCGTGGTGGTGCCCTCCTTCGACGAAGGACTCTCTCTCCCGGTAATCGAAGCAGTGCGAGCCGGCGCACCGGTGGTGGCAAGCGATATCCCCGCTCACGTCGAATTGATCGGGCGCGGTGATTTTCTCGCTGACCCCACCAGTCCCGCCGACATGTGTCGGGCCATCCGGACGGTGCTGCGCCGACCAGAGACATGCCTCGGTCAGCGCTCAATGCTCGAAAGACATTCCCACGGTTCCCTGGAACAGCACGTGAGCGACCTAGTGAACTCCCTCCCAGAACAAAGTCAAGGCGATGCTCGCTCCCACCGATCCGCGGAAAGTCGTGCGGCGGGCGATCGACTACGGATCGCATTGGCCACTCCGTGGGCTCCGCAGGCATCGGGCGTGGCGGATTTCTCGACAACGATCGGCATCGAGTTGGCGAGAGTGTGCGACGTGACGGTGTTCACCACAAGTGACGCCCGTGTTCAGGAGTCGCTACCGGCAGGGATTGAAGCGGACCATCGAAACGTCGATGAACTTATTGCCGATCCTGACCAAGCAGACAACTTCGATGCCGTCATCGCGGTGGTTGGAAACTCACACTTTCATCTTCCATTCGTCCAACTCACCGAGGTGATCGACGCGATAGTCGTCGCGCACGACACTCGGATGGTGGAGTTCTACCTGTCCCTGCGTGACCGACACGGTGTGCAAGAAGTGATGCTGCGTGGTCCAGGACCAGCGCAAGGGGGGCTGAAACCGGCACTCGATGACCAGATCGCTGACATGAGGCTGCTGCAAAACACCGCCTTCTGGGAAATCGCGCAGAGGAGTGCACGCCTGGTGATCCACTCGCCGGTATCTGAACCTCGAATCGAGTACGAGACGGGTGTGGCAACATTTGTCTTACCGTTTGCCAATCAGCGCATCCCGGAAGCCGTTGGTGATGACGTGCGCCTCACGGCCCGCTCCCGTCTGGGATTCGATCGGTGGAGCCCCGATTCCGTGCACCTCGCATCGTTTGGCTTCGTAGACATCCGAACCAAACGGAGCGATCTCGTTGTCGAGGCGGCCGCCTGGTTGGCGCAGTGGGGACGCAGGGTGGTGGTGCACCTCGTGGGGTCGGCGAACGCCGAACTTGAACGCGAACTGCGAGACCGCGCACGTGACAGCGACATCGCGGATATTCACGTGACAGGTTTCGTGGACGAGCAGACCTTCCGGGACTACCTGTGTGCCGTCGACGCAGGTGTGCAACTGCGGATCAGTCCTCTTCTCGGTGTCTCTGGCCCGCTGTCAGACCTGTCTGCGTTCGGTACCCCCGCGGTTGCTAGCGAAGGCTTATGCAGGGATGTGGGCGCCCCGGAATACATCACGCCGGTGCCTGAGATGGCAAGTCCCGTGCAGATCGCTGAGGCCCTCGAAACATGTATCGACCATCCGTGGCCGGTGGATGCTCTCGAAGCGGCACGGCAGACTTATCTTGCGGCGATGTCTCCGGCCGGCTACGTGCAACAACTTCTGGACGTGGTGCGGGGTAACCGATGAGCGAGGTGCTAGGTGTTGTGCAGGCGCGCATGTCTTCATCGCGTCTGCCAGGGAAAGTGCTCGAACCCATTCTGGGTCAGCCCATGATCCTTCGACAGTTGGAACGACTTACCCATTGCTCGAGCCTGTCCGGCATCGTTGTCGCCACCTCAACAGACAAGCAAGACGATCAACTCGCTTCGGTGGTGCAGGACGCTGGATGGACAGTGATTCGGGGACCACAGGACGACGTCCTTGCACGTTTCGTCACGGTAGTCGAGGAACAGTCAGCTGTCGCGGTTGCACGCCTCACAGCTGATTGTCCGCTCCTTAGCCCAACAGTGGTCGACCAGGTTGTTCGGACCTATGTGTCTGCGAATGTCGACTACGTGTCCAACACGCTCGAGCCGACGTACCCCGATGGATTAGACGTGGAAGTTGTCCGCACTGAGGCGCTCGTGCGCATCGCAGCGGAAAGTACAGATCCGCATGAGCGAGAGCATGTGACGTTGGGTCTTTACCGCAGGCCCGATCAGTTTCGGATCCAGTCATTCACCGATCCCGCAGGGCGCAATCACTCAAACTTGCGGTGGACAGTGGACAATCCAGAAGATCTTGTGTTCGTCAGAAATGTCTACTTCGCTTTGCAGTCAACTCAAGTGCTCTTCGACTACGACGACATCCTGCGATGGTTGGAACACAATCCGCAGTTGACGAGAACGTCGGACGATGCCCCTCGGAACACAGCTCTGGATGGCCTGGACACGGGAGTCATGCGGCACACGGGAAACCGAAGTGGGCTGAACGATGATGGGAACGCACGATGATCACCATCGGCATGGACCTCGAACAGTTCCTCGAGGATCCGTTCGGCTCGGGAATCCAGCGAGTGCTGCAGCAATTGACCCTTCATTGGCCTGCGTCGGATGTTGGTGCACTCTTCGCTATCCCTGATGGTGACCACTTCGTCGTCTTGGACCGAAGTCAAGCCCAGCAGATCTTGTCTCTTCCCTTCACGATGACGAGAAGTGAAGCAGAAGAGCGAGGCCTGGCCGCCCACGTGCGGGATGTGCTCGATTCCCTGGATGTTGGCCACCTAACCGCGGCTGAACTTGTCGACAGCCTGGATGTCTGGTGCCTGCCCGAGGTCTCCTACCTACCCTCGGTCCTTGACCGCTTCGAACAATTCGCCGAGCAGTTGCCAACGGTGATGATCGGTTACGACACGTTGCCGATGACCCAGGCGCAGAACTATCGAATTCCCCCGTGGGCGGCAGCGAACGCGAGCCGCTACTTCCGAATCCTGACACGAGCTGGCGGACTCCTCTGCATCTCGGATTTTGCCCGTGAGTCCATCATCGGGCGCTTGCGTCGGGATCCAACGCTTCCCATTGCGGTTGCTCACCCGGGAGGTGATCACCTAGATCCGGCGCGAAGCGTCGACGTCACGCGTCGATCGGGACCGGTTCGATTCCTCCGCCTTGGCACCATGGAAGCCCGTAAACACCCCCAAGAAATCACCGCCGCTTTCCAAGCGGTGAGGAGCGAAGGGGCCGATATCGAACTCGCGTTTGTCGGGGCGCCGTCGACCTCCGATCTTGGAATCAATGACGACATTGCTCGTGCCGCTCGGGACGACGCAGCGCTGACGTGGATGACAGATGCCTCCGATGCCGACGTGCAACGACTTATCGACGAGGCAGATGTCTTCTTGTCCTTCGGGATTGAAGGGTTCGGAATCCCGGTGGTGGAAGCAATTCGTCGCGGAACACCGGTCTTGTTCGGTGGCACCCAACCGGCGGCCGAGGCTCTGGTGGGTGTGGGGGCAATCGACGTGGGTGGAGATGACGTGGATGCCGTTTCTCGCAGTCTTCGCGACTACGCCTCGCCCTCATCCGTGCAGACGATCACCCGGGCAGTGGAACCACTGCGGGTTCCGCAGTGGCGCGATTTTGCTCAGGGATTGCAGGATGTCGTTGTGCAGGTCACGCGACACTGACCCGTCGAAGCAGGCTGGTTAGTCGAGGAGAATTACGAGACCAATCGGCACGCGAACGTACCTGTGCAATGGCTCGATCGATGAACTCGTCCACGTCAGCGCCGGATAGAGCTGTGGTGAGGGCCTGTGTCAGGGCTCCGATATCACCCAGCGGGAAGATGCCTCCGGTCAGGCCCGCGTGGACCCACTCTCGGTTCCCAGGAATATCGGATACCAGAACGGGAGTGCCGCACGCCATGGCCTGAAGAAGTGTGACGGATGAGCCGTCGGTCTCCGAAGCACTCACGTACAGATCACTTCGTCGCAGCCATGCGGCCAGTTCACTCTCGGATACTCGGCCGAGAAAGAGCGTGTGGTCTCCTGCGCCAGTCCTCATCTCCTCGGTCAGCGGACCGTCGTTCAGCACCACGAGATACACGTCGTCGTTCACGAGACTCCGGGCTCCCTCGAAGGCGGTAACGATATCTCCGACTCGGTAGAGAGGCTCGTGCGACCGCGCCGAGAGCACCACTCGGGAGTTCATTGGCAATGCGGGATGCTCCGCTCGTGGACCTGCGGGGTCGAATAGATCGAGGTCCACTCCCCAGGGAATGAGTTCGATGCGGTCACGCGAAACACCGAGATCCTCTGCGATGGACCGTGTGGGTTCAGAGTCCACGATCAGCCCTGCGAGGCCGACCATCCATGAGAGGTCGGAGTTGCTTTCATCATCTGCCATTTCGTGAAGGTCGAAACCCCACGACAGTCCCACCAGAGGAACATCGAGGCCGATGAGGTGTGAGGTGCACGTGGTGAGGGGTCCGGCAACAATGATGTCGATTCCAAGTTCCGTCGTAAGTGACATCACTCGGCTGCGTGCCTCGCGGCCTTCAGGATCGACTTGCAAGGGTGTGACGGTGCAGCCAGATGAGCGCATTGCCTCGATCCAGCGATCGTCATGCACGCCGCTGGTGTGCGACACATAGAGCACATGCATGGCCGGAACTTCGTCAGACACCGGAGAGATCGTTCCAGCCGATCTCCTGGCCCGTCACGACATCGACCGTCAACACTCGAGCGACCACGTCGCCCACGTCATGTGCCGGAATAGCTTCACGAGGGGCAGGTCGCAGTACGTCGAGATCCGACCGTTGAAGTGTCGTGCCGGCGGGAATATCGCGGGACGCCCGAACGCATCTGCGTTGCAGGACCACGGTGGTGTCCTCGTTGCCCTCGACTTTCTTGATCCCGTCACCAAGGGATGACTCGAGTTCACGGGTTGCGTCCACCATCGCGCGCCACGTGTTGGGGTTCATAGAGAAGCCGTGATCCGGACCTTCGCGGGACGTGTCGTCGGTGAAGTGCTTTTCGACCACTCGGGCTCCGAGGGCCACCGCTCCCAGCACGGTCGCGTGACCTGGGGTGTGGTCGGACAATCCGAGGACGGTGTCTGGATATCTGCGGGAATACTCCGGGAGCACCCGAAGGTTCACGAAGCCGAGATTGTCGATGGACCCGGTGTAGTTCGTGTTGCATTGCATGATCGAGAAAGGAATCTCCGCGGCGCGGACAACCGCCACGGCTCGATCCACGTCATCGATCATCGAAGCACCGGTCGCAATGATCACGGGCTTGTTCTTCGCGGCGATGTGCTCGAGCTCCTCGATCCAATTGATGTCGCCCGATCCGACCTTGTAGGCATTCACGTATGGATCAATGTGGTCTACAGCCTCTAAGTCGTAGGGAGCCGACATGAATTCGATGCCAATATCGTGAGCATGCTCAGCCAAATGCTCCGTCCACTCCCAGGGCAGAGACGCGTCTTGATACACCTCGAATACTGATTTTCGCCAGCCCGCTTGGTGGTCGAGTTGGCTTCCGAGATTACGAAATCCGTAGTCGCTGACGATGTGAGGAGCGCGAAAGTGCTGAAACTTCGCGCAGTCCGCCCCCGCCTGCTTGGCGAGGGTCATCAGATCGCGAGCCCGATCGAGATCGCCATCGTGATTGGCCGCTATGTCAGCGATGAAGTACGTGGGCTCACCTTCTCCAAGCCACGCCGAACCGATTGGGAATCTCACCCCTGCCTCACAACCCCTCAAGTCGACATCTACCGGAACCGTTGCGGCACGAGGGTATCCGGCCCCGTCGGTGGACTACCGTGGACGCGTGACGAGTGCCCGAATCTTGGTGGCGATCCCGGCGTGGAATGAAGAAGGTTCCATCACCCAGGTCATTGATCAGGTGGGTGAACTCGTTCCCCATGCCGATGTGTTGGTGGTGGACGACGGATCCACGGATGCAACCGCCCGACTCGCTCAAGAAGCCGGAGCGCAGGTCGCATCGTTGCCATTTAACGTGGGCGTTGGTGGTGCGATGCGGACGGCCTTTCTGTTCGCTGAGCGCAACGGCTATCACGCGCTTGTCCAAGTGGATGCCGACGGCCAGCACGACCCCACCGACCTGGTGCGTCTGATCTCCGGCCTTGATGAGGCAGACGTGGTGGTCGGCACGCGCTTCCACCCCGATTCGATGTATTTCGTCGGAGGGCCCCGAAAGTGGGCGATGGTCTTGCTATCGAAGGCACTGTCTCGGATGGCCAAGACGCCGATCACGGACAGCACCTCGGGCTTTCGCTCGGCAGGTCCTCGAGCAATCTCGCTCTTTGCTCAGCAGTACCCGGCCGAGTATCTGGGTGACACCGTCGGCTCGCTCGCGATCGCCATCCGCAATGACCTTGTCATTCGCGAGACTCCCGTCACGATGTACTACCGAGCCATCGGACGGCCAAGCAAGAACGCCCTGTGGTCCGCCCTGTACCTCGGACGGGCATCGCTGGCTCTGTTCGTCACACTCTTGCAGCGTCGGAACCCCGGCAAGAAGGATGTGAGCTGATGACCCCGAACATCCTTGCCGCGATCACCGCGGTAATCATCGTGGTTTTCATTATTGACCTCCTTCGACGGGGTGTGTTGAAGGAGAAGTACGCAGTGTTGTGGCTGTTCTTCGCTGCCGCGGCCCTGTTCTTCGCGCTCGTTCCCTCGGCGCTCTACTGGCTGACCGCTCAACTGGGAGTCGAAACTCCGAGCAACCTGCTGTTCTTCATCACCATCGTGCTCCTCGTACTCGTCAGCGTCCAGATCAGCTACGAGTTGAGTAGAAACGAAGCCAAGATCCGACGGCTGGCCGAGGAGATCGCGCTGTTGGAAGAGAAGACCCGGAGGCTGTCGGAGCCGACAGACGAATGAGTTCACTCGATCCCACTACCCGAATGCAGATCGACGAGCCACTACTCATTATTGGCTTCAATCGCCCCGATCACATGCGCGTCTTGATCGAACGCTTGCGGGAAATCGAGCCTCGAAATATCTACGTTGCTATTGATGGGCCACGCCGCGATCGTCCGGACGAAAGAGAAATGGTCGAGCGATGTCGAAACCTTGTCGACGAGATCGATTGGGAGGTGAACGTCCAGACACTGTTTCAGGAGGACAACCTTGGCTGCGGCCTGGGAGTAAGCACCGCCATCTCCTGGTTCTTCGATCATGAAGAACGCGGAATAATCCTTGAAGACGACATCATCCCCGATCCCAGTTTCTTCCCTTATTGCACGGAGTTGCTGGACAGGTACGAA
>WLWE01001963.1_pt1 | contig 14047 bp, 25 predicted proteins | sample 6718301 | NCBI WGS metagenome assembly WLWE01 (sample SAMN12718691, study PRJNA515312) | sponge metagenome | isolation source: marine sponge | host: Mycale hentscheli | place: New Zealand: South Island, Marlborough, Capsize Point | collected 2003-05-01 | reverse complement strand
TCAGCACTAGGCCTCCGTGCCCGATCACCCCTGCGTATTTGCCGTCTTGCACTACTGGGAAGTCTTCTTTTGGATATTCGTCTGCTCTTACTAATTCATATCCTGATCTTAATCGACCCTGAACATTTTTAGTATCAACGAATCCAAGGATTTCTACCCTGACCCATCTGTGTCTGTAGCCGTTCGGCGCGTTAGGCGTATCTAAGTACGATGGTGGAGCCCAAACTTTAGGTTGAACTTTTGGTGCAACCGCTTTTGCTTTTGTTTCAACTTTCGTTGAATCACTTTTATTAGTTTGACTCGCACGATTCTTGGCTTTTTTATCTATTGTTTTCATATGCTTATGCCTCCTTCGTGTTCATAAGTTGTTTCGCATATTCTTCTAGTGGCACACCTAATTTTTTAGCAATTGCTACTTGTGAAGATGTGAGTTTCACCGATTTGCGACCTGTCTTTGGACTACGCGTTGCAGATGCAACAGTTTGAGTAGGTTTACTGGTCGTTTCTTTTATCTTACCAAATTTATGCGGAAATTCAAGTTTTATTCTCTTATCAATCTCTTCATAATAGTCGTTAGATTGAGGATCAAACCCTTCTTCTTCAGTAAGTTTTCTATGTAAGTCAAAAGCTGTGTACGTCATAGCTGAATCTGAACCAAACCAAGAGTTTTTTGATGCCCACTCGGTAGCTTTCGGGTCAGTTTCAGGGTTGTTCGCAGGCATTTGAGGTTTTGTGGGCTGTTTTGCCTCTTCCTCTCTTGCTTTCGACTCCATTTCTTGTCTAGTTTTGAGTTCTGCAAGTTTTGCTTGCTCATAACCTAGTTGAGAAATTTGAGTTGACGCTTCAACTTCTGATTTAATGTCGTTATTTTCTCTAGCAACTTTTAATTTTGATTGTGCTGCCGATAAAGACGACTTAATTCTATTTTCCATCTCTGATGCATAACCTGTATCAAGTTTAGAAACTCTAGAAGTAAGTGTGTCTCTTTCTTTTTTAGTACGTTCTGCAAAAGATAACGCTTCATCACGTTGTCTTTCAGCTTCACGCATTTTTTTAGTGAGCTTTGCTATTCTTTTCTTAACTCCTTCAGAATAGTCTTCATGCTCTTTACCTTCACCTTGTTGCTTATCACTCCCATCATCCTTAGATTCAGAAACATTAGGCTGCTCGTCAGATTTCTCAGATGAGTTATCGGACTGATTATTGTCTTGAACGCTTTCTTCAGTTTTTTTATCATTGTTTTCCTCTGTTTTTTGTTCAACAATATTTTCGTTCTTTTCTTCTTGCAATTCGATTTCGGCACCAGGACCACTAGTGTCAATATCGATTGTGTTTTTTTCTTCTTGCATAGTTCCTCCTATGATTGTTAAAATTCGTGGAAAATATCTTCAGGGGTTTCCACGGTTGCTAAAACTTCATCATCGTTTAGAAGTCTTATCTCACCCCCATCTATTTTAATTCGTGATCCAGCATATCTTGCAAAGATAACCCAATCACCTTTCTTGCACCAAGGACCTTCAGGGTATCTCTCTTTGTCGTAACAATGAGGACCCATGTCCAATACTAAACCACAAGTAGATGCGACTTGTGATCTTTCAATGGTGTCTTCTGCTAAAATAATACCACCCTTAGTTTTTTCTTTTTGTTTAAAAGGTAAAACTAAAATTCTCCAACCTGTGGGCTTTGGTAATTTAGCTGAATCTGGTATTGAATCTTTTTCTTCTGATTTTTTAACCCCAACTAAATCCTTATTTGGTAGGATCACTTTTGGGTTTGATGTCGATGACTGTTCCGTCTTTTTCATTTTGCTCCTTTTTATTTAGCAGGTTTGAGATTTCCTGTAACAGATACTGATAAGTTCGTATCTGTCCTAACATATATTGATATTTTTCCATATTGTCAACAGCTCCTGAAGCCATTGCAGTAACAACATCGTCGTGTCTTTGTGTTATTATTCTTTGTAATTTAGCTACTAATACTAGATCTTCCATTATTCTTCTCCTTTTCTAAAAGCATCTAAAGCATCTAGTTTTTCTTCTGCTTGTGCAATTTTATCTAATTGTTTATCTATTTCATCTAGATGTTGTGGATGCTCACCAATCCCTACTGAATTAGTAAGGTATATATTAATAGTAGCATGTGCTGCAGATATTTCTGCTTCATACCTATCTTCGAGTGCTTGTATTATTCCATTTCTCATTTTTCCCCTACAGTTTATTTTTTAATTCTTTTAAATATTCTTCATCTTCACTTAGTCTTTTTTTCTCAAGAATCTTAACGTGTTTACGCCATGCCCACGCATTTAACGTACCCGCCCATTTCATAATGAAGTGTAGTGTATTGTAAATATATTTGTCTAGCATTTCCATCTTCTTCGTGCCTGACGGATACGAGAATTTGGATCTTTTGCTGCTTTAGGGAATTTTTTCATTTGTCCTAGTGATCTTGCGCAGAATGATTTTCTACGTTTAGCAGCTTTTGATCCTGGCTTCACTTTTCCAGTCACGGCTGTTTTTAGTTTAGAACCGGGATTCATTTTTCTATAGGCTTTGACACCGGCTCGAGTCATGCCTGCTCCAGACTTTGTAGGTCTAAAGTTCTTTTTATTTCTAGCTGGCATAGGTTTTCTTTCTCTCCTCACACCAAGCCTCCCATACTCATTGATTTTCTTTTTTTAGTAAATGTAGCAACGTTGGTTGGTTTACCGCCTGGATTACCTGCCGCTCGTTTTCTGCTGACAGCAGATGCCTTTTCGCCTTTTGTCATCCGTGTGGCTTTGGCAAGGGGCACGCACTTTGGATATTTTCGTTTTGAACCAGAAGCAGATTTTCTTCCACAAGGTTGATACTTGCCATCCTTCTTTGGTGCTCCAATGTCTACCCATTTTTGGTTTACCCATTTTTTTAAGTCACCCATTATTTTTTCTTTTTATTCTTAATTTTTTTTAAATATTCTTTTTTCTTACTTAAACCTAAAGTAGGTTTTACACTTTTGATTGGTTTCGTTTGTCTTCTCATAATTATCTAATCTCGCAACCTTGACCACGTTTAGCTAAACCACCACTCTTCATATTTATTCTACCACCACTAGCTTTAAACTTTGTACGTGGTGGCCGCTTACTATATGATTTACTTTTGAGTTTCCCTTCTTTTCTATCCTGTTTGTCTGCTGCAGCTTTAAGTCTTTTAAACATTGAAGCCTCACCAACGATAGGTGTAGAATTATGACCACCCATTCTTTCTCTTTCCCTTAACATTTTGTCTCTTCTTTGCTTGCTCTTAATAGCATTTTCGTATCGAGTTCTAGCGTCAAGTCTTTTTAATTTTGGTCTATCACTAATGTTTCCACCGTCTTTGGCAGATGCTCTTACTTTACCTTTACAAACTTTAGATGCGTACATGTTTGCGTAAGCGGAGGGGTAAACTTTGAATTTACGCTTCGCGGCAGCCTTACCTTTTGGACAAAGCTTTGCCATATTAGAATCCTTTCTTAGCTAGTTTAGGGATGCCTCTAATCAAGCCACCTTTTCTAGCACCTTGGATATCAAAACCTGTAGTGTTTCCTCTTACAGCTTTTTTAATTTTTTTAGAAGTTTTTCCTGACAGTTCAGGTTTAGAAATGTTAATTTTTTTATTAAAACCTTTACCTGTAATTAAAGGTTTCTTTTCTTTTTCACCTTTTAATCTAGTAGTGTATTTTTTACCTTCAAAAGTAAATTCTTTTTTACCTGCTTTTCTAGCATCTCTGAAAGCTTTTCCTCTAGCACTTAATTTAGTACCTGTTGCTTTTTCATATGTGCCTTTTTTCTTAGGTGCGTTAGGTTGAACTTTTGCATCATCTCTTCTTCCTGCTGCAATTTTATCAGAAACTTCTTTTTTTCTCATTGTAGAATATTCTAGTTTACCTTTTTTCTTATCATCTCTAGTTGATCTAAAAGTTTTTTTACCTTCTTTTCTAGCTTTATCAAATTGCTCACCGAAAGTTGGTGCAACTTTTTTTCTAACTTTGTCTACAAATTTTCTAATTCTACCCGCAGGTTTTTTTTCAGCCATTATCTTCTAGCGCTCCCTGGTTTAGATTTTTTAATTTCTCTTATGATTCTTTTTTTCTCATCGCTAAGATTTCTTTTACCTTCTCGAGTTCTTCCTTTTTCAGCATCAACTCTACCAAGTTCTTCAAGTCTGTTCATTCTTCTAGTATTTCTTCTTCTAGCCATACCACCATCTTTCATGAAACCCATTTTGTTTCTAACTTTAGTTGGTAATTTTTTTAGACCTTTTTGAGCTGGTGTTGGTTTTTTTAAAGGTTGTTTCATTTGATCTCTTCTAGGATCTTCTTTTACACCTTTAGTCATTCCACCATCTTTAAATCTTTTCTTACCCTTCTTATTCATTTCAATAAGTTTTTTAATTCCAGGATAGTTTTTTGCTTTACCTCTACCTACTGCCATTATTTGTTTTTTACTAGAAACTTTTCCACCTTTAGCATACATCTTTCCACCCTTCATACCCATGTCAGGTGTATAGTATCCGTGTTGTTGTGCTTTTCTAGCAGCGCCTGCAATTCTTCCGCCTGCTTTGTACATAGGTCTTTGCATCATCATGCCACCACCCATTTTTCCAACTCTTGCTTTGGTGCCTCTGGGTTGAGTAACCTGTGTGTTATATCTTGGATTCGCCATTTTTAAATCTCCTTATTTTTTTCCATTTCGGAAAATTTGTGTTCCCTTTATACCATAAATACTCGCAACTACAAGTATCCATAAATTTGTAAACCAGCTGGGTAGTTGAGAAAACATCTCAAAAAACAGCTTTACCTTATCCATCGCAGTCGGATCATCACTTATGACTGCCCAAGCAAGCACCACCACGGGCAAACTTAAAATTATCAAAACTGCCTCGTCCTTCCAGTCAGACTGACGGGCTTCTAATAATTTGCCCTGGTAAGCTTCCTTACCTTCGGCCATCTTCTGAGCATGCATAAGCTGTGCATCAGACATCGCCATCTTAGTTCTCTGCTTGTTAGCATAAATTTTGCTTCCAGCAGAAACGGCTAATTTAATTGCCGATAACCACATATTAGTACCAAGTAGCCTTTACAGGTTTCTTCTCAGGTCTAATTCTTCTAGTACCTTTTACGTCTACAGTTTGTGACTCATTAGGTTTTGTTGCTTCAATCTCAACTCCACCTTTTGCAAAACCATCTTTGTTAATAAACATATCGTGGTCTACATGGGTCATCCCTGCGTGACTGTTTTTATTTTTTTTCATAATGTCTCCTATTATAGATTATCTACGAGGACCTTTCAAGATTCTTACATCCCTTTGTTTGAATCTATCGTTCTCCAATTTCCCGTCAATACTCATTTGAGTTTTAGTTAATGAAGTATCTGCCCGTAATTCAGCCAAATCTTCGTTTTGCTCCATCTTATCTCTTTGTAGGCTTTGGTTCATCATAGACTTCATTCTATCAAGGTCGATTCGTTCTTGACCTTCCATTCGTTTTCTTTGATCATCCATAGCTTTTAGATCGAGTTCTCTTGCTCTTAGTTTAGCAATAGGGTCATTGCCAAATTCACCAATCGTTCTTTGCTCTTCCTTCATAAACTCAATCGTCATCTCTGCTTCAAGTTTAGCTTTTCGAGCTTCCATCTTCATAGTCATGTTTTGTATTATTGTCTGAGTCTGAGGATTTTGAGCCATCATTGGATTCTGTTGCATAGCTTGCATTTGAACTATGTCTTCTCTAAACTCTAGTTCGACTTGTTCTTGTGCCATCAAAGCAATATGTTCGAAAATATTTTTCTCTAAGGCAGCTAAAACCATCGGGTTATTTCTAGCCATATTCGTTCCCATAAATGCGATGTGTGTATCGATATGGGCTCTATGATCTTGGCCCGGGAATGCTTGAAAAGGTTTACCTGACATTGCCATAATATTTTCTGTAGCAGGATCTGTTGGTACAGGTGGCTGTGGTGGAGGTAAAATTAAATTTACATTCTTAACACCAATCGCTTGATACATACTTTTGTATGCTTCGTATAAATTATGCATACCAGGATTAGATTGTGCTAATTGTAATTCTGTTTGTGCAATAGATATTCTCTGAGCTTGTGAAAATATATTTGGATCAGCTACAGGAACAATATCAACTTTGTCATCAAAGTCTTGCAGTTTAATATTTCTTTGAGCACCTACAACATCATAAGGATATTCAGGTGGTAGATAAGTTTTAAAACAATCTGCTAATAATTTAAATTCGTGTTTTAATCCAACATATAATCTTTTGTGGATCGCAGACATTACACGTGAACCTCTTTCAAGTAATGCAACTGTTGTACCAACCGCAGCACCTTGATTACCATCGCCAACGCTCATATCAGATATAGCAGCGAATCTTTGACCTGCGTTCACTACAATACCCATTAGTTGTAATAATGTTGCTGATGGTTCTTTGAAAGGTAAAGTCATAAATGCATCTTTGATACTTCCACCTGGTGCATCTACATCTCGGAACTCGCCTGGCTGAATTGATTGTGCTTGATCAGATATACGAATTCCACGTTGTTTAAATCCTGCGGGCAAATTAGAGAGGGTACCCGCATCCAATAATTGACGTAGCGCTTGAGTCGCTGTTCTAGACAAACCGCCAATCATGTGAATCAAACCAAAGCCATAAAACCCAAGTCCTGGGAGAAATTTAAAATGGACAAAGTATGATATCTTTTTCTTTAGGGGATCATCAGCTTTGTAGTTTCGTTTGATTGCTAAAACTTTTCTTGAAGATGTATCAACAGTTACAAGGTAAGGTAATTTAATTCCTGTTGTATCTCCTGTATCGTCTCGATCTTCAAATCCTTCTAAGTCTAAATTAACGTGACATTCAATTAATTGAAATACGCTTTCATCTCTTCCTGTTTTCTTAACACCTTCTAGTTCTCTTTCTTTTTTAGTAACAGGGTCATCTTCTAAATAACCAGGATTAATTTCTATATCTCTATAGAATCCTGCTAGCTGTTGTTTTCTTAAATCGTTTTCTGAAACTTTTACTGTGTGAATAACAGCTTCTGCTTCCTCTAATGACGTTGCAGTGTACGGCACGATTAAATCATCGGCAGGTACAAATTTCGAAACGGCTCTTTCTAAAAGATCATCATAGTAGACTTTCTTAAAGGAAGAGCCGGCAAGAGGGAGATAGAAAAGCATTTGGTCAAAGTCAGGTTCGTATTCCTGCATGACATCCATTAATTGATAATTCATAAAATTTTTAACACGTTCTGCTTGATCGTGTTTCTGTGGAGTAATGGCTCCTAAAATCTGAGTTCTGACAGGTCCGTCAGCGGGTAATAATTCTTTGTACGCTCCTGCTTGAAACTGTGTAACAGCTTCTGCTAGTACAGGGTGCGTGGCACCTGAAGCTCCTTCAAATGGTTGTGAAGGATTGACATATTTAAATCCTAAAAGATCTAAACCTTTACTATAAGAATCTTCCCAATCTTTTCTTGATTGTTTGTACTCTGTATAATTTGAATAAAGTTCAGAACCTAATTGATCTAATACATCTTCAGGTAATAAATCTGCTAAGTTAGTGTAATGATCTCCAGTGCCTTCTTCGTTCACGGCCCCTGGTTCAAAATTAATATCTACCGAACCATCTTCTTGTTCGATAACTTCGGGTTCCCCGGGCAATGATTCTTCAATCGTCTCCTGTGCTTCTACGATTTCTTCTTCTGCGGGTAGCTTAACTGTTTGCTCTACGTTGGGAAGAGCCTTGTCGATATTGTCTTCTGCCATTTAATTTCTCCAATCTTACTACTTTAACTTGTTTTAACGGAACATTCAACCCCTGTGGGTTAGGTCCTCTCAATGGTGGTATTGTTCGTGTTAATCGTTTAACCATAATAGACCTTGGGTTCTTTAGGTTTAATATCCTCTTTTTCATCTTCAGGGTGAAGTAAAAATCCACCTTGTCTGAATCTCATTATTGCTTGAGTCATCGAATCCACATAGTCATCATGATCTCCATTTGGAAATGCAGCACACTCTTCGATAACTTCCTGTGCATATTGTTTATGCATCGGAGCCCATACTCTACCACTTTCAAAAAAAGGTGCAACTGTATTCACACGAACGTGCTTATCATTTCCTCTTGATGGAGTGTAATTGACTACAGGAATTCCCATTCGAGATAATTCGTGAGTAAGCGGTATCCCTGATGCCTTAGCCTCGATTAATACCATCTGAGGTCGCCAAAAGAGAAATGATTCATGAGCCACGCGTCGTAGCTCAGGGAACTCGTACCTATCTTTTTCAGCGTCTAATAATATTATATGCATCTGGTTTTCATCATCACGGAACATGCCCCAGGTGGTTATGGCACTGTAGTCGGCTGTTTCTTTTTTTAAGAAAGCTGTATCGTAAGATTGTATTATAAATTCTGTAACGGGTGGATTATCGTGAGGCCAATCTTGCCACCAATCTCTTTTTATAATTGCACCTTCTTCAGCTGTTGGAGCTTGCATCCATTGTGCATTCCATTTTGCAATAGGTAGAGTTGCTTCTACTTTTTCTAATTCATTTAGATTCCAATACTCAGGCCATACAGGTAATCCCGATGGCATGATTGCAGGAAATTCTATAACTTCCCATTGATCACCTTTAACTTCTTTTTGACCTTGCATTAATCTACCTGTCAAATCTTTCGTAGACCAACGAGTCATTACAACTACGATTGCTCCACCAGGTTGTAAACGTTGTCTAGGTCCTGAAGTATACCACTCATAAGCTTTGTCAAAACCTTCTTTGCTCATTGCGTCTTGTTCTTTGTGTGGATCATCAATGATTAAGAGATCAGCACCACGACCTGTGATCGCACCACCAACACCAGCAGCGAAGTATTCACCACCGCCTTCTGTTTCCCATCGGCCTGCTGCCTTTGAATCTTCTTGAAGTTTAGTTTTAAAAACTTCTTGATACTCAGAAGAGTCAATTACATTTTTAGCTTTACGACCAAACCTTACAGCAAGTTCTGCTGTGTGAGTTGTTTGAATAATTTTTAATTTTGGATTCTTACCAATCATCCAAGCAGGTAAGTAGTTAGATGCAAATTCTGATTTGGTATGTCTCGGAGGCATATTGACAATGAGTCTCTTAATTTCTCCTGTTGCCAATTTATTAAATTTTTCTGCAATAATTTTATGATGGTACCCTTCTACAAACTCAGGCCACATATGTTTTACAAATTCTAAAAAATCATCTTTGACTCGGGACTCCTTTTCTTTTTGATGAAGTTTTATTTTAGAAAGTAAATACTCCCTTTCATTATCCGGGTTCTCAAAATTTTTTATAATATTTTTTTTAGACTTCTTCATATATTGAGTCACGATTTTAACATCTCTGACTGTATCGATCCTTGACTTTACTCTAACATTAGGATCCCTTTTACAATAATACTGTAATTAAATAATTTAATCAATACTATTTCATAATTGTATTGGTACCTCTATGATAATGTACTTCGTACTCTTATCTTTAAATAAATAGTATGCCTATCGGCATACTTTATGGGGCAAAAATTCAAGCGAAAGAAATTAGGCGCAAGTGAAACTTGCGCCTAAAAGTTTAATCAAGAACCGATTATTTTTTCTATGATCTTTTGAGGGGTATGTTTTCTCTCGATTATGTTTTCGAGATTATCGTATGCCCATTGATTTAAACAAGAAGTCGTACAGAAGTATTGATATATCCCATTTGGATATTCAGAGTTATCTCGACGAGAAGAATATGCCTTTCTTGATTGATAGGCATTTGCTTTCTTGTTCCATTGATCTTTGTTTCTTTTTTCCCAACAAGTAGGATTTTGACAAATATTCTTTACCATTTTATTTTGTTCAACCTTTCTTGTCGTTTCATTTCTTGTCTATGTTTTTTTATCGCCTCAACAACAATCAAGACAAAAGAACCGAGGAACAAGATTTTTAGTTCCATAGGCATTTGTAAGATTAATTCAATCATTTAACAATCTCCACAATAGTTGCTATCAAATTTATTTCGATAGTCAGTTTGTAAAGTCGTATCACATCTTAAACAATTAACGCCTTTCTTTTTTTCTCTCTCGATTTTTTCTTTCTCTTTCTTATTGATCTCTAAAGGAGTTCGAGAAAGATTTGTTATAGATACGATATTACTTAAATTGAAACATCTGAAGTTTTCTGCCTGAGTATCCCAATAAGTAATTGTGTTTTTAGAAACGAGAAACTTTGACCCCTCTCTAAAATCGCCATAACGATTGAAGTAATCATTTTGATTTATAAAACCATTATGAGTTTTAGGTTTTACAACAATCGCAATCTTGTCATTTCTTTTGAATAACATCTTTCCTCACTTTCTTAACAGCAAGTTCAGCTGTTATTTTATCTACTTTTGTTTGTAGCTCTAGAGTTGTTATTCTTTTTGCTAACTCGTGATTAAGTTCTTTCTGTGATCGAATAATCTCTTTTAGATTATTAAAGAAAGTAATCAGTTCATAGTCACTTATTTGTGTTCTCATTTTTACCTTTCTGTTATGAGGCGACCTTAACAAAGATCGCCTCGTTTATCAACCTAGTTCATAACGCTAGATTGTTGTTGTTTATATAAGGCGATTTTTTCCTCTCTTGTTAGTTTCGCCTTTCTTCTTTCTGCTATACGACTAGCGACATTTTCAGGACTATATAAAACTAATCCTGTCGAGTTCGATCTGATAATTTGACTTTCTTCAAGTCGAGTATCAATATCAATTGCCTCGAAAGTTTTATTCGCTAAATCGATACCCTCGTCTAGGTTTCTTAAAAGTTTTAAAGACGATTTGATATCTTTCATATCCTCTCTAATTCCTCGTTGCCACTCTTGGTGATACTTAACTAAATTAGATTTCATTTGTATAAACTCGTTCATACGCTGAAATTCTTCTTTAGTACAAGCTATCGCCCTTGAACGACAATAAGATGTACCTATTACATCACACGCAAAATTACCATTGAAGTCATTTTCAACTTCTTTGATAAAACTTTGATTTGCGTTTTTGTGTTTTTCCCAATGAGGGTTGTTTTGATTGTCCTCTTGCTCAATGTTTATATCAGGATTGAGATTTCTTTCTTTCATCTCATCTCGATAATAAGCATAAGCAAAATCATCATTACGATCATACTCGCTACCATTAAGATTACCATTTAATTTAAAATCAAAATGTTTTTTGACTTCATTATCTTGGTATTCTTCTTCACTCATTTCGTTATCGATATAAGCAAAATAATAGCAACTATCTTTCGCAACAACATCACAAGGCGAACCATAAAGATTTTTAAAGTGATTTAAAGTATCACAATGCTCTTTAGGATAAGACCTTTTGACAATCGTTTCTGCCTCACTAAAAAACTTTGGATATTCTTTTTTAGTGAGTTCTAGGTGTTGTTGATAAGCCTCTCGCTTTGAGTTTAACTTATCATTGTCTAACGCATTTCGTACTTGATTTGCTATCTTTGTACGATACTCGTTATTCATTTTCACTCTAGCCATTTTTTCCTTTCTACAAATCATTGATTGATTTGCCCTTTCTTTATATCATATCTTGTAAATTAGTAAAATATGATTATATAGGATAATGTGAATTATGGTTTGTGTCGTGTAATCAAATATTTTCCATAATTCACGCCTTTCGCCCTTACTTTAGAATAATTCTAAAGTAAGGGTTTTATTTTTATTTTTTATGTTTAGACCACAGGCACAAGCAGAAACACACAGCAAGCTCACTGGTTCACTAGGTCTTTCTCCTCAATAAACCAATGAAAAATTCAATTCACAAGCAGAAACACACAGCAACCAGATCTAAGCTCCACGCACTCCATCAACGACCCACGCAGAAACACACAGCAGACCAGCTGGAGCTCCACGCACTCCATCACCGAAGCCCGAGAAGTGTTGCAATTTTACAACACTTATTTTTTTTTTATTTATATATAGACTACAAGCACAAGCACACAGCAGACCAGAGAGCTTGCTATGTGGTTCACATCTAAATTTATTTTTTTTTATTTATATATAGACTACAAGCACAAGCACGCGCCACGGCACGGCAGCAACGAAGCCGGGCCCGGTGCATTTTTTTCTTTACATCTTATATAATATGGGATATTAAAAAATTAGAAAGTGAGGGTTATATTATGGAATATAAAAACCTAAAAAGAGGCGACAAGATTTTAACCAAGCAACTAGGAACGCCAATAAGCGGCGAGCTGTTAGAATCTCCAAGGCAAGGCAAGGGCTTAAAAAATATTGTTTTAATTTTTTCTAATGGTGAAGAGATTGGAATGTTTTCAGAGGCCGGCAGCATATACGCTAGAGACATTTTGAAAGTTAAGAACGGCGATAACTGGGAGAACGTGACAAATGCCCCTGAATAAAAAACAAGCTAAGGAAATAACCGGAGGGCTTAGCAAGCCCTCCAAAATGCCGGGCCCGGCGTTCAACTTGCCCGCGTCGCGTTGCATTACAGGCGCTAAGCTGGTTAAGATCCCAGGCAGCGTGTGCGCTGGTTGTTATGCTTTAAAGGGTCGTTATAGATTTCCAAACGTACAAAACGCATTGGAACGAAGGCGGCAGGCGTTGAGCTCTCCACAGTGGGTTGATGCTATGACGGTCCTGGTCCAGGGTCATGAGTTCTTTAGATGGCACGACTCAGGCGACCTTCAGAGCTTAGAGCATCTGCAAAAAATTTTTGAAGTATGCAGGCGCACACCATCAACAAAGCATTGGCTGCCGACCCGTGAGGCGCAAATTTTAAAACAAGTACAACCTGAAGATGTGCCTAAAAATTTAATAATTCGATTCAGTTCGCACATGATCGACCAGGGCCCGGTGACAGCTTGGCCTCATACTTCAACCGTCGTGACCAAAGAAAAAAGAACCTGCCCGGCGCCTGAGCAGGGGAACGCCTGCGGCAGCTGTAGAGCTTGCTGGAGTCGTGACATTAAAAACATAGCTTACGGCAAGCACTAAAGGCCCTGGGCAGCTGACTATATGATTCTCAGAAAAATTTTTTTTATTTTTATTTGTAGACCTCAGGCACAGGCACAAACTCTCTTAGACTACAGGCACAGGCATCAAGCGAACCAAGAACCAACGGTTCAAGGTTCAAGCCCAAGCGAAAAAGTTCCTCTATCCTATATCCAGGGTACAAGCGATATTGCTTAAGATGTATACAATGCACAAGCACAAAGGAACCAGGACCACGGTTCAGGTGCCACGCAACCTGATGAGGGCTCAGGGCTACTTTGTTGCGTTTTGTTACTTTCAATTCTAATGTGAAAAAAAACTTTTTAGGGTGGAACCCAAGAAGGTCAGGAGTGCCCAATGAAGCCCAATTTTCAAGCCTCGTCCACTGAAAGTCTTTGGTAATTTTTTTGAGATTTGCGTATAATTTTGACTCCGGTCGTGCCATATTTTCGGCGTAACATAACCGGAGCCATTTGGCTAGAAATTTATTTGATATTTACAACTTTATCTTGTTTTTCTTCAGCTTGTTCTGTCATAAGATACGTATAAGCATCACGAACATCTACCAAAAGATGATAAGATATTTTTTCTCCTGAATCTAACATTTCAAGAGCTACTTTGAATTTAACAGCATCATCTAAAGTTTTTGCTGTCTTTTCAATAGATATCAAATCATTTGCTTTGTACAATTTAGTTCTTTTAATAACTATGTATTCCATTTATTTTACCTCCTTTCTGAATTTTTTTACTATTCTTTTAAGTAGATTCTCATATGGTTTAGACATAGTTTTATTCTCAATCTGAAGATCAAGATCGTCTTCCAACCAACTGTATAAGAAATCTAATTCCTTTTTTGTAAACTCTATATTTATTTTACTCATAATATATCCTTTCATTACCGAATAATATATAGGATAATATTAGGTTGTCAACTACAAAGATTTAATTATTTTACCCATATTTTGAGTGGGTTTTTTGCAGGTCAATACTAGGCGATGTGATTCTTTAGAACCTAG
>WLWE01001962.1_pt1 | contig 14065 bp, 14 predicted proteins | sample 6718301 | NCBI WGS metagenome assembly WLWE01 (sample SAMN12718691, study PRJNA515312) | sponge metagenome | isolation source: marine sponge | host: Mycale hentscheli | place: New Zealand: South Island, Marlborough, Capsize Point | collected 2003-05-01 | reverse complement strand
CCAAAGTTCTTTTCATAAACGCTGTTCTCTATAGATGTTTCTATGAGAAATTTATTTTAAAATATTTTTTTAGTAAAATACAAGTTACAAGGTTACAAGGTTACAAGTAGCAGAATACTTACCTTTTCTTGTAACTTCTTGTAACTTACAACTATTTACAGGTTACAAAGTATCTATATTTTACGAAAAAAACTCGCATTTCTCGTAAATATTTAGTAATATAATTATTATTTGAGAAAAACATCTATTGAAAAGGTGCATTATGGAAGAACAAAAAGAAGTATATACACCACAACCTTTGTCAGAAGCGTTGTATCACCCTAAAATAACACAAAAGCAAAGAAAGTTTATTCTTTTGTTAGTTCATTCAGAGGGTTTGAAGTCTGCATCACAGTGTGCGGCTGAGGCTGGTTATAGTAAAAAGAGTGCTACAGAACTGGCATCCAGGTTGCAGAACCCTGAGCTGTATCCCGTTGTTGCAAAAGCTATTGATTCAGAGGTTAGAGCAAATGTTGAAAGATATAGGTGCACACAAGAAAGATCATTGTCTACATTGGCTAGAATTAGAGATCAGGCGTCTGCTTCAGGGAACTGGAACGCTGCCGTAGCTGCTGAAACCAGGAGAGGACAGATAGCTGGGTTGTATGTTGATAAGAAAGAAATTCTGACAGGGACTATTGACTCGATGTCGAGAGATGAGGTAGAGAAGAAGCTACAGGACTTGAAGGAACAGTACAGTATTGAAACTACGTTTGAGGAAGTTAAAGAATTAGAAAATAAATCTTGACTATAGAATACAATGGGATTAGATAGGTTTTAGAGCTAGTGAACTGGTAGGTTAGTCGTTGACTGAGTAACTGAAACATGCTTATGACTAGCTCTTAAAAAAGGAGAAAGTATGTTAGCTATAATTAGACCAGACCTGTATGAGTATACTGCATTACCTATGACCGATGATTTGTTTTGGCGTAGGATAGAGAACTTGAGGCGTGCAGCTCTAACTGCAGAAGACTTTGAGTTTAGGTTGTTGTATTATAATCAAATGATGGAACTGATGAAGAGTTGTCCGTGATTGGTTATCTGCTTTTGATTGTTCTTTTACTGCTGTTCTTTAATTTAAAACTAACCTTTATAGTTGGTTTTTTTATTTATATGATGTACTTTTAATGAAGCCAGAATCAAAGTTATGGCACTCCATTAAGAAAAATATGCCAGGTGTTTTCTGGACTCGTATAGAGAGTTGGGCGTTACCTGGTGTCCCAGACTGCTATGGTTGTAAAGATGGTGCAATGTTCTGGTTGGAACTTAAAACATCAACAAAAGTTAACAAAGCGAAATTAAGCCCCTTTCAAAAATCGTGGCATTTTAGCCATGCTAGGCAAGGCGGAAGAAGTTTTATTATGCATCAGACCCTCGCAGAGAGCTTGATGTGTATATTTTCTTCGTCCTCCATCGCCTCCATCGGTGCATTGTCCCCCAAATACGCAGATAAAACATGGGCGTTGCCAGCGTCTCCCGCAGCGTGGACTGAGATCCAGGAGTATCTTCTCCATTCTCCATTACTGAAGCTAAACCAAAAGATATAGCTATATACCTGCTGCATGCAGCAGAACCAGGAAGCTGAGCTGGTAGCTGTCTGCATTCTACATTGGCTACGACTCTAGCATATTTACCATAGTACCAGGAGCTGCTGGTGCAGCGTCCCCCAGGAAGCAAGATGGTTGTACGTCATCTCCATTCTCCATCTGCATTACCAGAGGCCAACCAGTATCAGGTATATACAGAAGCATGCTGCAGCGTCACCTGCTGTGGGAAGTGCGTGAAGATTAAGCTCACAAACTTTCTTTACATCTTTGGGATAAAAGTCTTGACTATCTAATAAGATGGGACTATATATATACCTGTGGCTACCGAATCCGTTTAGAAGTTTTGCAAACGGCCACATTATAGAAAGGAACAAGATGACAGAAACTGTAACAGTATTAAAGAAAGAACCCACCTGCGCTGAGCTGGTAGAAGAACAGTGGCGGGAGAGGCAGGAAGACCTGAAAGACCCTGAATACGAAGCGCTAAGCTTTGACTACGTAGAACCGCATACATTCAACGACCAACCAGAAGGGTACTGGCGTTGGCAGTTCAGCTGGGGCGGACCCAGCGACGAGCTGCGCGGATACGTTAACGAACACGGCGAACTACATCGTTTGGAATACTGGTACTTGGACTGGGGAGATGGCGCGCATGTGCTGGTGAACCAGGATGCAGCTGCCTGGACTCAGATGCAAGAAATGGTGCCTGCACTATGATCCTTTTGATTGCTTTACTATTTGCTGCGCATCATCCCGCAGCAGGAGCTACAGTGCTAATACTGTGGCTCTTGTTCCGCAGCACGTTTTGCTGATGCCGCAGCTGCATCTCCATTCTCCATCTCCATTGGTTAGCTTCAGGTATAGACATACTATACAGAAGCACAAGCATGCTGCATGGGCGTGGGAAGTTCGTGTGGAAAAAAAAATAAAAAAAGATTTGACAGGTATAATAACATGGGATATAAAGGGAGTATTAACTAGAAAGACGAAAGGAAAATAAAATGTCAAAAGCTGTTAATATATTAGAAGTGCTAGAGAAGGTACAACAAAGCCCCGCTAGTGTAAGTAAAAGAAATAAACAAGCTGTCATAGACGCGTATGGTCGTGCGTTGACAATGCAGAAAGTTCTGGCAGACTTTATTAAAGTCAACAGACAACTGATGATAGACTTGTCGATGAGCGAGAACGCTAACCTATTACATGGGAAGGATTACTCACTTCATGTATCACAGAAACTTGGTGCAAAGATCGACTCGCAGTTGGTCAAGGAGAAACTTGGCGAGATTGCGTATCATCAATGCAAAGTGCCAACGCAGTATAAACAGATACAGGCTATGCCTCTATCCGAAACAACAGTATCAAGAAATAAGAAGGCTACGATTGATGAAGTAGCCGACTTCAGAATTTCTGCTTAGTACCGATAAATTGCCTAAGCAGAAAACTAATTGTCAACTTTAGTTCAGTCGGCAATCTTGGGGGCGATACCTACTCGCCCCTTTTTTTACGTCTGCATTTTCCATCTCCATTCTCCATCTCCATTACCAAGTACAAGTATATATAGATATATACACAACAGCATGCGTTGCACGGCACATGCCTCTGGTCGGTCGTTGTCAAGTAAAAAGTTATCCACAAGAAAGAAATAAAGTTGTTGAGTATAGAATAAAATGGGAGTAAGAAGGTAGGTAGAAAGGAGCAATCAAAATGCCGAATAATGATGACTACTTATCAAGACAATTATCAGCAGTTAATAATGCCTTTGGTGTTCAAGCAGTTGGAGATCAACCTGTTACAGAACAAAGTCATGTTGATAATATTAATTGGAAAGCTTTGTACAAAGTTTTAGAGTCTGAAGTTGAGAGCATAATACTAGACCCTCACGCACCACGTTACGTTAGTGAATGGGGTCAAGGTGTTATGGCTAAGCTTCGTGAAAAATTACCGAGATAACTATTTCCTATAGGATCGGCGAGGGGGCATATGCCCCCTTTTTTTATGTCTTATCACCAGCAGCCAGGCAGCATCTACCAGTTCTTCCCAGGCAGCAGGTACTCACCTGAATACAGTCTTCTACAACATCTAGGTACTTAGATTGCCTCAATAACTAGATCTAGTGTTTCGATCGCCCCCACCCCACCCAAATTGCCCCGTTGCGTGTCAAACTAAACTAAAGGCTAAGTTTTACACAAACAGAAAGTATGATATAACTTTTTTATGAATTCAGAAAAAATCCCAACGGAATTACTAAAATACGAATTAAGAAAAATGCAACTAAAAGTGGCAGAGGAGTCCCGTTCCACCTTCCTTACTTTTGTAAGAAAAGTTTGGCCAGAATTTGTTGCAGGTTCACATCACAAAATTATTGCACAAAAATTTGAAGACATTTCACGTGGAAAGATAAAACGATTAATTGTTAATATGCCCCCTAGACATACAAAATCTGAGTTTGCTTCCAATTTATTTCCTGCATGGATGTTGGGGCAAAAACCTAAATTAAAAATTATACAAACTACACACACAGCAGAGCTATCATATAACTTTGGTAGAAAGGTTAGAAACTTATTTGATCAACAGGAATTTAAAGATGTTTTTCCAAATAGTGCTTTATCTCAGGATTCTAAAGCATCTGGTAGATTTAACACTAAAGTAGGTGGAGAATACTTTGCAGCAGGGGTCGGTGGTGCGATAACAGGGCGTGGTGCTGATTTATTAATTATTGATGATCCACATTCCGAGCAAGATGCACTCAGTCAAACAGCCATGGACAATGCCTATGAATGGTATACGTCAGGACCTAGACAGCGTTTGCAACCAGGCGGAGCCATAGTTATTGTTATGACCCGTTGGTCTACAAAGGATCTTACAGGTAAATTATTAAATGCACAAAGTAATGAAAATGCTGATCAGTGGGAGGTGGTTGAGTTTCCTGCCGTCTTGAATGATAAACCTCTATGGCCAGAGTTTTGGAAGATAGAAGAATTAAATGGTGTGAAAGCATCTTTGTCCGAACAGAAGTGGCAAGCACAGTGGCAACAGAAACCTACGTCCGAAGAAGGATCTATTATAAAACGTGAGTGGTGGCAAATGTGGCCAAAAGATGACATACCTCCTTTGATGCATATTATACAAAGTTATGATACAGCCTTCAGTAAAAGAGAGACAGCAGACTTTAGTGCGATAACAACGTGGGGTGTATTTCGACCCGTGGAACACGGCCCACCGAACATTATATTATTAAAATCTAGAAAGGGACGATGGGACTTTCCTGAGCTTAAAGAGATTGCTTTAGAAGAATATAAATACTGGGAACCTGAAACAATCTTGATTGAAGCGAAAGCTTCTGGTATGCCCTTAACACAGGAGCTACGTCAAGTAGGAATTCCTGTAGTAACTTATACGCCTAGTAAGGGCAATGATAAGCATGTACGTGTAAACTCCGTAGCTCCACTATTTGAAGCGGGACAGGTATGGTGTACAGATGATCGTTGGGCAGAAGAAGTGGTTGAAGAATGCGCCGCTTTCCCTTATGGTGATCATGACGATTTAGTCGATTCAACAACACAAGCGCTGTTGCGATTTAGGCAGGGTAACTTTATCCAACTAGAATCAGATTATGTAGATGAACCAGGATATATAGAACAAAGGCAGTATTATTGATGGATAAGAAAAACCCAAAAGGATCAGGTATAGCAATACAGGGTGTAGGTAAAGCTAGTCAATTACTAACAAGAGAACCTATGGATCTTATTGCACAAAAAATGCTACGAGATTTTGAGCTGTTGAATGTACGATCTAGACGTAAAGCTCAAATTAAAAAGATGAAATAATGGCTAATCCTTATGATATGACAAAGCCTTTTAATAATAGGGCTCAAGCTATTAAAGATATTGAAGGGCCTGGTGCTCTAGATTATGCTGATAGAGTAGATACCAAAAAAATTGAAAACTCAGATAAAAAAACAAAATTAATTCCAAAAAACCAAAGAATACAAACAGGCAATACTAAGATCGATTCTTATTTAAATTCTACTTTTAATAAACGTGTGACATCAATCACCGATAAACTTGGTAATTTACTCTTTAATCCTAAAAGAAAAATTAATTATATCATTAAAGGTGCAGACTTACTTACTGGAGGCAAGGTAAGTAAAAACGTTGAAGAGGCTGTATCTCAAATTAGAAGTGTAGGCGAGGATGCTTTTGGTCAATTATCAACATACAGACAACAGTTGGCTAAGAAATTAAAAGAGATGGGCGGTGGTGTTTTTACTAGGGGGATGGACAAGTCAAAATTAACTATAGCTCAAAAACAAATAGCTGATGAAATAGATGAAGTTTCTAATTTTCAAAACGATATAAATGCAGCTTATAAACTTCCTACGACAGAACTAAAAAACGCTATTAAAAAAGAAAAGAAACCTTTAACAAAACAATTAAAAAAAGATGTATCAAAAATAGATTTAGAAAATATTTCTATGGTGGATCTTTTTCCAGGAACCAAGTCTTCAATGAAAAATCCTTTGTATGGTTTGGGAAAAGGAATTCCTAAAGCAATAGACACTCCAGAACAGACTATTTTTAATTACGCAAAAAGACCTCTTGAATATAAGTATGGTAAAGCAAGGTTAAATGAGATGCTTAGATTAAAAGATCCAAAAGTAATGCAGCCTATTAGTGAGGCTTTAGGAAAATATAAAAATGAAATGAAAGAACTTTTGGATTTTAAACAAGAGCTTCTTAAAACTTATTATGATGATTTAGTAAAAGTTGCAGATAAGTTTCCTATGGAAAAAGGAAAAGGTTTTTTGGATTTTTCACATAAATTTCCAACAAGTATTACACAAAGATTAAATCCAAGTAGTAAATTATTACAAAAAGGTGCGGACCCCAGCATGATGTATATTAGTCCTGCATTTGTAAATAGAAGAGTTCAAGTTTTTTTCGACGACGTTGCAGAGCAGTTGATGGGATCACCTCCAACAAAAAGCACTAGACCTTTTAGAAACTATGTTGCTGATTCAATGTTTGACGACGGCAAAAGAATTGTAGATCCTTTTACAGTAGGCGGAAACAAAGGACAGTTTTTACAAATGTTAAAAAATAAAGAAAATCCAAGAGCTCTGTATGGCTTGTCTGATAGCACTATTAAAGCAAAACAAAAAAGTGCTGACATGGCAGCAAAAACTTTGGAAAATATACGAACAGGGTTAAAAAGAGTTCAAGCTGAAAGTATGTATGATTTGCCTCCTGAAATGGGAGGTTTTATACAGGCGGGTAAACCAGGAGGCATTACAAACAAACAGCAGATGAAAGAGTTGCTTCAATTTTTATTAGATCCTGCCACGGATACTTCTACAGTTATTGCACCGTACAAAGACGGAGGTAGTGTTTTTACCAATCCATTTCTTAAAAAAATAGATGAAGTATTTAACCCTATTACAAATGAACCACCTGCAGGTGTTACAGATCAACCTCCTGAAGGTGGATTTTTAGAACCAATTGCAGAAGGTATAGCTGAACAAATAGGAACAGCAGAGGGCCTACTGGATATAACGGCTCCTTTTACTTTAACTAAACTAGACGATACAATAGATTATGAATTAGATAAAATACGTGCAAAAGAAATATTAGATGATGATATAAAACAGTATCTCATGTCTGTTGATCAAGTAAAAGATGTAGATCAAGGATTAAAAGCCGACATGTTAAATGTCACTACAGGTATGGATCGTGAAGGTGCTTATATGTCTGGTTTTTTAAATCCTATTCTGCAGTCAATGATTCAAGAAGGTAAAATGATTACATCGCAAGATGTTGAAAATGCTTATGATAATTTAAAAAATTCACAGGATTATAAAGATCTAACATATAGAGCGACCAGTCCTGAGTTTGCTGAACAAAGAACTTTGATACAGTCAAAACTTCATGCGAATCAATTAAAAAAACTACCTCTTGATATTGCAAATATTTTGGTTGAAACCTATCAATTCTCTCCGTTATACTTTGGTTTTAGAGCTGTAGAACAATTACCAGAAAAAATAGTGGGAGAAAGTTTATTAGAAAGAGAACATAGAGCAATGATTGAACAGGATTTAATGAAACCTGAGTCCAAGCCAATAGATATGTATTTACCTGGTGGAGTTAAATATGATCCTGAAAATACTATTCCTTTTGAAGAAATAATAAATCAATTTGAACTAGAAAGAAAATATAAAATACGAGGTGAGTTAACAGGAAAAGACGTTGCTGCTTCAGCAGGTCAATTAGCGTTGGCTATGACACCTGCTTTTCTAGGATCGGGAGTATACGGCCGTATGATGGAAGTAGCAAAAAATAAAGATTTGAGTAAACTTGGTAAATTTATTCGTATAGCGCCACAAGCACTTGGTTTTCCAAGTCTAAAAGAGCTAAAATCTTTTGGTAATGCTCTTTTTGTAAGCACACCCGCATCTATGTATAAAACAGGTAAAGAACCTGCTTTTTTAGCTAACATTGTTAGAATGATTAATGAAGCTACAGATAATACAAAAGAAAGAACAGATGAGTATTATGCAAACATAAGAAGTGAGTTAGAAAATCCTCAATATGCAGAACAAAGAGAGATATTAAAAAATAAAATATTAGAAATATATCAATCCCCAGATATTTCACAAAATGTTGTAAATCCAGAAGATTTTGATAAGATATTAAACGAAGCTGATTCTTTTGAGGATATGCCAGAATTTGTTTATGACATGGCTCAGGAAGAAGCTTATAAAATTCTTGATTCTGAAAAGTTCAGGTTATTAGGAAAGGAACCAGAGGATATAAAAACTATGCAAGACGATACTTTATTTGAAGAAGCAACAGGCATAGACCTTGCACCTGGCGAAAGAGAAACCCCTCCTTCCAATATTAGAAACATGGCCATGGGCGGCGATCCAGGACAATTTAGTGATCCACTACGTACACCTGACGACAGCGGTATTGATGTAAGAGGTATTCAAGAAGAAACACCTTACATGAGTATAGATGATTTAGATTTGTTTGAAGATGCAAATTTAAAACCAACAACAGAAAACAATTTACCTCCACAGGTAGAAATGGCTGCTGTTAATATTTTTGGTAAAGCACCTGGATGGGCAGTTTACTTAGATAAAAAAAGCGACATTATTAAAGGGGGTAATCAGACAAAAAATTTAATTCGTATCGGTGACGAAGTAGCAGAAGCAACAGCGACAACAGGAGAAGACGTTAATAGATTTTATTCAAATGTAGAAGCAAAATTACTAGATCCTAGTGTTCCTGATGTTTTTGAAACACCTGCTGATCTATATAACTTTTTTCAATCACGAAATATTAACAAGTTAGAAGTAGAAGATTATCAATTACCACAGTTATTTACTTCTTTGTTTCAAGCAGGTCAGCCTGTTACCAAACAAGTATTATTAAATAGAATTAAACAAGCACCTATTCGTAAACTAAAAACAAAAACATTTGGTTTTAGATCGGATATAGAACAGCAACAATCAGGCGTACTAGAACCTGATTTTGTTAATTCTAAGTATGGTAATCAATATTATGAAAAAGGAAGTTTGCCTAATTCTTACAGAGAGCATGTAGTGTACCTTGATCCGAGTGACATTCCAGGTGATCCTAAGTCTTATGCTAATTCTACTCATGACTTTTTTAGAGGCGATGAAGCGTACGTGGTCGGGTGGTCGCGGCTCACGGACCGTCCTGCAATTGTGCCTGGAACATCTACACAGCTATCAGGAGATACGACAACAAAACTTTTAGAGCTTGAAAAGAAAAGAGACAGACTAACAAGCGTTACAAATAAATCGGCGCAAGACATTGTTGATCAATCTGGGGGTAGAGTAAGTATAGAACAAGCACAAAAAAATATTGATAATGCAAATAAACAATTAGTAAAAATACAAGACGACATAGATAATTTTGGTTCTGGATCTAACCAAGCTATTGTTAATGATCAAACAGTTAATGTAACTTTTGCTGATGAGATACAGTCAGATATATTTCAAACATATAGAAAATCACTACAAAAAATAAAACAAGAGTATCAACGACTTGTTGAAAAAGGAGTAAACTTAAAAGATACAGCAATAATACAACGAGAGCGATCAGGAGATATGAGCCCTGAGCTTATAAAGTTTTACGCTAAACATCAAGACATACTCCGTCCTGTTTTTAGAACAGAGGATGATTTTGCAGGTCATATCTTAGAACTACAGAAATCAAACGCTGTATTTAAAGATTTTGCCAATATACGTCCTGGCACTTTAACACCACAAGATATGGTTCCAATTCAAGAGGCGGCAAAGAAACGTGATAAAGTATTAGAATTTTTTGATCAAGCCGTTGTTTCTCCAGAAACAATGCGTGCTTTATTTCCTAATATTCCTTTCAAAGACAGAAAAGCATGGGGAGATGTTATTGTGAAAAACGATTTACATGCAGCAGCAAAAAGACTGTTTGTAGAGAATGATCCCAACGCACCAACATGGTATGCTATTTCACCAGCAGAGCTTGTCGCAAAACGCTATGGACAGGATGGGACAACAGCTACAGCTTTAGCCGATAGAGCAGGGAAAAAAGGCGTGGGTACATATGAGTTTTACGGGGGCCCTGATGCTACAGATGTAAGTGGTAAGCATTACACAAGTGTTCTTGAACAATCACTAAAAAGAGCGGCAAACATAAACAACGCAGAGTTTAAAATAATTAAAGTAGCAGTTGGAGATCCTAGAAGTAGTAAAAAGGTTATTCAAATTATGGACATGAACAATCAAACCATATTAAAAACCATTAGAGTAAAAAAAGACGGATTAGAAAATGCTATGCAAGAAGCTACTGATTTTATTAATAGCTCTGATAATGCGCAAGATCTGTACACAAAGACAACAAGTATACCTTCGGGCTTTAAAACTGTGGACTCTTATGCTATAAAACTAACACCTGAAATGGTATTACCTTCAAAAACCCATTTGGCAACAGGCGGTTTAGTGAAATATGATCCGTTGCCTAATATTGAAGAATTAATAGGAGTAGCTTAATGGCCGTTGACAAAAGAATAGATCCGAATGAACCTCAAACAGTAAACGATGCTTTGATGATACCTCCACGAGTTGGAGAAACAGTAGAGCTAGAACCAGGAACAGATGATCCTCTTGTAGAAATAACAGAAGATGGTGGAGCTATTATTGGTGAACAAGAAGAAATACTAGATGAAAGTTTTGATTCAAACTTAGCTGAGTTTATTGATGAAAATGATTTAGGAGTTATAGCTAGTGAATTATTTGATCACTATCAACATGATTTGTCTTCAAGAAAAGAATGGGAAGAAGCGTATAAAAAAGGTTTAGATTTACTAGGACTTAAATACAATGAAAGATCACAGCCTTTTCAAGGGGCTAGCGGTGTTACACATCCATTATTAGCGGAATCAGTTACACAGTTTCAATCACAAGCTTACAAAGAACTATTACCAGCAGGTGGGCCAGTAAGAACACAAGTTATTGGTGAGGTAACTAAATCAAAAGAAGATCAAGCGCAAAGAGTACAAGAGTTTATGAACTATCAGATCACGCATGTGATGGAGGAGTTTGATCCTGATCTTGATCAAATGTTATTTTATTTACCTTTGTCTGGTTCAACTTTTAAAAAGATTTACTATGATGCAGGAATAGGTAGAGCCATTTCTAAATTTGTTCCAAGTGATGATTTAGTTGTTCCTTATAACGCTACAAACTTAGAACAGTCTGAAAGAGTAACACATGTTATTCGTAAATCAGAAAATGAAATTCGTAAATTACAAGTTTCTGGATTCTACAGAGATGTTGATATTAAACCAATGGAGTCTGACGACAGGATTCAAGAAAAAGAACAAGAAGTTTCTGGAATTAGAAAAGTAGGATATGCTGATGATGAGTACACTTTATTAGAGGTACATGCTAATTTAGATGTTCCAGGTTTTGAAAGAGAAGACGGTATAAAAGTTCCTTATATTGTAACTATTGACGAAGGTTCTAATAAAATTTTATCTATTTATAGAAACTACAGAGAAGAAGATGAAACTTTAAAAAAGATAGAATACTTTGCTCATTATAAATTTTTACCAGGACTAGGTTTTTATGGACTAGGTTTAATACATATGCTTGGTGGTTTATCAAGAACCGCAACCGCTGCTCTTAGACAATTAATTGACGCAGGAACGTTGTCCAATTTACCAGCAGGTTTCAAAGCAAGAGGGCTTCGTATTCGAGATGATGATTCTCCAATACAACCAGGTGAATTTAGAGATGTCGATGCACCAAGTGGTGACTTACGTGCAGGACTAATGCCTTTACCCTATAAAGGTGCTGATCCAACTTTATTTCAATTACTAGGTTTCGTTGTTCAAGCAGGTAAAGAATTTGCTACCGTAGCTGATCAAAAAATTGGTGACAGTGTAGCAGCAAATGCACCTGTAGGAACAACAATGGCTTTGATGGAAAGAGGCATGCGTGTTATGTCCGCTATTCATAAAAGATTACATTACGCACAAAAAATAGAATTTAAATTACTGTCAAAAATATTTAGTGAGTCTTTGTCACCTCAATATCCTTATGATGTTGTTGGAGGAATAAGATCTATTAAAGAAGCAGACTTTGATGATAAGATAGACATTCTTCCTGTTTCTGATCCAACTATATTCTCTATGTCTCAACGTGTTACGTTGGCACAAACACAATTACAGTTAGCACAAGCGGCACCGCAAATGCATAATATGTATGAAGCGTATAGACGTATGTATCAAGCAATGGGAGTACAGAATGTAGATGCTATTCTTCCTGTTCCTACACCACCTCAACCTCAAGACCCAGGAATTGAGAACGGAAGCGTGTTATTAGGAAAACCTTTACAGGCATTTAGAAATCAAAATCATTTAGCACACATGGATTCACACAGAGCTTTCTTTTCAAGTATTTTAGTTAAGAATAATATACAGGCTATGACACTATTAGAGGCTCATATTATGGAACATGTTTCTATTCAATCTAGAGAAGAGGTTGAACAAGAAATGCAAGAACAAGTTCAGGAATTAGCACAAAAATTTGGTGGTCAAATGCCTCAAGAAGAGCAAGTTAAGCTTCAAGAAATACTAGAATCTAAAGTTGCTGAAAGAATTACTGAAATGACAGAAAAAATGATAGCTGAAGAGCAAGAAATGATGGCAGAACAAGGGGAAGACCCTCTAATTCAGTTAAAACAGCAAGAGTTACAGCTTAGAGCCGCTGATTTACAGCGAAAATCACAAAATGATCAAGCAAATGTAGAGATAGATGCTGCAAAATTAGAACAAAACGCTAAATTAGCTCAAGATAAAATAGATTCACAAGAAGATATTGCACAATTGCGTGCAAATGTTAATTTAGAAAAACAAAATGACAAGCGCAACAGTTAGATTACAGGAATATTTTACTGAGTTAATGACTTTTGCTGATACAGGTGTAACAAGTCAAGAAGATCAGATACTTTTAGCGGGGGCAATGATGGGTGTAGCAAAAATGTTGTACCATAACAATCTTACCGAGCAAGAATATGATAATATTTTAAATCATAACGCAAGAGACTTGCTAAATCTTTTAAAACCAACTATACATTAAATAGGAGATTACTTATGGCACTTAGAAAACCAAAACCAAAAAAGAAAAAAAATCCATATAGACTATCTAGTGATAGACAACCTGAAATTGCTAAAGCGAACAAAGGAAAAAAGAAAAAAGGACCTAGATATATACCTATTCCTAAAGGAGACGGTCCAAAATTTGAACGACCACTAGGTAGACCAACTCCAGAACAACAAAAACAATTACCAAAATTTAAAGACATGTTTAAAAAAACAAAACCTTTTCCAATACCAGCATTAGGGGGCTTAGCAGGCACAGCTGCAAAAGTAGCCAGAAAGACGGCTAAAAAGGTAGCTAAAAAGGTAAAAAAGTAATGTCAAAAAAATTCCCTGATTTAAGTGGTGATGGTAAAATTACTAAAAAAGACATTTTGATGGGACGTGGCGTTGTTAAAAAGAAACGCGGCGGTGCGGTAGATTCTCCAAAGAAAAAGAAAAAGAAAAAGAAAAAAGGTTTCTTAAGTATAGCTATTGAAATGATTAGACCTAAAACAATTCAAGCTGCTAAAGGTGGTTTAGCTGGTAGATTAGCAAAACGTGGTTACGGAAAGGCAAAAAAATGAAAAAGAAAAGTGCAAAAATGACTATTGTGTCTGCAAAAAATCCTTTTCCAACAATGAAAGTTGGATCTGATGCTGCCATGACTTTTCCTGCTTTTGTTGTAAAAAACAACAAAGGTTCGGGTCCAAAAGGTCAGACAAGCAATGCGCAGATTAAAAAAGTAGCTTTTAAAGGCGTAAAATAGTATAATCCTCATCTTAAACAAAGGAGGTTCTATGAACTTACTAAAAGATCTATGGTCACACATT
>WLWE01001960.1_pt1 | contig 14072 bp, 8 predicted proteins | sample 6718301 | NCBI WGS metagenome assembly WLWE01 (sample SAMN12718691, study PRJNA515312) | sponge metagenome | isolation source: marine sponge | host: Mycale hentscheli | place: New Zealand: South Island, Marlborough, Capsize Point | collected 2003-05-01 | reverse complement strand
AATAACATTTCAAGGTCAGTGACGGGTAGTAATAGTGTTTTAAATGCCCCAGTAAGCACGGATGCGACCCTCCCAGGCGGAAGTGGTGAATCAAGAGGCTTATTTGGTAGATTGTTTGGTAAGAAAGCACCTGTGGAAGCCGAACTACCAGATGAGACGGATAGACTGGCTGATATTAGACAGGCAACGTATACAGATGAAGACTTCCAAACTTATGGGAGTAATCTAAATCGACCAACAATAGACCCAAGTTTAACAGCACCCGACCGAGCGGTCACAGATAGTGGTAGAAGTATAGAAGACGTTTCAAAAGCATTCTCTTCACAGAGTGCAGATGACCTTATTGCCGGCGGAACTGATGCTGGTAGAGTAGCAAGAGGCGTCACTACTGCAACACGCTCGGATGCTTTACTTGGTGGACTTAGAGGTGATAGCACACTCGCTCGTGTAGGCGCAGATAACCCATTTTCATTCCGTAATCAGGGAGTAAGTGAGGCTGATTTAGGTGGTGCCCCTAAAACAAGTAAATTTGGAGATGTCTTACAGACTCAACCCGAAGAGGTTCCTCCACCCCTGGAAGGAACACAAATCACATCCACACGTCCAGCACCCGCTATTGCAGGAACTCAACCACGAGCACAGCCACCCGCACAACCCGATACTCTCGACCCCAATGCGGGAGCAAGTGGCGGTCAAGCCTCTAAATCTAATATTGGTAGAAACGGTGGGACAAGCGAGGCAGATGCACAGTCCAAGGCGACAAGCAGTCAAGTGGATAGCGGACTTGACCAGCAAATCGATAAAGCTAATACAGAGTTAAGTGGGCCGGAAAAATTACCTGGGGACAGCAAGTTTATGGACGATATGGATGGTGGCGCAGATACTGGTGCTGGCGAAGGAGCAGAGGCTTTATCCATTGGCGACAAGTTCTTGAAGTATGGCGGAGCCGCTTTGGAAGCGGTGGGTGTTCTTGGTGATTTAGCAGGTGTGGGCTATGGAATTTACGAATTAGCACAAATCCCCGAGGAACAGAAGGAGCTTAATAAAGAACAAAGTAAACTGACAACAGCAGTAAATGCCGAAGCAACACCAGGCAAGGTGACGTATGGAGATATTGCGGGAGCAACTTTGAATACAGCACCAACTGCTGAGGGTGGAACTTTTTCTCACTTTTAGACATATTTAGACACGTTTAGGTGCGTTTAGGTGCGTTTAAGCACCAAGCCCCTGCGGTGCAGCACCAAGCCTACAATTTATACAAAAAATATTTTAATTACTAATTAAAATGTCTCACTCATCAAGGCCACCAGCAGTGCCGAACTTAGCACAAGAGGCACAACAAATTGGAGCGAGCGTGACGTCTGCACCCATAGTTAATGTTATTGAAAGTAATAGGGCGATTGCTATACGTGAATACCCCGAACAAATTGATAAAAACTATGAATGGACAACTATGGTCAAACCTGCTATTCAAATTAAAAAAGATGATGCGATTATGGTGAGTAATGTATTCATTAACCAGCGTGGTAGTAGTAGTGATGTATTAGATTTTACAAGTTTGGATGGTAATATTAACCAAAACTCAAAAACGAAAGCAATTTTCTCGATGTATGTAACTGATGATGGAACAACTGGTAAAAGAAGACAAATAGATATTACAGGTTTAGTCCCTTATGTATTCAATCAGGTTAACACTTACACATCAATGAAAGTTGAAAGGTATGTAGAAAGTTGTCTTCAAATATATGGAGTGGATTACACCGAGCAAAATAAACAATTATGGCTTGATTACTTTGGGATATACTCTTCTATGTTATATACCGACGCTAATTCAATTCTTATACCAAGGCAAGACCCTTATTGTGATAATAGGTGGTTTAATACTATGGGTAGGGAAATAAATGATTATGGAGATAGCACGTGGAATTATATTTTATCATCAGGATTTAGTGACTACAAGGTTAGCGGATGGAGATATAAAGATGGTGCAACAAATTTAACTATTGAGAGAAAAATAGGTGATACAGACGAGAGTCACAACCCAGCACTCTTTATAAAACAAGGGGATACATTTTTATTCGAGGTATTACCATCAGGCATTGCTGATGCCGTGTTAATGGGATTCCCTATTAATCAATATCTCACTTGCACTAACTCAGACGTCACAAATGCTTCAATACAGGTATTATCTCCTATATGCGATAGTTCTATATATGTTAATGAGGTTAGAGTGTTTCCACAGGCAATTACAGGAACACCAACGCTTACAGTGGAAAACCCATCAAACGCCTTTAACAATAAAAAATACCTCGTCCAGTATGGTGGGACACAGGTTATAACAAACCCAGCAATAAACTATAAAATAGTAAGTCTTGTTGGAACAACCTTGACAGTGGATAACAACTTCGTTGCTAATCTTGGGGATACTATTTTAGCAGTTCAACCCTTCGCCCCGATACGGGATGCGGTTGCTAATACCGATTCTCCGCCATTTTCATTTCGTTTAGTGAACACTGGTATGGCTGGAATGGATTCACTCCCAGCGACAGCCGATGGGTCTCGTGGTTGGAATATGAAGAATTTAATGGACGTTGGGGACGAAGTTTATGAGTATAGGGTCGAGCGTAAAAACGCAGGAACGGGTTTTGGGGACAATATAAACACATTTAACGAGTTCCTTACGTCCGTAGATAATAACAAGCCAATGGGAGTAGTGACGGGTTTCACTAAAACTCAATCAACACAGAAGGCATATTATTATAATTTAACTGGAAATAACCCTATTACGGGATTCACAAAAGCTCCAAACCTTACAATTGTAAACGTCGTTGGTTCAATAAATGAAAATATATTAAACAATCCAAATACAAGCAGAGGTAATATATGGGGATGTCCAGCAACTTACACATCTACACAAATGCCTTTTTTAGGGATTTTAACAACGAGGGATATACAAATGACAAAGGCCATAAACCCGATGACAGGGAGTTTATTTAAAAACTATGAAGGTATTTGGTTCGATGATTACAGAGACCATCCAACATATATCTTCCGTCTAAATATTGATAATAAGATAGAATTATATGATTATAATACATACTCGCTACGATTTACTCTTAATACAACTATGACCGATGCGTTTAATTATTTTACAGCACACTATGGTAGTGCGGAGGATGTCGTTAAAGACCAAGCGAGGTATAAAGAATCATTTTGGAGCAACAATACAACACTTGAAGGTAAAACAACAACGGCAATTGATAATCTTACAACATATGGGTTTACAGCAGAACTTGATGCAGCCTCCGTATGGAAGAGCGTAGATTATGTTTTTAGAACAGATTCAAGGGTTCTTAATATAAGAGGGAGATTAATGTTCCGTTTAACCGACCCGACAGGTGTAAATAGTGAGATATTTTATTTACAGTCTGGGTCATATGACCCCAACAACCATTACCCCAAAGAATTAGAAATGGCGAATTTTTCTACGATTGTTAGACCAACTATGAAAGGTTTTACAACAACGAATATGCTCCGTAGCTTTGAAAGTAGAACCGGTAATGGTATATATCCGGTTGGAAGCACTATAACAATAATGAGTCCAACTTACCACGCTTCACCAATTATAAAAATATTGGGCGTTTCATATAATTTATTTGGGAAAAACAATCAGAAAGGAACGATTATATCCACACAACCACCACAATTCGTTGAACTTAATTGGGAGCGTTATTGTAGGAACTGGGCTTTTGCGAGTGGTAATGGTGTCTTTAATGCGAGAAATGTAGCATCTTATGTAAGAACACACTCTACACCACATAGCGAATGGGTAGACCACCTTATTTCTCACACGATTGACTTGGGAGATGCGACGAATTTATCACCAAGTGATGTTGGTAGTATTATCACAAAGGAATTCCAAGACAAAGATGATTTAAGAATATCAAACGAAATAGTTGGACATCTAAACACAAAAATCAGACCAAGACTAAATGGTTTGCAAATCAAAAATAGTTCAACTCAGGCGTTATTTATGAATAAATTTTACCAACCCTGTTGGGATGCTTATGAGGACGACACCAATGGGAGCTTCGCTGAGGATTCTACTAATTTTAATGGGAGGGCAACAGGCACTCCAACACCGGGTGGTTTCCGTTTCAAGATAAGATATGATAAAGTTCCCGTTTTCCATAATAGAAATGCATCGGCATACCAACCGAATGATGGTTATTATTATGATATAGACCATCCAAATTATCCAGCAAAAACTGATGGCGACCCTAATACAGGATACTGGACAGGTGATTTCATCGTATATGTCCGTAGTGGGAACACGGGTCTTAATGTAGTTCCCGACTCACAGAAAGATGATTATCGAAATGGAACGATGACTGCAACACCAACAGGAAGTATCTCATATGGAAATGTCAACATCGGTATGCCCGTGAAGAGCGGTTCATATCCCGTTGTAATTACGAACACTGATACTTGGGAAATAAAGAGTGGGTTTATGTGTGGCTCTTCTTCGGCAACGTTAAACTTTAATGTTGATTTTTCAAGATTTGAATGGATGCTTTTCCATCAGCCTTATGTAAATCCTGTTAAAACTCTACCAGATGGAGGGGGTGTAGAAGGCGGTGAGCCAAGTTCATTCATCATATATCCACTAATAGATGTATTTAAAACTGGTGAGAAGAAGCAAGTCTCACCATATACCGAAGCAGTATGGGGAAGATTTAGTGGTATAAATACAGAAAATTGGGCAACGCTACCACGAACTTTTGACAACTACCGAGATTTCTTTAATTATTATGGTGATTACAACCCATTAGACTTATCAAAACTTGATGATGCTGGTGTAAGGTTTATGAAGAAAATAGGATATACAGATGATTACATAACCCAAGTCGGTTGGGGTGGCGGTAGAGACACTTCGACAAGTTTATCAATATCAAGATTTTACGAACCGAAATCAACAACTAATAATGCCGTAGATATATCTAACGCTTTTATACCAAGTAGCGAGGCACCAACAAACAACCCTATACCAAACCAAACGACGAGTGGGACAAACGCAGTTACAATCCCCGAATCCTTCCAGCAAGGTTCATATGGAGGTCTCAGTTCTGGTTGGGGTTTTACGCCAGGAGCTGGTGCTAAATATGACCAGTTGATGTCGTTGAATAATAACCATCTTGGAGGTAATTTACCAAATACCGCTGGTGAGCCTCTTATATATAACCCTCGTGTAAGTGGAACTTTTAACGATGAACCAGATTTTAACCCCGATTGTAGGATATTTCAGGGCTATGTTATTGATGCTGATACGGGTAGTATGATGGCTAAACTTTTACCAGAAAAGAATAACAGCCCTTACTACCTATTACTTTGCCCAGAAATAGCAGGAAGCAATAACTTCTACTCAACAAGAGCAAATGGGAGTGTATCGCCAAATGTTTGCAGTATTATTTCAAGGCTTAACGCAGAACAAGATTTCGTCTTCTCATATCAAAGTCCCATTACGTTCTACGCAAAACAGGATATAATATTATCATCAATAACTTGTAAAATATTAATGCCTGATTATTCAGCTCCAACGAGTTTATCTTCAAATAGTTCGGTTATTTTCCAAGTCGTAAGAACCCAACCACAGCCTCCATATATCCAACCAACATTCGGACAATTACAACAGGAAGGTTATGCTCAACTTACACAGTTAGAAGCAACTATGAGACATCTTATGGGCGAACAACATCAAGGTAAGAGAGATGCTGTTAGTGAAATAAGTAATATGTTGGCGGATGCTGGATTCCATCCATCTGCTAATACGGAAGCTTCTCTACTTACAAGAGTGTCAGACATAGCAACCCAAGCTGGGTTGAATAATATGAACCCCGTGCAACTTAGAAACTTTATGAGGAGTCAGCCAATGGCGGCTGAACTGATAGCTAAACTTGGTCAAATAAGGCAAATGGCTGCGAACGTTCCACCTGTTTCAACACCCACAAGTGATGATATACAAGACCCTGGACAGGCCGTATTGAACTTACCATTCGAACAAGTATCTCCCGATGACCCCGAGTATGCTATGGCGGGTCAACCGGTCGCAACGAAAGGAGATGATGATGATGATGCTGATAGTGCGTTCTCTATGAGTCAAGTTAGTAGTGCAATACCTCCTTCGATGATGGGTGGTGGTATAGCCCCACCTACCGCACCAAGTATGAGTGCAAGTGAGATGGCTGGGCAAGATATAAGATTGTCAGAAGTTGAGGCACCACCAACGCCTACGGCAAGACAACGTGCTGAACTTAACAGCCAACAGCGAGTAAATGAAATGAAACAGAGAATGCTGATGATGAGAGGAGCAGCTTTGTCTACAAGAGATGATTATGATAGGTTGCTAAAACGCCAAGACCTTGTTGAAGAAAGGTGGCGTCAGTCTGATGAAAAAGGCGATACGTTCCAGAAAATGAACTTTGGTTTTGAATTAAGTGAAATTAGACAGAGACTTAGTGAGTATCACGATTTACACACACAAGCCGGGTTAGTTCACCCTGATTTAGCAGGTGCCCCTCACCATACCCTTGCAGATAATGTGGAGTTACAGACCGCTCTTGGAGGGAATCCTATGGCGAGTGAATCCACACAGCCAAGACAGGAGGAGCCCGAGCAAGAACCTCCTGATGTAGGAGACCCCGGGAGTATCACTATTCGTGGTAGAAGGGTTGTAGACGAAAATAATAGAGAGTTCCGTGAACCTGATTTAGTCGTCCCTCAGGTAGATACTTCCGCCGGGGGTGGTAGAAACACATATTTCAGAGCCACTCGTATACCAGCGGGAGGATATGGAACAGCAGAAACATTTGAGGGACACCCAACATTTGACCCAGCGGTTCACGGATTTCCAGGAACACTTGGGACAGACCAATTAAACAGGCTATATTATGGTGAAAGCGTGTATGCTGCTGATAGTGAAGAGGCAGCACATCGGTTTATTTTGGAGGCTATGAGGCCTATAAGAGAAGGTGGTAGACCACAGAACAGACGATTGTATGATATTCATAAAATAGATGCGACAGGGCTTGACGTGACGGCTATTGTAGGAAACCCTCTGGCTGTTGATATTACGGAACGTTTTGCCGCCAATGACAGACCGCTCGTATTAAACCCTAAATCTCGCCAAGCAGTTCGGGAACGCTCGGAAGCATATGTCGGCACGGGTTTAGGGACGCCAAAAGAAGGTATGGTTGACTTAAATAGAGAACATTTAGTAAGAGGCCCCGTTATCCCACAACGAGTCGAACACGTTAGAAGGTTAGATTATCGGGATAATGTTGACGGAGATTACCCAGATGCAGATGACCCAACGGAACATCCGCATTACGAGAGGGTTTATAATGCTATTACAAGACATCGTGATGCATTAACCAACCAACAGATTACGCTATCAACTCGTGATGAGAATCTTAAAGCGGGTGTTGAATCCAGCGTGCAATCGTAACATATAAAATATACTTCACGAAAAATAAAATTTAAAAAATATTTTTATTTGTTAAATAAAATGTCTGGAAAAGTTTACAGCGATGGTTCGATGACCGCACCTTCAAGTGCCTCGGTAGTTCCTGCCGACCCAACTTCTCAAATTACTTCCATCCCTATGCAGATGATGACAAATGCTCAGGATGAAGAGCAGGTTTCCCGTGTGGAGACTGTGATGCTTAGACCCGTCCAGCACGTCTTTCAGGATAAAGGCACTGGTAAATCCGTATTCCGTCTTGAACGTAAGGGTGTTCTTGATAGCCACTCCACTATTATTTTTCAGGTTTGGAATACTTCCCGTGTTGCCCCCGCAACAGATTCCACTCGTAATTCTACGGGTATTGTTGGCGACCAGTTGGCTGCCCCAACTCTTACGGGCTGTTGCCCGATTAGTAAAGCATCTCTGTATATTGGCGGTGTTCTTGTTGATGGTCTCGAAGAAGTTCAGTTGTATCTTGCTATTGAACGCTCTATGCGGTCTCAACAGTGGAAGTCTTGCGTAGGAAGTGTTAAGCACGGAAGTAAGAAATCCTTTGATATTGATGCCTTTGGTAATATTTTGTATAGCGATGCCGAAGGTTTTGATGCTGGTGCTAAAACTCGTGTTTGTATGGCTGATAGGTCTCCCGAATTTTGTGTTCAGCTTCGTGAATTGTTCCCCGCACTTGATGACGTTCAGCTTCCGTTGTTCCTCTCTACCACCGAGTTCCCTGACGTCGTTGTTGAGGTTGAATGGATTACCGATGTTTCTCGTTGCTTGTCTGCCGTTCAGGATGCTTCGTCACTCCAAACTGCGGGTGCATTGACTGTCGGAGCTGCAACAGGATTTATTAGCGGTGAGAAGGTTTGGGGTCGTGTCGCTGGTAAAGGTGGACTTCGTTCTGGCGAGGGTCTATTAAATGTTCCAGCACTTGCTAATCAACAGGCATACCCTGCCGATGCTGGTGGTGGAGACGTTCAGGTTGAGGGTCGTCTTTATGAGACATCGACTGTTGGTGTTCCTAATGGGACTGGGACGGTGCTTTTAGATAGGGCTGGTGTGAACCTTACTGCTGGCGATGCTATTATTTTTCAGGGTATTGGTGATAATACGGCTGGTGCTAAGCAGTTTAATGTTGCTGTTACAACTGTGCAGGATAATGACCCCAGTGCGAGAACGATGAATATTCCTCTTCCAGTTATGATGTGCGACCATATTCACTATCCGGATATGGTAGAAGACCAGATGCGTCAGCGTGTTATTGGTGGTATGCCTATTCCCTTTCGTAGTGAAGTTGTTATTCGTAAGCAAATTCCCGCCGTTGCGACTGGTGCCGAAGTCTCTACCGACATACAGATTGGTCAGGCGGGAAGGTTCGTTCAACGTGTTATGGTTCAGAAACTGTCTACGGCTATTAAGCCTGGAACTGATACGGCTACAAGTCTCACCGATGATGGTAGGTTGTTTGAACTTGTTAAGGACGCTCGTAGTGATTTACAGCAGCAGGAGGAGATGGACCTTATTGTTAATAACAGGCATCTTACTGACCGTGCTATTTCCAACGAGTGTTATGCTTATAGTCTTACTAACCAGTCGGTAGGTGATAATATGTTGACTCTTGAACCTTCGCAGTATACCCGTCTTTATGATAGTAGCGTAATGCGTCTCAATACATCAGAGATTTCTTCTCGTGGTGTTGGGGATGGTTCTTCGAGAGGTCGTATGTATTCATACCCGCTTACAGCAGGCCATAGTAATTGGAAGGCTTTACAGCTGTCTCGGTATGCTAATGGACAGATTAGCCCTATGAACGCAACTCGTATTGGTGCTACACCGATTGTTCTTCGTTATACTCGCACGGGTGGTTCAGGAGCGCAGATGAACCGAGACAATCTTAAAAATCCTTTGCAGTTCCTTATCTGGGTTTCGTATGTTAAACAGATTATTGTTCAGGAAGGGTCGGTTGAGATTGTTGATTTTTAGTCTAAAACGACAAATGTTGTAATATGTTTAAAGGAAAATATATTAAAATGAGTGGTATTGAATTTAAAATGGTTTGTGCTACAAGCCCGAAATCGTTTAATGAAGCTGTTGCTAAGTGTCTTTCGGAGGGTTTTCTTCCAATGGGACAACATACCCATACACATAGTGTCACGCCAGATGGTGTAGAATATATGCAGTTATGTATTAGTCTTGCTCGTGATATTGAGCATCCCTCACCATTAGTTGAAAAGTCGCACTCCGTTCCCCCTTGCGGGGAGACAAAGTCCGCTCCGGCGGACGCGGAGCCAAGACGTGCGAGTCCCTGACGCCTAGCGTCTAAACGACGCCGAGCATCGGCAAAGTGCTGACGCCGTCGCTAATTCCAAAAGAACTTCATTAGCTCTTTGACCTCTTCTGTTAATTTAATTATATGATTTTCAAGCCTATCAATCTTAGCATTTATAGTCTCCGGTTGCACCCATTCGTCATCTTCGATTGACATTAATGAGCCATCGACCCCGTCGGGGTCAAGCGAGAGCGCTACCTCTGATAAACCCCATCCAAGACCGATACTTGACCCCGGAGGGGTCGGGTTTTGAGGTGGATTAGTAAAGCTTACTGAAAGTTTTTCATTAACCATTTTTATATAATTAAATTTTTATATAAAATAAAATGAAGTATGTATTTATCGACTATCGTGAAAAACTCTATTGCGGGAATCCGAAATGTGACAAGGAGATACGTAAGCCTAAAAAGGTTCTTGATAAATTGGGTTTTGTTTGTTATGAATGTAGTAAAATGAGTTTTGTTAAAAAACAAGACGCTATTATTCGCTTACGGGAACAGCAGTTGGATGATTTGACGAAGAGGTCTCGCAAATTAGCGATTGACGTCTAACGTCCGTGGCGTGGCCATCGGCGAGTTGCTGACACCCATTAGTCTCCTGAAAAGGAATACGCCACTTCTCTTCTATATTCAATTCTTTTTCCTCTTTTGATAAGCGGAAAAAATATGACGACTTCCTACGCCACATTGTATATAACTTCTTTACAGTTAGGTATTTATTACCACTTTTCTCCATCCATTGTCTCTCAATATCAGCCATAGATTTACCTTCAAAAGTAGTAAGGATTTCTTTTGGGTTAATTGGGTTTATTACTTCGAGCTTCCACACGACCATTTTAATATATTTTCCTTTAAACGTTTTTGACATTTTGGAGTTTATGTTTAATAGTAAACTTCAACACCACCCTGGGCACCCTGAATACGGCGTATGTGGTAGCACCATATTAACCACTGAATACCCTGCGTTGGAGCCGCCACACCACCACCTGGTTCGGTAGTGTAGTAGTTAAAGTAGCATAGGATTTCTGCGGGAGAATAGTCCTCACTCGAACCATAAGCAGATGTTGACCGAGCAATCAAGAAATTCTCACGGAACTTGGTTAGACGGGCAGTTCCCATAGAAACTTTTAGTGCCTTGTCAAGTTCAACAAGATGCTCCTGTGCTGAATAACGCTGGGGTAGAGCGGTGTTGTAAAGACTTACTGGAAGGTTGGGTCTACGATGCTGACCGAACTGGAACTGATAGTTCCGGAGAACATTACCTACATCAGCCTCCGTCGCACCTCTACCCACCGAACCGGCTTGTTTCCCAAAAGCACCTCCCCAGTCGAATGGATACTGCTTTTCAAGACCCATATAGACGGCAGATGTGTCCAACTTGGGTTGAAGAATTATAGCTTTACCACGAGTTGCTCGGCAAGGAATCTGGACAGTCGAAGTCTCCATAGCAGGCATACTCTGTTTATAGCAAGTCCAAGTAGCGAGGTCAAACTGCAAAGCACCCTGCGTAACCCTCTGTGCGATAGTTTGGAGCTGAGCGGGTGGGATTTCAAGTTTACGAAGAACAAGGATTGGGTCAGTCACCTGATAGTTCTGTGTCAAAGTTTCGAGTGCGCCTGTTCCATCAACAGCACCATTAGTTCGAGCAATCCGTGCGAAAATATCCCAGCAAGAAGCATCAGCCGTGGCCGTAGGGTCGGTAAAGGCAACGGTGAGGGAAATAACTCCACTACCATCAATAGTTATGGCTGTAATGGTGCTTGTGACCATATTTGGGTCACCATATTTGACGGGGGCAGTAGTGTTAATCCTATACCGAATATCAATCTCATCGCCTTGACAAAGAGGGAAATCGGCAAGAGTTGACCAACTATCATAAACGGGGTCGGCAAGTTTCTCAACAAACTCATTACCATTAGACGTCAGATAATCGGGTCGTAGAGTATTAGGCGTCACTCTGAAAACTCCTGCTGCGTTTGCCCCACCACCATCGAGACGGACTTGGTCAAGACGAATATCGAAAGCGGGTTGCTGTGATGTTAAACATCTGGCGGGGTCTTCAAGTTCAATTTCAAGGTCAACACCATTATCAAAGGCGGTGAAAGGGAAGTCATACTCACTTCCCCAAATACCTGAATGCTTCAACTGAACCTGACATTTAATTCGGTTCTGCACAAGTGGGCTGCCGACAGTTCCGGCACCTGACGAAAGTAGTCCGGCTGCGCCATTCTGGTGGGTGAAAACGGACTTGGACTGCTGTTCCATATCGGTCTCACCATAATCCTGAGAAATAGCACAAAGATGAGAATACTCATCAATAGATTCAACTTCCTGGCCATTGACATATGACCGTATCTGATGGATAAGCTGTTCAGCACTTCTGTTGAGCTGGACTTTATGGTTTGTTCCAACGGCCTGGACGTGGAATTGTAAATAAGATGCGGACATATCGCACATAGGAATCTGGGTTCCGTCAACGTGGAACCTAATCTTTTGGTTCTGCCCGTGTTGAAAAGCATTACCTGAGTTCTGACAGGGCTGGATTATCGAGTAATTCTGGATTGGGAGCGTTTGACTTACACGGAGCATTTTATATGTATAAAAAAAATTTTTTTATTTCATAATTTTACAGCATAATATAAAATTATAGGTAATCCTTCACTTTTGGTGGTTTTACCTTTCTTTTTTGATGCACGGCTGAACAATCCTTTAATTTCTTTTTTCCAGTCCCACATTTTGATTGCTTTTTAGAAGGGTCATAAAATATATCTTTTGGTTTCTTTGTAAGACTTTTTGAGCCTTTTTCTTCATCTTCCATAATTTTATTTACCATACGAGAAAAGTTCATCTTTTTTTAATTGTAAAATAATTATTTATATAATAAAAATGTTGATTACTTTACACGGATATGACAACTCTGCAAATCCCGGAAATGACCCAAATATGACGGGTTTTGATTTTACAAACAGGATTAAATCATCTATGGTTTTTGAAGCCGATAGTGAAATCGCATTAGTGAATGCGACGATAGAGCGTATTCTTGAATACACTGTGACAGCAACGACAAATCAGTTTGAACTCGATACTGATGAAATTGGAGGTAATATACTTCTCACTATACCAATTGGTAATTATACCCCTCAAACTTTACAGGTTGCTATTCAGAGTGGCCTTGATGCCTCTCAATCATTTGGCTATCGATTTAACATTATTTATGACAGTAGCACAGGAGCTGATAGGAAATGGAAGATTACTTGGGTTTATGCTCCACTTCGCACAACGCCAGGAGCAATCATTCTCAATGTTAATGAGCCGAAGTATAGCATTGCTGGAACAGGTTCGGGGACTTGGACGTGGAGGAAAGCCGAAGGCGTTGTTGGCCCTTTTTTGGACTTTACTTGGGCGAAGTATGTTGGGGCAAACAACTGGACTTGGAGCGCCCAGTTTAATGGAGCAGCGAATAATTACTATATCAAAGAACAGATTGATTCCACAGGTGCTATTGTATACCCCTGGTCTAAGAATGATATTGTTGATTATGCAAATAATCTACTTGGTAAGGCAGTTATTACAGAGGGTGGTGGTAAGAGTATTATAACCTTTAATAACGTTTTCCAGAACTTGGCTCTTGGAGGTGCTTGGACGCAGAAATCGGGTGGCGTTCCTGTTGCTGGAACAGCGGCGTTTAGTTCTGTTGGTGCAACTGATTATTGGGATTTCACGAGAGTTGTTGGTGCGACTACCCATTGGTGGAAAGCGACAAGTTCAACAACTTTTAATGTTTTCACTACTGCGGAGCCTATCGCTGGTTCTGTCGCAGATTTTATTGGAACGATTAGTGATATAACTCTTGGTTCGGTTATTACTGTTAATTCTACGCCTGACCACGAATATACTCCTCAGGTTGGGAATGTATTATCTTATGCGGAAGCAACATTAACCGATTTGACTGGTGAGACAGGTGCGACTGGTCTTCTTGTCAAAGTCCCTCGTGGAGCTGTAACTTTTGATGCTGGGAACGAACACGCCGAACTGACTATTGCAAATACTAATTACGGGAATTGGGGTGGTAATAATAGTTATTGTATCTTTGGAGCAAGTGAGAGCCTTATTGGTTGGGAAGATTTAACCTATGTGCCTTCTAACGATGACCTCTCAAAGATGTCTTTTGTTCAAGCAGAAAATCCTTTTGATATTGCGAATACAGATTATGAACTGACCG
>WLWE01001959.1_pt1 | contig 14073 bp, 25 predicted proteins | sample 6718301 | NCBI WGS metagenome assembly WLWE01 (sample SAMN12718691, study PRJNA515312) | sponge metagenome | isolation source: marine sponge | host: Mycale hentscheli | place: New Zealand: South Island, Marlborough, Capsize Point | collected 2003-05-01 | reverse complement strand
TATTTGTTAAATCTAAATATATTCCAGTTCTACATCTGATACCGCTTCCTGGAACATAAATGTCTAATCCTTCAGTTCCGCAATTACCTTCGAATACTAAAGCACCTGTTGCATCTGTTCCATCATATAGTTTGATATTACTGTTAGCTACGCCTTCAACTTGAATATAAGTTATTCTAGCTGGTCCAATAAATGAACCTGAAGCGTTTGTTGCTCTACCAAATCTACCGTCAGAAGTTCTTGTGGAAAACTGTTGGTCTGATGATGCCATATTTTATCTCCTAATTAATTTTAAATGTGGGGCCGAAGCCCCACAGTAATTATTTATTATTGTGTGTCAGATGTTGAATCAATTCCAAAAATCTTCAACACAATTGTTGTAACAGCTGGTGCTCCACCTGCTCCATGTCCTGGGTCTCCGGATAAAACAAGTTCAACTTCATCTCCCGCTAAACCTGCTATTCCTGGTGAAAATCCAGACATACCTAGTACACCATTACAACCTAGAAAACCTTTCCAACCAGTTGTGTTAGTAGCTAAAGAAGCTCCGTCAACATAACCGTCTGTGTCAGCATCTGTTCCAATGTCAACTAAGTTAACAGCGTTTGCAGAAGCTACAGTTACTACAACACCAATTCCTAATGGAATGAAGTTTGTAGGTATCTGGATAGCTGATTCTTTTCCAGTAGTTTGACCATTTGCAACCGTAATAGTTGCAGTGAACTCTTTCACGCTCATTGTAGATGTAACTGCACCTGTTACTGTACTTTTATCAATTACTTCAAAACCGTTTTCCGATCTTACCGGTCCTGAAAATGTTGTGTTTGCCATTTTATATTCCTCCTAGAATACATAAATGTAGTCCCTAGGGATGTCGACCATACGCGTCTACATTTATTTTGTTTTATTAATGTATGGTGCGTAATTTATAGCTTAGTTTTGTGAGAAGTGCAAGAGAGCCTTAATAGAAAGTGCGATTTCAGCGATGTAGCGTTTTTTATGTTACGTAGCTACAGAAACGTCGGGTTGAGCAGCGTCTATCTTATTAACCAAGTGAGCTTCTTTAGCTTCAGCTTGTTTAATATGATTAATGACTTGTCTTATTCTGTCATCAATCCTTACCATATCAAGAGTGTATCTTTTCTCCTGATTATAGTGCTGCGACCACTCCAGTTCTAGACTCCTTTTTTTCGTGTAAAGGCTCTGAACGTGTTCCATCTATAACCTCCTCATAGGTTAACCATGTTTTAGATTTACTTGTAAATCCATCTTTGTCCCATACAATATCATTTTTTCCTAGTTTGTCAACTAGTGTATCCTCAAAGGATTTATCATTATCCTCACAAGAGATATTAAATATAGCGTGGTAGCCATATGCTCTGATTTGTACTTTAAAAGTTTTCATGGGTTCTTTCTTTCTATCATAAAAAAAGGGGACCTTCAACAGCCCCCTTTTTAATTTTTCAGTTATTACGCACCTTCAACGCCGAAGATACCTCTAGGGTCTGATACTCCAAATGAGTATCTTTCTCTAGCTTTGTATCTTACGTTGCCAGTGTCGAAATCACCTTCCATCGCAGTGTTCAGAGGCGCTCTTTGGAACATTTTCATTCCATTAGGCACATCTGTAAGGATGTAAAACGAATCAGTATCAGTTAAAAAGTTATTAACTCTGTAACCTTGAGGTATCATCCCCATAGATCCGATTGCGTTGATGTCGTTATCAGCTGTTCCAGTTCTGCCTTGAGATTTCATCAATCTTTCAGCTGTGAATTGGTTTTCTGAAGGGACTATCATTTTTACACCTCTTGCTGCAATCTTAAGACCTCTTTCATCAGTCATTTTCGCAATGTCGATTAGCGATTGTTCTAATGAAGTTTCGTTAAGATCTGCCTGAGTAGTTAACGTGTTTGAAAACGTTCCTGCTACTGTAGGGTGAGCTGTGTTAAAAAGTGAAACACCGTCGCCAGATTTGAACGTGTCTACTGAAGGTAAACCATTGTTCAATGGGGCTACTGATTTCACTTGTTTAGCATTACTCATAGATCTTGCTAAAGCTTTTGTGTATCTAGAAGCTAATCTATCGTAGAGGTTATCTTCGATAGCTTCTTCCGTGATAGCAAATGCTAAAGCGATGGTCTCGTGAGTGTAACGAGCAGTGAAAGTTTCTTGTGCATTGTCGAAAGATACACCTTGACCTTCACCTTTTACTTGTGCGTTTGCGAATCCTGATAACATTACTTCCTCTTCGAAAGCTCTGTCAGAAGATTCTTCAGTATAAATTTCAGCATGCTGATTTTCATACCTTTTGTATTCCAGACCAAATAGTGCATTTAGGCCTGGCTCTAGTTCTTTAACTAGCTGTGATCGTGATATTGCCATTGTCTATATACTCCTATTATGATTGTAGTTCTAACAAGTTAGCGACAACAATTACAGATCTGAAAGCAGCATTAGTATCATTTTCAGGATCTTCTGCTGATCTTAGTAATCTGTATTGTTTGTCATCTGCGCCAGTAGTTCCGATATCTAGAGTTGCTGATGATTTCCCAGTCGTGCTGCTTCCAGCAGTTGTGTTCATGTCATAAGTTTCTAAATAACCGGCTTGTGCTACTGCATCGTCAGTTGCTACAATGTAGTTCTGGAAAGGGTCGTCATTGACGAACGCCGTTATGTCTTCGCTGTTAGCTGGTGTAATTGAACCTGCGTAAAAATTAGCAAATGTTGGCTTCAAAGTTGTAGCCGCATTGTAAAATACGCCGTTTAATACTCCAACCACAGGAGCTGCTGAACCTTGTCCATTGACAATGTATCCTGCAGCGGACTTAACAGCACTACCGTTGTAGATTGCTCCAGCAACAGCAGCATCGATAAAGTATTTAGACTGACCAGAGATAGCAGGAGTATTTCCTAATCTATCACCCGGGATCAGACCAAAACCTTGTGTGTTTTTGTTTGCCATAGTTTTGTCCTATTCCATATTGGTTAACGTTAAATCGATGATTCAACCAGAAATAACAAAAAAATTATTTCTTTGTACCACCGAAGGTTACACGGGACTGTCTATCTACGTTGATAGGCATCCTGTTGTCTTGCTCCTTCATTAAATCGTTTTGTACTGCCTCGTCCATACCTTCGGCTCTTTGCCTCATGTATTCTTGACGTTGCTTTGCGATTTCTTCAGGGACCTTTGCAAGCAAAAGGCCACCGACCCCAACGACTCCCTTGTATTTGCCGTCATCGACGACTGGATAGTCAGATGCGTTTTCGATTTCTTCCGATCTTACAAGTTCATAACCTTCTCTTAAACGTCCAGTTATGTTCTTAGTATCTTGAAAACCGATACTCTCTGCTCTAATCCATCTATACCTGAATCCATCAGGTGCAGGGGGTGCATCTAGAGAAGATGGTGGAACCCAAACTTTTGGTCTTTCAGTTTTAGACCTAGTTTCGTTCGCACGGGAAGTTTTGTTATTTTCATTTGTCATATGCTTATACCTCCTTCGTGATTTTTAGTTGTTTTGCATACTCTTCGAGTGGCACTCCTAATTTTTTAGCTATTGCTACCTGTGAAGAAGTGAGTCTCACAGTTTTGCGTCCAGGTTTTACACTTCTGTTAGCAGAAGCAACGGACTGAACCGGTTTGGACGTGGTTTGTTTTTCATTATTACCAAACTTATTAGGAAAGTCAACACGTATTCTTTTGTCTATCTCCTGATAATACTCGTCAGATTTAGGATCGAAACCCTCTTTCTCAACAAGATCTTTATGGATTTCAAAAGCAGTAAACGTCATGGCTCTATCTTGGCCAAACCATGTGTTATTACTTGCCCAATCTTCCGCTCTCGGATCTGGTTCAGGAAGTTCTGATGGAGTTTGTTCTGGTAACTTTCCACCATCAGAAAGTTTAACTGGCGTTTCTTTTGCCATACTTTCTGCGTTTTGTTTTCTCTCTTGTAGTCTTGCGTTCTCAAAAGAAAGTTCTGCAATTCTCTTGTTGATATCAACTTGAGATTTGGCATCACCTGATTCAATTGCTATTGCAAGTTCTCTCTTAGCAGAATCTAAACCTGAATTAACATTTGTTTCAAGTTTTTTAAGATACTCAGAATCAGATTTTTTAAATCTAGATTCTAATTGTACTCTTTTTTCTTCAACTGCTTTAGCATACTCAAGAGCCGCTTTTTCTCTTCTTTCCGCTTCTCTCATTTTTCTTGTGAGCTTAGCGATTCTACCTTGAACACCTTTACTATATTCTTCTAGCTTCTCATCTTCTTTTTTAGTTTCGCTAGCTTGAACATCAGGCTGCTCAGTAGATTTCTCAGATGAGTCATCGGACTGATTATTGTCTTGATTAGTTTCTTCATTATTTTCCTTGGTTACTGTTTCTTGTTCTTTGGAACCAGTTTCTACAACTGCTTCCTCTTTTTCTTCAGCAACATTGATCTCGGCTCCTGGGCCGGATGTATCAATATCTACTGTTTTGTTTTCTTCTATGTCTGGCATAGTTTCTCCTATCTATGTTTTTAATACTCGTGCAAGAGATCCTCTGGATTCTTGATGGTTGCTAAAACTTCATCATCGTTTAGCAGACGTACTTCTCCTCCCTCAATCTTCATTCTAGATCCAGCGTATCGGGCAAAGACTACCCAATCACCTTCCTTGCACCATGGACCGTCAGCATAACGCTCTTTGTCCTTGTAACAATCTGGACCCATTCTTAAAACTAATCCACATTGAGAAGCAACTTGTTGTTTCTCTAATGTTGTTTCAGCTAAGACGATTCCACCTTTAGTTTTTTCTCTCATCTTAAAAGGTAAAACAATCATTCTCCAACCTGTTGGATTGGGAAGTTTGTCTTTTTCGTCTACTAGCTTTTTTTCTTCTGGTTGTTCTTTATACTTTTCTTCCAAAGCATTTTTATGCTTAGGTATCTCGTTTGTTTTGGATGTCGATGACTGTTCCATTGTTTTGCTCCTTCTCGTTTAGCAGGATAGAGATTTCCTGTTTTACAGCCTCTAAAGCTGTTATTTGCCCTATTATATACTTGTATTTTTCCATACTGTCAACATTCCCTGATGTTACTGATATGGATAAAGTATCTATTTGTTTATTAAGATTTCTTAATAATTTAGTTATTACTGATTCTAAGTTCACTAATCTTCCCACCTTTCTACAATTTTAAGTTTATCTTCAGCTTCCGCAATTTTACCAAATAGTTTATCTAACTCTTCGATATGTTGTGGATGTTCTCCAATACCTACCGAATTATTTAAATAAATATCTATGGTTGCTTGTGCTTCTGCTATCTGTGCTTCGTATCTTTTTATGATTGCATCTAACATTTCCACCTTTTTCTAGCCTGACGTAGTCTAGAATTAGGATCTTTAGCAGCTTTCGGAAATTTCTTCATTTGACCTGCACTTCTTGCACAGTACGACTTACGTCGGTTTGCAGCTTTTGACCCTTTTTTCACTTTACCAGTCACGGCTGTTTTTAGTTTAGAACCGGGATTTTTTCTTCTGTAGGCCATGACCCCGGCTTGAGTCATACCTGCTCCAGACTTTGTAGGTCTAAAGTTTTTTTTATTTCTAGCTGGCATTCCGCCTTCTGCTAATTTTTCTCTTGTTAAATAATCTTTTCTCATGGGAGTATTTTCTTTCCATAATATTTTGCTAAACTAGGATTTGAAACTTTTACTCCACCTAAATCTCCAGAGATATAACTACCTCTATAATTTCTTTGAGCTTGTCTGATCATACTATTACCTACAGATCCACCTTTAGCTTTTTTAGTTCTTTTTGTAAAAGTTGCAACGTTAGTAGGTTTGCCGCCTGGATTACCGGCTGCTCTTTTTCTGCTGACAGCAGATGCCTTTTGTGAGCTTGTCATTCGTGTGGCTTTGGCAAGTGGTACGCATTTCGGATATTTTCTTTTGCTCCCCTTCGATCTCCCGCACGGCTGATATTTTCCGTTCTTCTTCGGAGCTCCAATGTCCACCCATTTCTCTTGAACCCATTTGCGTAAACCCATTATCTGATTTCACAACCTTGACCTTTGATCAAGCCGCCTTTAGCTTTTTTATTTCTTTTACCGCCTGGTGTAATTTTACCAGAGCATACACCTGATGCGTACATGTTCGCATATGCGCTTGGGTACACTTTAAATTTTCGCTTCGCCGCTGCTTTTCCTTTTGCGCAAAGTTTAGCCATTTACTGCCTCCACACAATCAGGACATCTAAATTTATATTTAGGATGATTATCACAATGTCCAACTTTAATCTTTGCAACAACTGCAGAAGATTTTTTAAAACTGAATAAACTTTTTATCCAGTTCCACATTATCTAACCTTGCCGCCCTTTTTCATAAAGCCCATTTTGTTTCGAACTTTAGTTGGTAACTTAGCTAAACCTGGGTTTTTATTTTTATCTACAGGTCTAAATGCTCTACCACCACTTTTCATTTTAGAAACTTTATCAAAATCAAAATCTCCATCATCTATCATTTTACCAAAACCCATATTTCTATATTCTTTTTTTATTTTGCTTTTTCTCTCTGCTTGTTCATGTTTAGGGTTTTTTTCTCTTTTACCTTTAACTTTACCACCAGCTTTTAATTTAGAAACACCACCAGCTGCTGCTATTTTATCTAAACCTCTTCTAAAGATTTTTTTATCTCTATCTGCTTTAGCCATAGCTTCTGCTGCACTTGCATCTCCTGTTTTAAGAGACGTACCTTTTTTAGCAAAGTATTTGTCTACTGCATCTCTTGTATCTTTTTTCTTAGCGGCTGGTTTTTTTCTAAAACCTTTAGCTGCTAAAACAGCTGCACCTATTCCTGCTGCTGCCTTACCGACTTTTTTTAAGAAGCCACCTTTTTTAAGAGCTACTCTTGGGTTAGCTACTTGTGTGTTATATAGTCTGTTTGCCATTATTTTTTTACTCCTTTAAATATTTGTGTTCCTTTTATACCATAAATACTTGCAACTACAAGTATCCATAAATTTGTAAACCATTTCGGAAGTTCTGAGAACATTTCAAAAAATAGTTTTACCTTGTCCATCGCAGTTGGATCGTCCGATATAACTGCCCAGGCCAAAATTGCAATCGGCGTTGACAATATTATGAGAACTGCCTCGTCCTTCCAGTCAGATTGTCTAGCTTCTAGCAATTTTCCTTGGTAAGCTTCTTTTCCTTCAGCCATTTTCTGTGCATGCATTAATTGTGCATCAGACATTGCCATCTTCGTTTTCTGACGGTTAGCATAAATTTTACTACCAGCAGAAACGGCTAATTTAATTGCCGAGAACCACATAGGTTAGTACCAAGTTGCTGTTTTTTTCTTTTCCGGTAACATTCTTCTAGTTCCTCTAACTTTTTCCTTATCTCCTGTAGGAATTCCGTTAAAAGCACCATCAGCAGTTGACTTAGATCTAGGATCTATCTCAACATTCTGAGAAGGTATTGCTACTTTTTTAGATTTTTTATAGTTCATCATAAATTATCTCCGTTTTTATATTGTTTTAACTTTTTTATTTGATTTTGTCATGCTTTTTCTTACTAATCGTCTATTTCTACGACAGCAGACTGCATTCCTGACTTAGCAAGGGAAACTCCCGCTCTTAATTTAGCCAAATCTTCGTTCTGTTCTAGTTTATCCTCTGAAATATCTTTAGCTTGCATTAACTTAGCTCTATCTAATTCAGCTTTAGACTCATCCGCTTCTCTCTTACGCTCATTTTCCATAGCTCTAAGATCAACTTCTCTAGATTTTAACTTTAATAAAGGATCTGAATCAAATTGTGATGTAATTTTCTTCTCTTCCTTCATAAACTCTTCAGTCATTTCTGCAATCAAGATAGCTTTTCTTGATTCTATTTTTTGAGTTATCATTTGAATCTGTTGGCCTATCTGAGGATTCATTTGAGCTTGTTGTTGCATCATCATCATTTGTTGCATTTGTTCTCTAAACTCTAATTGAACTTGTTCTTGAGCCATTAGAGAAATATGTTCTAAAATATTTTTCTGAATAGATGCCATGATAGCAGGATTGTTTCTAACCATGTTTGTAGACATGAAATTCAAGTGAGATGTAATGTGTGCTCTATGATCTTGGCCTGTGAAAGCTTGAAAAGGTTTAGCTGCCATTGCATCAATGTGCTCTAAGCTTGGATCTTTTGGTGCTGGTGGCGGAGGCGGAGGTAAAATCTGATCTATATTTTTAACTCCTAATGCATTGTACATATTTCTATATACGGCATATAAATTATGAATCTGTGGACTTGATGTTGCTAATTGTAATTCGGTTTGAGCCAAAGTAATTCTTTGAGACATAGAAAAAATATTTGGATCAGCTACAGGTAAAATATCTACTCTGTCATCAAAGTCTAATTGTTTAATTTGTCTTTGCCCACCTACAACATCGTAAGGATAATTTGGTGGAAGATAAGTTGCAATAACTTTTCCTAGTAATTTAAATTCTTGTTTAAGTGCTGTGTACAATCTTTTGTGAATTGCAGACATCACTTTAGATCCTCGCTCAAGAAGAGCAATCGTTGTACCTACTGCAGCGTTTGAATTACCTTCACCCACTTGCATTTCAGAAATAGATGCAAATCTTTGACCTGCTTGAACTACGATACCCATCAATTGTAATAAAGTCTGTGATGGTTCTTTGTAAGGTAAAGGATAGAAAGCGTCTCTTAATGATCCACCGGGTGCATCTACATCTTTAAATTCACCTGGCTGAATAGGAGCTGCTTCATCTCTAACTCTTACACCTCTTTGTTTAAATCCTGCAGGTAGATTGGAGAGCGTACCTGCATCTAATAATTGACGTAAGGCTGAAGTTGCCGTTCGTGATAAACCGCCAATCATATGTATTAATCCAAAACCATAAAACCCAAGTCCTGGTAAAAATTTAAAATGAACAAAGTATTGAGTTTTATTTTTCTTTGGATCTTCTGCTTTGTAATTTCTTCTAATAGATAAAATTTTACTTGATGTCTCATCAATCGTTACAATGTAAGGAAGTTTAATTCCTGTTGGCTGACCATCAGGACCCATATCTTCAAAACCTTCTAAATCTAAATTAACATGACATTCTAATAACGTGTACATGTCTTCAGGTTTTCCTGATTTTCTAGACCCTTCAAGTTCTCTTTCTTTTTGTTCTAATTTATTTTCAATGTCTGCAGGTTGTCCTAATTCAATATCTTTATAAAAACCTACCACTTGTTGTTTTCTTAAATCATTTCCTGAAATTTTAATTCGATGAATAATTGCTTCCGCATCGTCTAATGAGGTAGCCGTGTACGGAACAATTAAATCATCTGCAGGGACAAACTTTGAAACAGCTCGTCCTAGTAAATCGTCATAGTAAACTTTTTTAAATGCAGAACCTGCTAACGGTAAATGAAATAACATTTGATCAAACTCAGGTTCATACTCTTGCATCTGATCCATGATCTGATAGTTCATGAAATCTTTTACACGTTGAGCCTGTTGTTCTTTCATCGGGTTTACTGCACCAAGGATCTGGGTTCTTACTGGACCATCACTTGGTAATAATTCTTTATACGCCATCGCTTGAAACTGTGTCACCGCTTCAGCTAATACAGGATGTGTTGCACCTGATGAACCTTGAAAAGGTTCTGTTCTGTTTTCGTATTTAAATCCTAATAAATCTAATCCGCTTGTGTAAGCTTGTTCCCAATCTTTTCTAGACATTTTGTAATCATTGTAATTGCCTCTAAGCTCATTGCCTATCGGTTCTAAAATATCATCGGGTAATAAATCTGCTAAGTTATCAAAATGATTTTCTGTTCCAGGAATACTAATCGCACCGGGTTCAAAATCTATGGTTGCGCCACCGTCTTCTTCAGGGACAACTTCTACTGGACCTTTTTCAGGTATAATTTCTTCAACGTTAATCTCTTGCGAAATTTCTTCTTCGCCAGGAACTTTAACTTCTGTTCTTACTTCGTTCGGAAGTGACTTGTCTATGTCTGCCATTTATCTCCAGCCTTTTTTTGCTAGCTTTGGCTTGCCGCTTACTAGACCACCTTTTTGATAACCTAAGAAATCTCTTACTTTTTTAAGAGTAGGTTCTTTTGGTAAAGTTTTAACTTTAGTCTTAAATGTGCCTTTTGAACCTTCTGAATATGTTGCTTTAATTTTATCGCCTTTAACTTTTGCTTTGTGTCCGTGATCTCTTAAAAGTTTTAAAGCTTTTTTAGTTGCAAGTTTACCTGCTAATAATGCTCCCGCTACTACTGGTGCTGCCATAATTATTTTCTCCTGTTTTTTCTACCTAAAGTTTTTTTCTCCAATCTTACCGTCTTAACTTGTTTTAAGGGAATATTCAAGCCCTGAGGCGTGGGCCCTGATTTAGGTGGTATGGTTCTAGTTAGCTTTTTCATTAAAAGCCTCGTTTAGCCAGTCTTGGTTTCTTAACAAGGCCTCCTTTAAAATTTGGTTTTCGGCCTGCAAGTTTTTTTCCTGTTGATTCTGCAACCGCGTTTCTAAACTGATTTCTTTTTTTTACAACTTCATCAAAACCTTTTCTAAGCATTTTCATTGCAGAGGGAGGCAACTTCTTTTTCATAAGCTCTGTAACACCTCTTGTGTACTCTTTAGAAACGTCTAATCTTTGTTGAGCTTTGTTTAAATCTTTCATATTTTTACTCGATTTTACATTTAGCTCTTTGCTTACTTTGTTTCTTTTTTCAACAAGCTGTCTAAACTTTTTTAAAACTGGCTTAGCCATCATTAAAGGAATTTTTACCATAGTTTTATCTTATTTTGTTTTATAGGAATATTCAATAATAAATCCGTTTTCGTTTAACCGTATTCTGTTCATCAACATAATCTTCAGGGTGTTGAACAAGACCACCTTGTCTAAATCTCATAATAGCTTGAGTTGTTGAATCCACCAAGTCATCATGGTCGCCATAAGGAAATGCAGCACATTCTTCGATTACTTCTTCTGCGAATTTTTGTTCAGGAGCCCAGATCATTCCAGACTCAAAAAGAGGTGCACATGCATTTACTCTCACATGCTTATCATTTCCTTTGCTCGGTGTAAAGTTAACAACGGGAATATCCATCTTTCTTAATTCATAGGTTAAAGGCAATCCTGAAGCTTTCGCCTCTACAATCACCGTTTCGGGTTGCCAATACTTATACTGCTCTAAAGCCAAACGTCTTAACTCAGGAAACTCATATCGTCCTTTAATGGCATCAAGCAACATCAGATTGGCCCCTGAATCTTGGTCCGGGTAAAAAACTCCCCAGGTTGTAATAGCTGAATAATCGGCCGTTTGTTTTTTCATGAACGCCGTATCGTAAGATTGTATGACATGATGAATTTGTGGAATGTAATCATGTTTCCAAACTCTCCACCACTCACGTTTAAGTAAAGCGCCTTCCTCACTAGTTGGATTCTGCATCCACTGCGCATTCCATTTAGCAACAGGCAAGGTGGCTTGTACTTTTTCCAACTCATCTAACTTCCAATACTCAGGCCAAACCGGTTTAGCTTTCTCTGATCCATGGTCCATGATTGCTGGAAACTGGACCACGTGCCATTGGTCAGACTTTGCTTCTTTTTGATTCGCTAATAATAAACCTGTTAAATCTTTTTTACTCCACCTTGTCATAACTAAAACAATTTTTCCGCCAGGTTGAAGTCTTTGTCGTGGTCCTGATGTATACCACTCGTAAGCTGAGTCTAAGGCAATTTTACTTTGAGCATCTTGCTCTGAATGCGGGTCATCAATAATTAAAAGATCTGCGCCCCGTCCGGTAATAGCACCACCTACACCGGCTGCGAAATATTCTCCACCATCAGAAGTTTCCCAACGTCCTGCCGCTTTTGAATCTTCTTGTAATTTTGTTCTAAAAACTTTTTGATATCGTTCCGAGTCGATGAGGTTCTTGGCTTTACGTCCAAACCTAACAGCAAGTTCACCCGTGTGTGTTGCTTGAATGATCTTGAGCTTTGGATCACGGCCCACCATCCACGCTGGCAAAAGGAAAGATGCAAATTCAGATTTAGTATGCCTTGGTGGCATGTTAATGATCAAACGATTTATCTTACCGTTTGCCAATTCATTAAACTTCTTTGCTATATGTCTATGGTGCGACCCTTCAATGAACTCGGGCCATACACATTTAACAAAAGACATGAAATCGCCTTTGGCTTTTCCTTGTATGAGTTTTTCAGAGTGCTTAACTTTTAATCTTAGATATTCCTTTCGAATGTCCAGGGGTAGTTTAGTTATATCTATATTTCGATTCATTTCAAAATTTGCAAAAAATTTTTTAGGCTTCAATTATTTTTTTATAAAAAATTTCTTGGGGTCTTGTTTTTTTTCAAAAGGTTTTTTAGCAGGTATAACTGTATAAATCAATGATATATACATACATTATAACATCCATACTTACGAAAAGGGGGGTCGATTTTTCCAAACGCGCGAATTTCGGAAACCGTTTGAGACCCCTATAATAAAAAAACCCCGCGCCACTGTTCATGGCGCGGGGCTCTACTTCTTACGAGGGGTAAGTCTTTATTTTTTAACTAATGTTAATTTAGCTTTTTTAAAACTCTCGTTTAAATCTTTTTGATGTCGTTGTTTTCTTTTCTGCTCGGCTCTATGTTCACGGTACATGAACCATGCACCACTAATTATAATACCGCCTATTAAGATTTTTAGTTCCATGTTTTGCCTCGTGTTTGATTGTCGATTGTCTGTTCGTGGGTCTGTCGCTCGCTCATCTTTTTAGCAAGTTCAACGGCGCTTGCGCCGTGCTTATCTAAAAAAGATTTGTAGTTCAATTTTCTATAATCACGGATCAAGCCTTTTATATATTTACTGTACATTTATAATCTTTGTTTAACCCCTTTATCATCATAATAGAACATGTGAACGTGCCCGTCCCCTTCCATTTGATCCACCGGATCAAAGTTTATTTCTTTAGGTGGGTAAAAATAACCATAACGATAGTCATCACCATCTATATAGTCATCATCACAAGTATAAAACCTAGTACCTTTAGTTTTAATTTTTAGCATTATTTCCTGTAATGCCTCTCTCTTAAATCTAAATGTATCCCCACCTTTACCAACGTAAACAGTATTATTAGGTCTGTAGTCATTTTCCCAGAACCATATAAAGTCCACATTGTCTAAAGTTATTTCATTTTTTTTCATTTTTTACCTCTTTCTGTTTATTCATAATAATACTGATTTAAAATAATTAATCAAAGGGATTTTATAGGATAAACTGTTCATTATGGGTCGTGTGCCTTGTTTCTGCCACAATTTTAAAACATAACAAATTTATGAAAGGAATAAAAGAAAATGACTAAACAAGAATATAACGGCTGGACGAATTACGAAACATGGAATTATAAGTTATGGCTTGATAATAATCAGGCAACTTATGACGCTGTAAGAACGCTAGCCAAAAAACATAATGACGCTTACGAATTATCAATTGAGTTAAGCAAAGTCGCTCATGATAACGCGCCACTATTAGAAGCAAGTTTTTATTCGGACGTTTTAAACGCGTCTATTCGTGAAGTTAATTTTTTCGAAATAGCCGAAAGTTATTTAGAAGAAATTAAAGATGTTGCTTAGGCCGTGAGGCTTGAGCCGTGAACCATTGAGGCAAAGTAGGGCAAGTCCCACGCCAATGGTTCGCGGGTCAAGGGTAAGCGTGAGAGATCGCGCCTTGACCTCATTTTTTACCTTGAGGGTTTTGAGCCGTTAATCACGGCTCAAGGCTCAAGCGCCTAAATTCTCAAGCGTAAGTCCGATTTCATCAAACATCGACGCGCAAGCGGGAAATCCACAGGCGCAAGCGTCAACTTTCATACCATAACGCGCAAGCGCCATGATCGATGAACCATGGAACAGGGATATTGAAGAAGTTTTAGAGGAACACGGGTCAAGGGTCTTGGCCATGATAAAAGTATTTTGTGGGTGTGTTTTATGCCATGCAATTTGATGAGGTGAAAATTTTATCTTGTTTCCTTTTACGACTTTTAATTCAACGGTAAAAAAACATT
>WLWE01001958.1_pt1 | contig 14076 bp, 17 predicted proteins | sample 6718301 | NCBI WGS metagenome assembly WLWE01 (sample SAMN12718691, study PRJNA515312) | sponge metagenome | isolation source: marine sponge | host: Mycale hentscheli | place: New Zealand: South Island, Marlborough, Capsize Point | collected 2003-05-01 | reverse complement strand
TATAAGCATTTTTATGAAATTGACCCTCTCCGTTTTGTGTTCCAAAGATACTGGCAGTTAAGTAACCCCATCTATTGTCTGTTGAGTATGAATAGTTTCCAAACCAGTGCCGCTGCTGTATAGCTTCGTCATCATCCCTAAAAAAATCTTTCCAATTATCTTCTGCTTCTATCCATTTTTTGACACAATTCTCAAAGTCTGGAACGCAGAATCTTAGTAACCCGCCAGCCTTTAAAGCCCTCTTAGCTTCGTAAAAGAATTTTGATTCTTCTTTGAAAGAAAAATGTTCTATCAAAGCGTCACATCTAATTTCGTCTACAGAATTACTAGCAAATGGTAGTGTTAAAACATCTGCTTGCATAAATTCTAAGTCGTCTTTGATTTCAATATTAGGATATCTTTTCTTAATATCCTCTATAGAATCCATATCTATGTTGATATATCCTTCTAGAAGTCTAGAAGCACATCCCAAATTCAATTTAATCATTTAGTATTTCCTTTAGTTTAGAGGTATTCATACTGGTATCCGGCGCTATGTATACATCTTTTACGTCTTCTCTTGTTATTTTCTTAATCCTTGGATTTTTCTTAGAGGCAAAGTTGTATACGCTTTGAGAATCGCCTCCTAAATTTATAACGCCTTTTTCATTCAGTAATTTAAGTATGATTCTAGCAGCTTCAAAATTATACATCAGGCTTTTTTTAACGTCAGTTAACGCCTGACCATGAGGAAATGGATAGTCGCATATACAAGTTCTCAGTATTAAAGAGTTATCGTACATTCTTACGGCGCATTCTCCGCCAAGCTTTGACCACCCATACTTGTTAACACCGTCAGACTTCCCCGTAAAAGGAGAAAGCGCATCATCTTCATTATAGTCTCCATCTGTACCGGGATACACATAGTCTGTTGATATATAAACTAATTTAATATTGTGCTTCATACATGCTAAAACAACATTAGATGTGCCGATTATATTGGCTTGAATACTTTCGTCTGGGTTATCTTGATGCTTGTGCATGGGTCTTGTGTATGCAGCAGCATGAATAAACACGTCTGGATTGTGGTGTTTGATTTCATCTTCTATTTCCCACAGATTAGACACATTCATCTCTTGTCTACTAGGCGCTACGATGTCGTGACCGCTAGACTGTTCTATTATATTCTGGGCAAGATTGCCTTTGCCGCCCGATATTATTACTTTCATGAAAACTTTCACTTTTTAGCGTGATTACTTCAGCGAAATGCTAAATCGTTTTTAAATCTAGCTTTTGTAGCTTGCGGGTTTGGATCTTCTGTCTCTATTGACCAGTACATAATTCCTATAGTTTTTCTATCTTTACCCTTGGTGATTTCTGGGAAGCCATGCCAAGAGTTTTCTTCAAACTTAAATATGTTCAATCTGTTAAATTTATATTGTAGTCTACAATGCTCTTGTCCATTATGCAACCTAAGATCGAATGAGTGATCATAGTCTTCTGATAACCCCAAAACAACGCTGTACTGCCTTTTCCAGCTTGGATTTCGCGCATGTCTTTCTGCATCAATGTGCATACCAAGAAAGCCTCCTTCGCTATTTTTGTTTGGCGTTATCATCATGCCGCCGCCGTATCCAGATATGTCTGGGAAAGCGTTTTTAGTCGTTCCTGTCATAAGATTCGGATCAAAATGAAGAGCTATATAATCTGCAATTAGCGAGCATTCTGGTGTCCAGCTATTTCGCGATGCGGGTGAACACATTTGAACCTGACCATCTTCTTTTTGATAACGAACCCAAGTTTTTTCATCTATATTGTTAAAGCTTTCAGCAGCGGCCCTAACGATAGATTCTGATGGGATAAAGTCATCTATATACCAAGCGTTAAAATTTTCGTAAGGTTTAACTAGCATTTATAAAATCCTTCCAATTTGTTATGTAATCGTCTTTATTATATTTTGTACTACAGACAGAAAGCAGTATAGAATCTTCAGATTGATAAACTTGCTCATCCCAAATCATCTCTGGTATATAGAGACCTTTTGTTGGATCGTCTAGTAAAAAATCTTGAGAATACCCTTCTTGATCTCTACAGATGCATAATATAGAGCCTGTCAGACAAAATAATATTTGACAGGTTTTGTGATGCGCATGTTTACCTCTTGGGTTTTGCGACTGCACTCCAGAAACGTAGAAAATTCTTTTAATTTCAAATGGCACATCTTCTATGGGTACAAGTAATCCGTCTTCTGAAAATCCTGCAAAGTTAATTACTTTTACATCATCTACTGTATTCACTTATTCACAACTCCCCAGTCTTCTCCGAAAGATCCCGGAGGTGTCTTCCATTCATCTTTAGGATTGTATTTATGGGTTAGATAATACATCATCATAGACTCTGGCTGAAGCGCCATATATCCATGCCAAGTTCCCGGTTTTATCGTCAAAACTTTATGATTTTTATCAGATATATACTCCCATTCTACCTTTACAGAACCATCTGGCTGTGGAAAACCAAGCCCTACCTTAAAAGATCCTTTAGGGCAGAACCAGTAATCTGTTTGTAGAATATGTTTATGCCAAGCTACAATATGCGATGTAGAATTTACATGGGTAATATTAATTTGACCATCTACTTCTGGAAATATATCTAGAAGTCTTTGACCTCTGTCGTCTTCATGATATTGAACGCTCATAGTAATTTAACCGTAGGGACGTGAGTAATAAATTTTCCATTAAAATCCTGTTCTTTATTTCTAATTTCTTGAGCAAAATTCCAAGCGCCCAAGAAAGCAAAATCAATAGTGTTATTAAACCCTTGTTCTGGTGATATAATTGGTATATGGACACCCGGAGAATATTTATTTTGTTTCTCTGGAGTTGTATCTGTTATATATTGTATCAGACTAGGCCCAATATTGCAATAGTTAAATATAGTTGTAGACTTGGAAGTTGCTCCATAGCTTATAACCTTTTTGCCTAGTTCTTCACATCTTATAAGGAGTTGTCTTAAATCAATCTTAGATTGTTGCACCCTTTCTGCAAAGCGTTCCATCGCGTTTAAGGTGTATAACCCCAGTAGATTCTCTAAGTCTAAATTGTTTTGTACACTTTTATGAGGATTAGCAAAATTAGACCTCTTCGCCCAAACCCTATTTGAGCCTCCGTGAACACTGGTGTTCTCCACCTTCACTATTGTCAGCCCATTTCTTTCTAATATTTTCTTTAGTGCTGTTATTGAGAAGATATGTGGATGCTCGTCGTATATTTGATCATAAGAGTTTACATTTATCATTTCTGCCAAAGAAGGATCTTCAAATATAAATACTCCATTTAGACTTAAAATACTTTCCACGGCAGAGAAAGCTTCGTCTAAATCTGGTATATGACACATGCAGTTTGCAGAGAATACTAGATCCATATCGCCCTTCTCTGTAAGAATTTTATTCGCTAAATCCTTTGTCCAAAAATCATTATAAGTCTTGTATCCTAGATTATTAGTTTCTTGTGCGAAGTTTCCACATGGCTCTACGGCAAAAGACGTTTTTGTGTCCCAGTTTTTTATAAATACTCCATCATTACTTCCAATCTCTAATACTTTAGGGGCGATTGGTAAACTGGTTTTGATACTTTTGCTAAAGTCTGAAAAATGATTTCTCATAGTAGCAGACATAGAGCCTCTGTATGAATACTCATCATTAAACATCATGGGCGCATCTACATAGTCCATATGCGTCACCAAACACGTTTCTGTATCAAAACCAACTTTAAGGTTGTAGAAAAATTCATCTTCAAATTCGTCTTTATTTAAAAAGCGATTTGCTATAGGTTGTCTACCTAAATCTAAAAATTCATGTTTATTCACAATGCAACCTCACTACTAGTCTTTCTTTTCCCTTTTGACACTTGCCACCTTTATGAAAAGTATTCGTATCAAATACAATTAAAGTACCGGCAGGAGCTTCTACGGGTTCCGCAGGATATTCAATTGCTAGATCTGGGTAGTCAAGATCTATTCTATTTTTAACTTCTTCATATTCTGGAGTGTTCCAAGCTTTATGTCTCAAACCTTCACCCATTGCTCTAGAGCCAACAGAACAAGCAAAAGCACCAGAACTACTGTCTATATCGGTAAGGTAAATGAAAAACTTTAATCTCCAAAGTCTATCAAAGTGAAGCCATCCGTTTCTAGCAAGCTCACCATCAAACTTGTAGTCGTGAGTAGCAAAAACATTAATCCCATATCTATTAGGGCTGCCCGTGTACAGGCTATGAAGATCTTTCATCCATTTTTTGTTGTAAGTTTTTGATATTGCACTACCTTCTGGATATGTAGATAGATCGTCTCCCCTGTAGTTCCTTCCAAATTCATAGTGTCCAGCGTTATACTGGCATCTAGCATACACTTCATCATATAAACTTGTTAAATCAGAACCCTTTAGATAGTTGTCTATCTTAAAAACTCCATCTCGAAACAGGGTTTTTCTCATTTCTTCTAGCGGTGTATCAGTACTTAAATTTTGTATCATATTATAGACTCCGCATATTTTAAATCTTGTAATGTGTTTATATCCACAGATCTTTCCGGTGGTATTATCACACCTTTAGTAGATCCTTTGAAGAAGTTTTTATTTTCTAGCAAGTGGTCCCACATCGCCATATAGAACGCTCCAGATGGCTTGTGGTATTTTTTAATAAATTTACTATTGGTCAAACCCGATTCAAGATTATCAAACACGGGCAATACTGAATTGTCTTGACTCATCAGACAGGCCAGTTGAATTGTTTCTGGTATCTCTGTCATGCTTACAACAGAGTCACATCCACCATCTACTAATGTTTTAAATCCCTTTTTTATATCGTCAGCAGAAACAAATGGACATGTAGGCAAGAAATAGGCAAAAGCATCGTAACCACTTTGGCTTTGCATCAAATCTATCATAGCATCCAAAACTGTGGCTTTGGTTGTCGCGTGAGCTTCTGGTCTTACGTGTCTTTCTACAGGCAAATCAGAAACAGCATCAAAATATAGATCATTATCTGTAGATATCAAAATTTTTTCAAAACATTCAGACTTAACAACCGCTTCTGTTATCCAGCGCATTAGCGGCTTATCTTTTAGTTGGTATATATTTTTATTTATAAGTCTTGTTGACCCACTTCTAGCTGGAATTACTGCTAGTGTTTTCAAGATATTTCCTCGTTAATTTTTTTAATAGTGTCGCTTGCGGTGGTAGTAAAAGAGAATGGCACAATCCCATGTACACAACAGCAAAAACCAGAAATAATCATTCTGATTCCTATATTCATAGCTTTTTTAAAGTGTGAAAAATAACTTATGTTGTGTTCCTTTAGGTGTTTCACCTTTCTAAGCCCCCAACTGCTTTTGCTTTATTAATAAGATGTTCTAATTTGTCTAGCGCGATTAAACATTGACCATCAGAAACAGAATCTTCTGGCACTGGGTGAGTTTCAACAAATACTCCGTCATAATTAAAAAGATCAGCAGAAACAAGATATCTACCCGCTAGTACAGGATCTCCTTGCGTCCCGTATACTGCTCTTGATCTTTGTGTAGAGTGTGTACAATCTAATATAACTTTATCATAGTGTTGTTTAAGTTCATCTACTATGCCAAAGTTTACAAACAAATCATGATAACCAAAATTAGATCCTCTATCGCAAATCCAAGCTTGACAATCTTCGTTTGTTTCTTTAATTTTATCTACAGATGCTACCACGTTATTTGGCCCTAGCCATTGACCCTTCTTAACATTTATAATTGGAAAATGTTTTGCGCATTCTATAATAAGATCCGTTTGTCTAGAAAGAAAGGCTGGTATTTGAACCATATCAATAACATCTACCAGCTTCTCAACTTGCCAACACTCATGCACATCTGTGGTGAATTTAACATTTGGAAATGCGGAACGTGCTTCTTTCCATATAGAAACAGCATCATCCAGTCCGGGACCGCGCCCTCCATGAAGAGACGTTCTGTTTGCTTTATCAAAGCTAGCTTTCATATACCAATCATCTTCACTGCGCATAATATTGTTTATTCGGGTCAAGCACTCAAAAAACAAATCTCTATTTTCTATAGAGCAAGGGCCAAGAATCCATACTTTACTCATAACTTCGTACCTCTGTGATGACTGTTGCCAATTCTAAAAATTCTACATGTGAAAGTTCCGGCCAAGGCTGCCTGTTGTAAAAACAAGTAAGACCCATCTCTTTCAAAGACGCTCTAAGTGCTGGATGCCAACCGATCTTGGAGGTTACATCAAAGAATTTTGACTCAATGTCTAGCATTTGTTGTCTATCTTCTTGTGATGATAAAAACTTGTTTTCAATATCAGGAAATACATTTCCTACTCCCGCCAAGAAAGAATTTGCACCAGCAGATTCCAGAAATTGAAATCTTCTCATGCTGCCACCCGCAACTATAACATCTAAATTGTCTGGTAATTTTCTTACAAAATCGTAAGATTGCTGAAGGCTTGAGTTTTCTTCTTTAATTCCCGATAGACCCCAAGTAAACATACAAGATATTAGTGTAGATGAATACTCATAATCTCCACCCTTGCCGTTTCTCATTTTGGGCGTGTGTAAATAAACCTTATCTGTGTGGTCTGTTACCGTTTCTAAAAAACGTTCTAAGACACTATCGTAATAATATCTGTCTGGATAAAGCACCATCAGGCTTGAATTTTCATCCAAGTAAGTATCTTTAGCCTGCTTGATAAAGTCAACGGTATGACGAACAGGAAGCGCAGGAACTCCTAATATTTTTTGACCTTCAAAACTTGAAACAGCCTTATTAAGTGCATGAACCTCTTCTGTACTAAGAAGATTAAATTGAGAAGTGCCTGCGGTTGTCATGACACACTCAGCACCGTTTTGTTTAAGATAATTCAAATAGCTTTTAGTGCTATCTGTCTCAAGGTCTTCGTTTTTATTATAAGAAGGGGGGATTGCTACCACGGGTCTTCTTTTTGCCATCATCTTTTCCTTATGTATAAATCAAATATGTCTTCGTACAAGTTTGTCTTTTTTAATTCGTATCCAGATTGAATTATATCTCTATGAAGCTCTTCTTCATTATGATAAAACTCATAAGTCATTATATCATACGCTTGGTACTCTGTAAAGTAACTTTCTTTATTTGTTAGTCTAACTCTTTGCACAAGAATATTATCGGCATCCAAGGACAATAAATGCCTAAGACATTCGTCACCATTTGGCAAAACATCACAAATAGCATTAGCTACAACAAAATCTCCATCGCTTATGTCTTCCGGCTTTAATTCTTGATAGCCTTTGCATACAAAACTTTCTCCCCAGTTTTCCGCCGCCAAATCTATAGCATGTTGTGAATAGTCATATCCTATGTAATCAATATCAAGTTTTTCTGATATGAAACAATAGACACCAGCGCCACATCCTACGTCTACAATTCTTTTAGGTGTTAAATGTCTTGCGGTTTCTATAAAGTCAATCCAGTGTGGCGGAAATCCGTTTTGTAGCTCTTGTTTATTTCTATCAAGCTGTTGTTTAAAGGCTGATGTAGAGTTTTTCCAAGAGTCTAGATGTTTATAGGTGGTATTCATTGTATTTGCTCAATTGATTATTAAATTTTTCTTTTAATTTTTCCATGCCCGCCTTGATAATTTCTGGATGCTCTCCTTCAAAATTTTTAGTGCGACAAACACCTCTATAAGATGGCTTAAACTCATGCACACCGCGATAACGATCTTCTATTTCATTTTTCTGTTCTTCGTTACCTAGAACCCAAGGTAGGTAAACTTCTTGAAAATAATTATCTATACAGTTGTTTCCACTTAGGTATTCTTTATAGTATTTTAATTTGTTAAACACCTGATCTGGAAAAACGTAGGAGTAGTGATACATTCTAACACCATGCTTTTCTGCAAGTTCGTCAAAGTTAAGATGTTTTTCGGGCCAAGGATTGTCAATCTTGTGCGCTATTGTTGGAGGTCTATGTGTCGCCCAATATGAACCGGGATAGACCTTTCTAATTCGCATAAACTCTGCGCCTTCTTCAAAGCCTCCAAGACATTTGTCAAATCCACCATAAAATGTTACACTCTTAAACCCTACAGAAGTATATCGTTCTGTTTCCAGTAGATTGATGACCTTTTCTATATCTTTTGGCTTAAATACTTCATCACAGTCTAAATTCCAAATATAGTCTGTCTCATCATCAAGAAACTCCATATAAGCATTGCACTGATCGTCTTTCTCTAAATATTGAGAGTGAATAATTTTAATTTTATTGTCTGGATCAGGGAAGTTTTCTAATATCTCATTTGTGCCGTCCACGGAGGTCGTGTAGCCTTGCTGCTGCCAGTATCCCACTGGACCTTCAGCTATAAGAATTTGATGCGCATACGGGTATACAGACGCCAAGGTTTCTTCCAAAACCTGATCACCATTTAAAACGATCATACCAAATGTTATTTTCATAGTCCGTATCTTCCTTTTGTAGAAATTAATTCGTGCATATAATTGACATATACATCTGTCACGCCGGGATTATTATAAATTGGTCCCCATTCTCCACCTCTATCAAAAGCAAAGCGCTTGTTTTCGTAGTCTGGAGTAAAGTGGCTAAAGTGATTAAAAACAATATCTTGCTCTAGTTGCTCGCCTTTGTTTAATACAAATCCATTAGGATCTCTCCATATAACTTTGGTAGGCGACAAGAACTCAAACATAGGAAAGTTCCAAGGCGCACCGTTTCCAACTTTTCTACAAAGAACCTCTATGCTGTCTTCGCCAAAAAGATCATCAAACAACTCAAGATACTTTTGATCCCCGCATGAGCCGAATATTTTGGCATATTCATTATCAGAATTTATGCAGCAGTCTCTCCAAAAGTTTAGGCATTTACTTCCAGTTTCGTCATTTTTAAAGTAGATAATTCCTACATTGTAATACCCTACATTTGTAGTAGTTTTGTCTAGTTTATTATGTTTATGGGTAATAATACCTATACTTTTAGATCCCATAGCATCAAAAACTTCTTGCACATCTCTATAAAAAAGAATATCAGAATCTACATACAAAACGTGAGGTAAATCATAATTATTCATTAGATAACCAGAAAAGAAAGACGCTAGCGCCCAATGAAAATGACTTTGCCCATCACTACTATCTATAGGGCGGCTTTCATTATTAGCTTTAAGTGTTTCAAAATCAGGATCTTCATATATCTCTTCCATTCTATAACATTTAAGATTCTCTAACCCAAGAGCATTTAGTTCATCGTAAGTTTCTTGATTTAGACAAAGGTAATGAAGTACAAAATCTTTACTAGTCGCGCACAAAGAGTCATACAAACACATACCATTTATAATATAGTTGTGATCACTTAAAGTTACCAGATGTTTAACGTTTGACATAAAGCGCGTCTCCCCAGCTTTCTGATTGCCATTCAACTGTAAGTCTTTCAAATCCAAATCCTTCAAGGTACGAGTCTATGTCCTCAATCATAGGACAGCTTTCATATACTTCGTCTCTGTTTACTTCTGCTATGACAAGTTGTATTTTATTCAGTTCGTCTCCCATTCCTTTAAGAACCTCTAGTTCATAACCCTGAACATCTACGTTTAAGAAGTTGTGTTCACTTGTGTCTACTTTGTTTTCTTCTACAAATTTATCAAATCTTTTTACATTGATAGACTCTTTAGAAGGAAATGTGACTTCTGGATGTTCTGTGAGGTGCTTTTTAGGTGCTAGAATAGAGCTAGAAGCCCCTGCGCCGTTAGATACGCCACCCTCTCTGTCAGAGATAAACATCCCTACTACATCCTCCTTGGAACCAAGTGCAACGTTAAAGGCTTTTTCTTTAAGGATACATTTAAAATTTACGATATCAAACAATTTTTTCTGAGGCTCGAACAATATGGTATTAGTTAATCCTAATCCTCTGTATTGTGATAGTTCTTCACCTAGAAAAGCACCCACATGAATTGCGCCTGTGATTTTTATATCTGTGTGTTGCTCTATAGAGTTTAAATCAAATATCATTTTAATCCCTTCAATATATCAATTTCTGTATGTGGACACTTAATATCAGAAAAGTCCAAATCTTCTAGGTCAATTCTACCACCAGATTCATATTTTTCAAGTAGTGTTTTTTCATTATATTCAAAAATGTCTCCAGACCTATTGTCGTGACTTTCTTGTACTTTGTTATTGGGGCTATTCACCACGCAGCTTTCTACCGGAGATACCATTACAGAAGAACTTAAAGGCCAAAACCTTTGTATCGCAGACTCGAATTCGTTAGGTGTTTGTTTCCAATTTTTAAACTCTGACAACTCCCATAATTCAGAGGTCGCGTTATCCATTTCTGATCTTTTAAAGATGTGTCCATCCACAGAGTGAGAGTACGACCAGTAAGATCCGTAGCAATGCGCGGTTTTGTTCCAAACCATATATTTTTTGTCAGCCGTTAGCGCGTAGTTTGATATATTGTCTGGATACATAACATTGTCGTGACCCCTTTCCGATACGTTTAGCCCAAGTCTCAAAGAAATACAGCAAAACGTTGACAAATTATCGAAGATAAGTTCTGGTATCTCCACTTTATTGAAGCAGATGCAGTCGTCCACAAAGAAGCAAACATAGTCATTAACTGAGGCTCTGACCATCCTATTGATATCATGAAACAAAGAGTCCGATTGATTCCGAAACACAACGTCTGAATGTTCATATCTCAATGTCCGATAGGAAGCTTCAAACTCCTCATCATTATTGCAAATAACAATGTTCTTAGTAGATTGTTTAAAGTTCTTTTTTATGCTTTTTAAACATAGGTCTAATTGTAGCGGTCTATTTTTACTGAATATAATCGAAGTAATCAACAAATTTGTCCTTATTTTTGTAGTACCAGCTTACTGTGTCATGCAGTCCTCTATCTAATCCTGTCTTGGCTTCAAATCCCAGCACTTTAGTTGCCCTAGATGTGTCTAGACATCTTCTTGGCTGACCGTCCATGCCATTAGAATTAAAGATAATATCTCCTTTAAAATTCATCATGTCGGCTAGCTTGTGTGCCAACATAGAAATACTACATTCTTGACCTGTTCCAACATTTATTGGATGTGGAGTTGTGTCTATCTCTACTGCCTTTTTAATAGCTGCGGCGCAATCATCCACATAAAGAAACTCTCTACTAGCTTCGCCCGTTCCCCATAAATTGACTTCTCTTTCTTCATTATCAATAGCTTTATCAATCTTTAGTATAATTGCAGGTATGACGTGACTAATTGCAGGATGAAAGTTGTCGTGTGGGCCATACATATTTACAGGAATAAGATTTGTGCAGTTAAGACCATATTGAGCATTGTATGCGATCAGCATCTCCATCAAAGCCTTTTTAGCGACTCCATAAGGCGCGTTTGTTTCTTCGGGATAGCCATTCCAAATGTCGTCTTCTTTAAATGGCACAGGTGTAAATTTAGGATATGCACAGACAGTTCCCACCATCACAAACTTTTGAAGCTTGCCGTATTTTCTGGCTGTTTCTATAAGATTCATACCCATAACCAAGTTTTCATACATGAACAAACCCGGATTTTCTTTGTTTGCACCGATACCGCCAACTCTAGCGGCTAGGTGTACAATTACATCTGGTTCATGTTCTTTGTATAGATAGTCAACCTGTTTTTGGTTTGTTAGATCGTACTCTCTTTTACCGCCAAGAGATACAACATCATAAAACAAATTGTCTTTTAACGTCTTGTTTACAGCTTTACCAAGAAAGCCGCCACCGCCTGTAATAATAACTTTACTTTTGCTCATTTAACGCATCCTTATAAGCTTTCAAAATCCCGCCAGCCACATCGCTGTATCCAAGCTCTTTCATAATAGTAGCAATCCTATGAAAGCCTGTATGGTTTTCGGTTACAAAATCTTGACCCTTTTTAATAATAAAAGATCTATCTATCGTACCTTCATCAGTATTTGCATAGTATTCAATTTTATCTCTAAAATCTTCTGGAGAATCTGCAATTACAATACCATCACCAAACATCTTGTACGCTTCTACATTATCACTAATACAAAAGCCGCCTGCATACAGAATCTTGAATATTCTTTCATTTACATCTATGCCGTACACTTGGGCATGAGGCTCGCTAAGATTTGGACATATCTTAGCCGAAACAAACAAATTCTTCACATCGTGATCATCTATCAGTCCGCAGTATTGATTTACGCCCCATACTTGATTACCAAATATTTTTACATTGTAACGATCAAGAGGATGTAGAAGCGGAGTGAGGTAGCGGTCAATTACCTGCCCCTTGTAGGGCCAGTAACCGCCCACAAAACCAATATCACATGTTAGCTTTGGATCGACCTGAGCGCCGCTGTAGACCGCTGTATCTGCACACATCATTAACGATACGGGTTTGATCCCGATGGTTTCAAAATAGTTATGAGTTCTTTTAATGTCGTCATCGCTATAATGAATGTGTACAAAATCTGGCTTTCCTGTTTCGTCCTTGAGTTTTTTAAGTAGCTCTTTTTCTCCCTTAGAGCAAAACAAAATGTTGTGTTTCGACTTATCTACTTCTTTTTCTTGGTCTCCCCAGTCGCCAGCACGTAGGCCCACTTTTAGATGTGGTCTTTCGTATATACATTTTATCAAGGCTTCATCTAGGTTGTAGGCTTGGCCTAAGAATATGTCCGGTTCAAATTGGTCAAACATATCAAAAGCGGGAACAGTTTTACAGTCCCAAAACATAACCTGATATCCCACGGCAGAAAAAGCGTTTGCCCAAGCCATTCTCTGAAAATAGTGGGCGTGGCGACCATCACTACAAATTAAAATTTTCATTCTTTAGATCCTTTATACAATCTATTTCTAGTATAGACATTTCATCGGGTTCGTAGCACTGAATGTTCGCCCCCATAGATATCATTTTATTTATTATTTCAAAAGACAGCATTTTCTTTTGGCTACCCTGTAATTTGTTTAGTATACTTTTGAGTATTCTTAATTCTTTACCGGTAAAAAAAGCTATTTGACACCATTTTGTAGGCAGGCTATATGATAGTATCGTAGCTTTATTATTCTGTATAGTAACTCCTATTTCTTTGTCTTTCATCATCTCTTTACTGTCTACTAAAATAAAAGACTTCTTAAAGCTTAGTTTTTTTAGAGTCTCTTGATTAAAGTATAGATCGCCGTGAAAGAAAAGAACATTTTTTTTATTGGTGTTATTAACGGCAAGCCTAAGACTTTCTGAATTGTTTGTAGTTTCGTGTATCTGGTTTTCTACAACTCTTAATTTTCCAGATATTTTTTTTATGATCTTTTCAATAGCGTATCCAAAAACCCCTATAATTTCACAATTTTGTATACAGCAACTTATGGTGTTTATTTGGTGTTCTATTAAGGCTTTATTGCCTATCTTTAATAGGCTTCTAGGTTCGTTTGATCTTATCCTATTACCCACGCCAGCAGAAAGTATTATAACGGCTATATCTCGCTCGTTATTTTTTGTTTTTATGGTTGTAGTTATCTCTCTAGTAAATCTTGCCACTAGCGACTACCTAAAATTTGGGCCTGTTGTTGAAAAATCTCTGGTGTCATTTTCATAGATTGGTTTTGCCCGCTTTCGTTTACAATAGATAGGGACTCTGGAACATGACACATAATACAATGATAAGAAAGCCTTAGCCACAAATCATAATCCTCTGTACATCCTATAAATCCTTGGCTTGCAGGACCGTGTAATCTGCTATCAAAGATTTCTCCATTAGGAAGAATAACCTTTTCTAAGTATTCTTTTTTAATCAGCGCATTGCTGTGAACCATACAACTTTGAGAAAGACCTCTCCTGCAATATGCGCCTTTTGCTTCGTATTTTACATAGTGCTTGTCCCCATAGCTTCTATGGATGTCGTAGTCGCCATAAGCCACTCCGACTTCTGGATACTCCATTAGTTTTTCTACTAGTTTTTCAACTTTAGTAGGCTTGTATTCGTCGTCTGCGTCCAGAACGCCGATAATGTCAGCCCAGTCCCAGCACATTTCAATAGCTGTATTGCGGGCGACACT
>WLWE01001955.1_pt1 | contig 14085 bp, 14 predicted proteins | sample 6718301 | NCBI WGS metagenome assembly WLWE01 (sample SAMN12718691, study PRJNA515312) | sponge metagenome | isolation source: marine sponge | host: Mycale hentscheli | place: New Zealand: South Island, Marlborough, Capsize Point | collected 2003-05-01 | reverse complement strand
GGCGGGGCATATACCCCAAGGTGATGTTGACGAACGCAGTATAACGGAGATTAAACCCAATGAGCTTTACGGATATACGCAGTGCCATTTTTTCGCTGGCATCGGTGGTTGGTCACTTGCATTGCAACTTGCTGGAGCAAACTGATGCCACTGCAATTTCGCAATGTCGACGCCTCACCAAGTGACCCCGTTGTCACTTGGCCCTACGAAGCACTCGTCACGGCGATCGAACGCGGACTGGTTCCTGATTGGCAACCGATATTTGCTGAGCTCACAAAGGATCCTTGGGGGCCGGTTGCGCGCAAGATCGAGCGCTACCTCAGCTACGCACCTAGCGGTGGAATCACGACGCTCTTTCGACTCGCAATCGAACGTGCTCGCCAAAAGGCCGAGCAAGGTGAGCGAGCCGCGGTCGCGCAAAGCGTCCGGGCAGCCATCGCATCATCTGGACTCACAGCCGCGCAGTTCGCCGAACGCATCGGAACGTCAGCCTCGCGCCTGAGCACCTACGCACGGGGTTCGGTCACGCCTTCCGCGCACATGATGCTGCGCATGATGACTGCCGGTGACCTCAGCAACAAAGTGCGCAACCGGCCTAACTGAACGTTGCGCGCCAGCGATCACCGAGTGAATCGGTCAAACGATCGGCTGTCCGGATCTGCTTCCTCGTCAGATCCGTGGCGCCACTTCCCTCTTCTTCCACCTGGATGATCTGCAGGTACTCATCGAAGTGACGCACAGTCGTGTACGAGTGCTCGGCGAAGCCGTCGACTCCGGGGATCGTCGTGACCGATCGCACCCACAGGAACGGATCACCATCGGCGGCCTTCTTGGTGCCGTTCGTTAACTGTGTGGTCAGACCGCCGGGCTCGTCGCCGTCAACGCCACCCTCGTCACCCGAAGGCTGCTGTTCGCCTTCGCAGCGCTTGATCTTCTTCACTACGTCGTCGTAGGCCTTCTTGGCTCGCGCAGCGCTCGAATAGACGTGGATGTCCTGAGAGGCGTCCCCCACGGCCTGACCCTTCTTCGACAAGTACTCGATGGAGACGATGTTGTCCCCGCCCTTGCCCTCCACTTCGTCCGAGCCCGAGAGGTCACACAACCACGGATCATCCACTGCTCCAGCGCCGGAATTCGAAACAGCGAACACGTTCATCATCTTTGAGCCGCCAGCCAAGGACTTGCCCTCAGCCCTCGTCATCATGACCGGGCACATGGCCCCAACGTCCTGACCGGAAAGGTTTGCCGCGCTCGCTGGAGCCATCGAACCAAGAACTAGTGCCCCGCAGGCTGCTGAAATTCCGATCACGATGCGCATGGGCCATCTCCTTGTTAGTACCCGCAGTTGAGTTGTGCGAAGTATGGGACCGCGGGAGGGTGCGGTCAACATACGTAAGCGCGCACGCCAGTTGTCAAAGATTCCAGTCTTCGCTGAGCACCTGCTCCTGCATGCTCATCCGCAGCGGCGTGGTCCGCAGCACCGCCGGCGGTCCGTTCAACAGGGGTGGCATCGCGTTCATCAACTCCCCGAAACCAGACGAGGCACGGTGCGCGTTCTCGGCATCTTCGTCGGCGAAGATCTCGTACAACCACACGATGTTCGCATCGTCCGGATCCATCGACACGATGAACAACTCGGTGCCCGGCTCTTCGGCGAGGCCATCGGCGTAGGTGTTGAGCATGTCCAGCAGCGCTGGGCGCATGCCTTCATTCGCGGTCAGCCGCACCATGAGCGAGCGACGCCCCGGCAGCAAAGCCGACCGCGGCTCTATGGATTCCTGCTGCTCGGCCATGGCCACCCCTCACGTTCGCGGAACTACCCCAGCGTATGCGCGCCCGCCCCCGCGCATCTGAAGGCACGGCTACCGTTCCGTGCGTGCCTACCCTCGCGATCGACATCGGCGGCACCAAGACCGCCGCCGCGTTGATCAACAACAACGACGAATTCCTCGAACACACCACCTGGCCCAGCCCACCCACCGCCGCGCAGGCCATCGAACGCATCACCACCACCACAGCCCCACTCGCCCGCGAGGCCTCCGCCTGTGGAGTCAGTTTCGGCGGCCCGTTCGATTTCGCCCGCCAAATCTGCATCCGCTCGATGCACACTCAAGGCTGGGATCACCTCCCGCTGTCCCAAGAACTCGAGCAAGCCCTCGGCATCCCGGTGATAACCGATAACGATGCCAACGTCGCCGCGCTCGGTGAGTATCAACTCCAGCCACCGACCAACCGCGACCCCATGCTCTACGTCACGATCTCCACCGGCGTAGGTGCGGGCGTCATCGCGCACGGCCAGCTGCTGCGCGGTGCGCACGGTCTCGCCGGCGAACTCGGCCATCTACCCATCGGGCACGACAAGGAATGCAACTGCGGCCAGAGCGGGTGTCTGGAGCGCGCGGTGAGTGGTTATTGGATCGAACGCGATCACCACCAACCGGCGCAGGACTACCTCCAGGACCCAGACAACCACCGCGCCTGGATCGAGAATCTCGCCCGCGGCCTGTGGTCGGCTACGGTGTTGATCGATCCGGCGGTGATCGTCGTTGGCGGTGGCATGACCACCCAGGGCGAACGGCTCCTGGAACCCCTGCGCGCCGCGCTCACCAGCAAGGCCCACGCGTCGAACCGCACCCCTCCTGCGATCAAGATCGGCGATCCCGCAGGCCGTACTGTTCTCCTGGGAGCAGCGATCATGGGCAGGGAGGTAAGCCGTGGGTCACGTTGATGACTATTTCGCCCACCTCACCACCGCCATCGCCGGAATCGATAACGACGCCGTCACCGCCTGGATCAAGCGACTCGCGCGGGCCCGCTCCGAGGGCGCGACGATCTTCGTCGCTGGCAACGGCGGCAGCGCTGCCACCGCTTCCCACTTCGCCACCGACATCGGCAAGGGCGCCAGTTACGGCAAACCGCAACGTTTCCGCGTGGTTGCGCTGACCGATTCGATGTCGACTATCACTGCCTACGCCAACGACGTCAGCTACGACGTCGTCTTCGCCGAGCAACTGCGCAACCTCGGCAGGCCCGGTGATGTCCTGGTAAGCATCAGCGGATCAGGCTCCTCACCCAACATCGTCCGCGTAATCGAAGCAGCGAAAGAGCTCGATATGGATGTCATCGCGCTCACCGGTTTCGAAGGTGGGAAGTCCGGTCCGATGGCGGACATCCACATCAACGTGCCCTCCGATCACATGGGGCGCATCGAAGACGTCCACATGGCGCTATGCCACGCGGCTGCGTTCTCCTTCATGGAGTCGGACGAACACACGCAGCACTAAGCACGTGCAAACGCAAAGCCCACCGAACTAACGACGAACGCGCGACACCACGGAGTCCAACGTCCGCCGTCCGCGCACCAGCCGCTTGATGTTCGACCACACGTGGAAAACCATCGGCACCTCGACTTGCCGGCTCGCCTGGTAGATCGCGTAGGTGTCCAACCCCAATTCCGGATCGAAGGCCACCAGGATGTCATCGAGAAAGATGACGTCGTATCCCTGCGCCACCAATGCTTGTGAGATCGATCCGATGGACGGCCACCCGGGTTGCGTTCCCATGCCGCGCGCATCGTCGATCGCGATCACCGTATTGATGGAGTTCCGGGCGGCTCCGATGGTGGCCAGTTCGGCGAGCAGCGGGTTTTCCTCCACGTCCGCACCGGTGAGGTCGTACACACCGTGCGCATCCAGCCAGACGAAGCACGGCGTTTCTCGATCGGGAAGCGCGTCAGCCAAGAGTTCCCGGGAACTTCCGATCAGTACCCGAACTCGAGCATCACTCGCGAACCGAGCTTTCGCCTGCGCACCGATGTCTGCGCTGCGCTCGATCGTTGTGCAACTACCGAAGGTGTCGGCGAAAAGCAGAGCCGAATCCCCGCGGAAGGTACCTGTTTCCACCGACGTTGCTCCGGGCCCGAGTGTCCGGGCGATCACGGGCAGCAGATACGCAGGAATGCCCTCCCAGAAGTAACCCATGACGCCCTCCTTTCAGCCTTTGGTGGCCTGAGCGTAGATGGACTCAAACTCTCGCTCGGGCAGGTCGATCGCAGCATCGAAGGAACGCGCCGACACATCGACGAACCCCGCTCCCCGCATGCGTTCGAGCAGGCTGTCTTGATCGAATAGGCACTTGTGTTCATCGCCCATGTAGGCGATGTAGTTGAGCAAGTTGATGCCGCTTCGACTATGCAGCGCTGGCTCCCAGAAATCGTGATCGGGGCTCAGGTCGCGAACACCTAAATATGCGTCGATATACAAACGTGCATTCGGTACGCAGACCGAGACTGTCCCGCCCGGCGCGAGAACTCGATGCACCTCAGCGAGGAGAGATTGACCCGACGGGTAGTCCATGTGCTCGAACAGATGCGAGGAATACACCATTTCGATCGAGTTCGACGGGAATGGGATCCCGTTCCGTAAGTCCCAGAACAGATCGCAGTTGTCGGTGATGTCCAAGGTCACCCAGCCGGGGCGATCGAGATCACCGGCACCGATGTCCAGCCGGATCAGCTGACCCAACGAAAGTAGTTGCTCCACCTTTCGTGGTGTGGAACGTGCCTTGCGCTTGAGTCGTGTTTCCTCGTAGAACTGCGTGCTTCCGGGAATCCGGGTGCGCACCCACTCACGTACGTTCACAGAATGCCCAGCTACGCGGCTTCGTGGTTGTCGATGTACCACTCGTAGGTCGACGCCACACCATCACGCAACTTGATGGTCGGGTGCCAACCGAGCGCGTTGATGCGTGAGGTGTCGAGCAACTTGCGCGGCATGCCATCGGGCTTGGAGGTGTCCCATTCGATGCCACCTTCGAACCCGACGACAGACGCCACCGTCTCGGCAAGATCCCTGATCGGAAGGTCATCGCCCCAACCGACGTTGATCGTTTCGGGGGAGTCGTAGTTGTCGATGAGCATCAAGCAGGCGTCGGCGAGATCGTCCACGTGCAGGAACTCCCGCCGTGGTGCGCCTGTTCCCCACACTGTCACCGAGGAAAGGCCATCGCGCTTGGCTTCGTGGAAGCGTCGGATGAAGGCTGGCAACACGTGCGAGGACTGCAGATCGAAGTTGTCGTTCGGGCCGTACAGGTTTGTCGGCATCGCCGAGATCCACCGCTTGCCGTACTGCGTGCGGAACGCCTCGATGTAGTAGATGCCGGAGATTTTCGCCATGGCGTATGCCTGGTTAGTCGGCTCGAGCGGGCCGGTCATCAAGGAAGACTCACGGATCGGTTGCGTGGCGTGCCGGGGATAGATGCACGAGGAGCCCAAGAACAAGAGCCGATCAACGTCGGCGTTGTGAGCCGCATCCATCACGTTGGTCTGGATGAGCATGTTGTCTTGCAGGAAGTCCACCGGGTAGGTGGAGTTCGCCATGATTCCGCCCACGCGCGCGGCTGCGTCGATGACCACATCGGGCTGCGCCTCAGCCAACGCGGTGAATGTGGCATCGCGATCGCGCAGGTCCAGTTCGGAGGATCGCCAGCCGATTACTCCACCGGCACCGGAGCGTTCAAGCGCACGCACCAGCGCTGAGCCGACGAGGCCGTTGTGCCCGGCTACGTAAACCTTCTTGTTCGACCAGTCGAAAGCCACCGCTTTATCCTGCCACAACCGAAGGCGTCGGTAGCCTGACCAGACAGCGAGCCTGGAGGCCCCATGCGCAACATCACCCTCGAGCAACTCAGATCGATCCTCGGCGGCTTCGGCCCCAATCCGCGGGTGATGGCATCAGGCAACTTTGCAACCCCGTACACATTGTTGAACGCGGTGGATTCGCACCTGCCGGAGTACCGCCTGCACATGCTGAACGCGCACGGTCAACTACCTAAACGCGACGGTGTCACCTATGAGACGGCGTTCATCGGCCCGGCCATGCGCGATCCTGATACCCAGTACATTCCGGCGCGCCTGTCGCTGCTTCCCCTATTAATTAAAGGTGACTACCGCCCGGACATCGTGCTGATCCAAACCTCGCTCAAGCACCACGACACCGTTTCCCTCGGCATCGAATGCAACGTGATTCCCGCAGCCATCGAGGCCACGCGCGAGCACGGCGGCCTGGTGATCGCCCAGGCCAACCCCCAGATGCCTTACACCTACGGCGATGCGCAGATCTATGAGTCGGATATCGATTTCCTGATCGAATGCGAAGAGGACCTGACCACCGTCGAGCCAGGTCCCCTCAATGACGCCAGCAAGCAAATCGGTGAGCTGATCGCAACAAGGATCGACGACGGCTCCACCTTGCAACTGGGCATCGGTGCTGTGCCGGATGCGGTGGTGCAGTCCCTGTACGAGAAGAAGAACTTCCGGGTATGGACTGAGATGTTCTCCGACGGAGTGCTCGGCCTGCACAAGTCCGGCTCCCTGGATCCAGACGTCCCGCTCACCGCGAGTTTCATCTTCGGATCGCGGGAACTCTACGACTGGTTGAACAACAACAAGAGGGTTCGCATCATGCGAACCGAGGTGACCAACAACCCCGGGAACATCGAACGCCAGCCACAGATGACGTCCGTCAACGCCGCGCTGCAAGTTGACCTGTTCGATCAAGCCAACGCATCACGCATCAAGGGCCACATCTATACCGGTTTCGGCGGCAGCACCGACTTCATCGTCGGTGCTTTGCATTCACGCGGAGGACAGTCCTTCATGGCGCTGCCGTCCTGGCACCCGAAGGCGAACGTCTCGACCATCGTGCCGCTGATCGATCAGCCGATCACCAGCTTCCAACACAGCGCCGTGGCGACCGAGCAGGGCATCGCCGACTGCTTTGGGCGCACCCAAGCCGATCAGGCGAAGAACCTCATTCATCAGGCCGCGCATCCGGATGCCCGCGATTACCTCACGCAGTCCGCGAAGCAGATGGGCTTGTTCTAGGGTCAGCAGGTGCCGTCCTTGCGAAAGAAGAAGACTCCTCTGCCCCCGGGTAAGTACCGGATGGGTGGTAAGCACTTCAAGAACGACGACGCCTTCATCCGCACCGCGGTTCGAGATGTGGAGCGTCTCGAACGGCTTGCGGGGCTCACCGAAAACTCCCGGCTACTGGACTGGGGCTGCGGTGCCGGGCGCTTGACGATCGGTGTCCGTGAGCACTACAAGTCCGGCCGGATAGCGGACTATCACGGCGTGGATGTCCAACCGGACCTGATCAGTTGGGCCCGAGACAACCTCACCGCCCCCGGTTATCGCTTCACCTGCGTGGATGTATCCAATGAGCGCTACAACCCGGCGGGGCTTCCCGATCGCACCCTTGCGGCGGATCCGCAAAGTGTGGATGTCTTCTATGCGTACTCGGTCTTCTCGCATATGAACGACGAAGACACCGCCGCCTACCTGAAGCTGATCGCGCAGGCACTTAGCCCGGAAGGCAAGGCGTTCGTCACGTGTTTTGTCGAGGAGGGCGTGCCTGGCTGGGAGGAAAACCCGGAAGGGTATGGCCCGCTGGAGTGGAAGGGGCGGTTGCACTGCACGCGTTTTGATCGGCGGCACTTCGAGGAACATGTGGCTGCGGCGGGCATGGCGGTGGATCGTTTCGTGTACGGCAGGGAAACGGACGGTCAATCTTTATATGTGTTGCGCTCCCGCTAGAGGGCACCCTCGAGGGCAGCTGAGGCCTTAGCACGCCAATTCCCACGCCGTCGCGGCAAATGTGTCGTTCGTCAGTGTTGCTGGGCTAGCCTTCGAACAGTCGCCTACCGCTCTACTTCCCCATTACACGAAAGGCCACGATCCATGCGTCGGATACTCACAGCAGCTTTGGCTGGAACAGCTCTCATCGGATCGATGATTGTTGCCGCCCCCGCGTCGCAGGCAGCCAATCCGGTTCCCCCGAATGCCTTCGGAATGCACGTTCCTCAGATCGCCAACGGCGAAAAGCCGAACGCAAACATCGGCAGTGTTCGTCTGTGGGATGCGGGCATTGCGTGGGGTCAGGTGCAGCAGAAGAAGAAGACGTATTGGTGGGCCGGGATGGATGCCGCGATTGCTGCGGCGAACGCGCAGGGCATGTCCATTACCTACGTGCTCGGCTCCACGCCGAAGTGGGCGCAGAAGAAGAAGCCAAAAGGCAACTATCCCTACGGTGGAACGGGTGCCGCCAATCCAGACACGAAGGTGTGGAAGGCGTGGGTAAAGAAGGTTGTCCAGCGCTACGGCGCCAGCATCGATGCCTATCAAATCTGGAACGAAGCAAACCTTGCCGACTTTTATGACGGATCGCCCAAGCAGATGGCGAAATTGACCAAAGAGGCGCACAAGATCATTCGCAAGTACGACCCCGGTGCCAAAGTTGTCGCCGCAAGCAGCACGGTCCGACTCACCAAGTCCTACAACCGCTTCTTCCCCGAATACTTGAAGCAACTGAAGAAGCAGAAGTGGCCGGTAGATGCCATTGCCGTGCATACCTACCCGCCGGGCAAGGACACTCCTGGTGATCGCCTCAAGTTGCTCGACAAGGTGAAGAAAGACATGAAGAAGGGCAAAGTCCCGTCAAGAGTTGAGCTATGGGACACCGAGGTCAACTACGGAATCAAGGGCCCCGGCAAGGTCAAGGGACAGACCATCACCGGCGGGACGGCCGCGGATTGGACCGCCAGCACGTTCCTCGACTCGATTCTGCTCGGTGTTGATCGCACGTACTGGTACTACTGGTACCGGCCCGATGGACGTCTCGGCATCATTCTCGATAACGCCGCTGACGGGGATTTCGGCCGGCTCGGGTACCAGACGGCCTACGACTGGATGGTCAACTCCTTCTACTCCTGCGTTCGCGGCAGTTCTAGTCAACCAAACGTGTGCCAACTCGGGGATGCAGTTGATCCGGAGGTTGTGGTGTGGAGCAACGAGGGAGTGGGAACGTACACTGTTCCGGCGGGTGCAACCGTGCAATGCAACACCTTGAATCAGTGCAGTGCGGTCGCTCCGGGAACGCAACTCCCGATTGGTGGTAGTCCTCTATGGTTCGGAAGTCAGGGCAAGTACGAGCGGCTTCAAGCGAAGCAGCGGCAAAACGCCGCGGCTCGAGCCGCCGTACAAGCACAGCCCTAGTCGGTGCTGCGGCTGCGGTAGTTCTCGCAGCCTGTAGCAGCGGAGGCTCAACAGAGCCGGCGGCGCAAGAGACCGTAGCGCCGGAGTCGCCTGCCCCGGAGGTGACCGAGGACCCCAACGCCATTAAGCGTTCGCTCGTGGGTTTGCATATCGAAGGCGTGGAGGGTGGCGCATGGGCGTCGGCGCCCTTCGGTGCGCTTCGTCTGTGGGACAACGGCACGGGATGGTCACAGATCGAACTCGCCAAGGGTGAGTTCAAGTGGGACAACCTGGAAGGCGCGTTGGAGAACGCCGCGAGCAAAGGGGTCGAGGACATCCTGTACGTGCTGGGCACGACCCCGGAGTGGGCCGCCCAGGAAATCGACCCTGACCACTACCCCCAGCCTGGCGCTGCGAGCGCACCGGCGGATCTCGACGACTGGGATGAGTGGATCACCGAAGTCGTCACGCGATACGGCGACCGCATCGATGCGTACCAGATCTGGAACGAAGCCAATCTGGTCAATTTCTATGCCGGAACTCCAGCCGAGATGGCTGAAATGACGAAGCGTGCGTACGACATCATCAAGGCAAACGATCCTGAAGCGCTGGTCGTCGCCCCATCGCCCTCGACCCGGCTCACTGCTTCGTTCGACCGGTTCTACCCGGAGTACCTGAGCGAGCTGGAGAAACTCGATTGGCCCGTGGACATCTGGACGGTGCACACCTACCCCGACGGGCAAGGCACGCCGACCGACCGGGCATCGCTTATTGAGAAGTTCACCGACACCCTTGAGGCCGCAGGGGCGCCAGAACTCCCCGTGTGGGATACCGAAGTGAACTACGGAATTGCCGGGCCCGGAGACGTTGATGGTCGTGAAATCACGGGCCCGGAAGCAGCGGGGTATGTGGTTCGCTCGTACATCGATGATCTACGACTGGGTGTTGACCGCTCCTACTGGTACATCTGGTCGTTGCAGCCACTTGAGTTCCTCGGCATCCAAGCCTTCGCTGGCTCCGATGCGGAGCAGGGCTTCTTTGCTTTGGACAATTGGGTTGTCGGAGCAAGTTTCGATGGATGTCAGGAATCTGCCGGGGCGGTGACGTGCGACTTCAGCCGCGACGGAACTGGCTGGATCATTGCGTGGGCCGAGGAGGGCGACGTGAGTTACACCACCCCGGAAAACTCTCAGCTCGTGTGCGACCCGCTGGCAAATTGTGTGGAAGCCGGGCCGGGAACTCAGATCACCCTCACCCAGGTTCCGGTGCGCGTCTACCTGCAGTAGACGGCGCGATTCCCTCCATAGGAGGCTGATTTGAGGCCGGAAGTTCGGCTCCGGATCGACTGGAATGGCAGCGACCGTTCCAGCCGCTGGTAACGTCGATGGTGGCAGATAGGAGGAGGTAGATCATGGCCGTCAACGACGACGTCACTCCCTCAAGTCACGTGGCTGCTCAGGGTCCCTCCGCCGACTCCACCGCCGTCCCAGACAAGTCCACTCCCGCACGGATTGGCTGGGCGACGAGCCACAACCATCGTGACCGGCCGCACCTGCGCCGGGATCCGCTGCGGGTGTATGCGACGCGGGCAGTCATCTGGGACATCGTGGCGGTCACCGCCGCATCGGTGATCGGCTTCGTCCTTCGCTGGGCCATCCCCTACAACCTCAGCATCTCTGACGGCATCTATGTCTTCTTCGCGTTCGTCGTGATCGTGAGTTGGATGGGCGTGCTGACCCTCCGGGGTGCCTACGACACGCGCATCTTGGGTGTCGGATCTGAAGAGTTCAAACGCATCGTCGGTGCCTCCGCCGTCGTTTTCGGCGCCATCGCCATCGTTTCCTTCGCACTGAAGCTCGATTTATCCCGCGGCTTCGTGCTCATCACTTTCATCGCGGGCATAGTCCTGCTGCTCAGCGTTCGCTGGATCCTGCGGGGGTGGTTGCGACACGAACGGATGTATGGCCACTTTCTTCACCGGACGATCGTGATTGGTTCGGGTGCCGCGCAGGCAGAGATCGTCGACATGCTTGATCGCGATCCCGTCGCCGGATTCACTGTCGTGGATGTCATCGACGAACCTGACATCGACGCATCAGAGACTCAACTTGACCAGTGGCTGGATGAGGTGATGGCGCGCATCAACCTCGAAGACGCGGACACGGTCGCGGTGGCCGGGTCGCGAGCTCTTGAGCAGGTGGTTATTCAGCGCCTGGCGTGGCGCCTCGAGGGCCCCCGTGTGGACCTCCTCGTGGCTCCCAACATTGGAGATGTTGCAGGCCCTCGGGTAACGATGCGCATGGCCGCGGATCTTCCGCTCTTGCATCTTGATGAGCCGCACCTCACCGGACCGAAGCGGGCCATCAAGCGTGCTCTCGACATTGTCTTCGGGGTGATTCTGTTTTTGCTTTTCTCACCTTTCATGATCGTGGCTGCGATCGGAACCTTCGCCACCAGTCGTGGACCGATCTTGTACCGACAGGAGCGCGTGGGTCGTGGTGGTGAGGCGATCACGGTGACGAAGTTCCGGACGATGTACGTCGGTGCAGATAAGAAGCGCGCCGAGGTCATCGGTAGACCGGACGAGAAGATCTTCGATCGTTACAAGTCGGATCCGCGGATCACACCATTCGGTCGTCTCCTTCGCCGCTGGAGCATCGACGAGATGCCCCAGGTGGTCAACGTGATTCGCGGCAACATGTCTCTCGTCGGCCCTCGACCCGTTCTGCCCGAGGAGCTGGGCCTGTTCGACGACGCCGATCATCGTCGTCATCTCACCAAGCCCGGTTTGACTGGCTTGTGGCAGGTCTCCGGTCGAAAGGAAGTGGACTGGGAAGAGCGGATGCGTATGGATCTCGACTACGTGGAGAACTGGTCGCCGGCGCTCGATCTTGTGATCGTCGCGAAGACTGCAAAGGTGGTTCTCAGCGGCAGGGGCGCCTACTAGCGGATCCTTTCCCACAATTTTTGGAGTTCGTAGGCCTCTGCCATATCGCGGATTTTCGCGGGATCTCCTGTTCTGATCGCCTCGACGTAGCCCTCGGGCAGAGAACGGTCGAAATGCCCAGGCTTCCAGGCGAAGGGTTCTGCTGGAATGAAGGGCCGCCCGGCGAGGTACCTATCGGTGAGTGCGCAGTCGTCAATTAAGTGGGTTGTCGGACCCGTGACGATTCCGACGGTTCCCAAAAAGCCACAAAAGACTCCGACTTCGGACGGAAGAGAGAAAGAGCCGTCGTTCGTTGGCCAGTTCTTTGTCGACTTGTCAATATTTCGTAGCGGCCGATTGAGTCCAGTGCCGTCACCGATGGGAACAAAATCGGGCGAGAGGAATGCAAGGGACAGGTTGTCCACCAAACCCTTGAGATCACGGCGATTGGACAGGGAACTACCCCGCGCATCAACTACTCCTGCGTTGAAGTTCTGATCAACCTCCCAACGTTGTTCCTGAGGATTGTGCAGGGCGGTAGTGCGAATGCCCGCAAAACCCACGGCGCTGATCAGGAAGAGGGAAGCCACTGTTCCAGCTGTGACCGAAAGGAGTTGCGGCTCCCGCGAATCAGTCAAGTGAAATGGCGACTCAGCCAAGATGAGTAGGGCGACGAAAAAGGGAACAGCGAGGAAACGTCCTCCCATGAAGTCTCCGCCAACCCAAACAACGTATGCAAGATATGCGAGAACACCAACCGACCACCCGCGAAGAATTCGTGGACCGAAGAAGACTCCAACTCCAAGTCCAATCGCTAGCCCGATCAAAGTAACCGGATCGTTCTCGAAACTCACCCACAAATAGCGGAATCCTTGAATGATGAACTCCACACGAGGAATATCAGCATTCGTCTTCGCTTCATACGTGTTGGGAAGCAGCGTTGAGTAGGTTACCCACGACCATGTCAACCAGATGAGCAGCGGTATGGCAAGAGCCGACGCGGCAAAGACCAGGCCACGGACATTCCTTCGTTGATGCCACACGAGGACACCCAGAGGGATCACAATCAGCACCGCAAGATCGAATCGTGTGAGGAAAACCGCGGCGGTGGTCAAACCCAACAAGATCATCCGACGTGCATCGAGAGCGTTCTTCTTGTCGAGAGATAGGGCAAAGAGGACAGCCACAGAAAGGAAGGCAAGGGGATTTTCGAGCCCGGAGGATGTGAAATCTATGAAGGCGTTGGACAGGAGAATAAGCGCTACAAGGACGGCGAGGCGCCCAAGGCTGCGCGTACGCCACACCAGAATTGCAACCGCAACGAGCACAGCCACGAGGCTGAGCGTGAGAACACCGAGAACCCATTGGTTGGTCCAAGACCCAACCCACACCCACAACAAGAACCAGAGAGGATGCGTATACGCCTGAACTGATTCCGTCGCGTTGTACCCAGGCCCCCATCCGTGAGTGATGTTGAGTGCGGTTCGCAACGTGATGAGGGCATCATCGCTGAGCCATGCTGTCCTTACGACGACAATGCCCACGGCCCCAAGCGCCAAGATACGGAAGAGCGTGAGCGCTCGGTCCCCCTTGCGCACAGGTCGAAAGGGTACACGTATCTGGCCTAGGCTGTCGGCGTGCGGTCACCAATCACTAAGGCGATCGTGGCCGCCCTGATTGCCCTCACGTGGGTCTTTGTTGTCTTGTTGACCATCCCGCGAGCCATCAGTCGCGGAGTTGCTGACTCCGGATTCCTGACAGGAATAGCCGAGCGGCTACGCGTGGGCGATGTTCTCTACACACAGGTGTGGGACAACAAGGATCCACTGGTCTATTACTCCCTCGCCCTTGCTCGATCGTTTGGGCCGAATGGAGTATTCGGCGCGTGGATTCTCGAATTGCTGTGGGTTGTGCTGGCGGCAGCCGCGGTCTACGTGATTGCACGCTTTCAAGGCTTGAGTCGAACAATGTCCAGTTACGTTGGCTTTGGCTTGACGCCGTTGATCATGCTGGGAGCCGCGTACTACATGGGCTCGACCCATCCCCCGGCGATTGCGCTACTGCTGGTGGCCATTGCCCTTCTTTTTTCGCGACACCCCCTCACCGCGGGTGTCGTCGTGGGGCTGTT
>WLWE01001953.1_pt1 | contig 14094 bp, 8 predicted proteins | sample 6718301 | NCBI WGS metagenome assembly WLWE01 (sample SAMN12718691, study PRJNA515312) | sponge metagenome | isolation source: marine sponge | host: Mycale hentscheli | place: New Zealand: South Island, Marlborough, Capsize Point | collected 2003-05-01 | reverse complement strand
CTAGACATATAAATACATTTAAAACATATAATAGACCTTATAATTTAAAAATAATTAGATGTTGGGATTGTATAAACCGTTCTATCTCAAAAAAAGTAGAATATGACATCAAAAAATATTTTAAAAATAAATAATGATATTAAATTGCCAGTAAAACTAATGATGAATATTGCGAATCCAGATAATACTTTTTCAAATTCATTATTACCAAATAATGGAGTCGGTTTAGTTAGAATAGAATTTATAATTAATAATTATATTGGCATACATCCAAATACTATTATTAATTATAATAATAAAGAATTAAATAATAATAATAGTTTTTTAGTTATTAAAGATAAAATAAATAATAAAATAAAATGTAATAATTTAACTGATTTTTTTATTAGTGAATTATCTAAAGGTATTTCTAAAATAGCATCATCATTTTATCCAAAAGATGTTATTGTAAGATTATCTGATTTTAAATCGAATGAGTATAAAAATTTATTAGGCGGTGATATTTTTGAACCGAATGAAGAAAATCCTATGATAGGATGGAGAGGAGCATCAAGATATTATTCAAAAGATTTTGAAAAAGCATTTGAATTAGAATGTAGAGCATTAAAATATGCAAGAGATAAAATGGGTATGACTAATATTATTATTATGATTCCATTTACATTGATAAGCAAAATTTGTTGTTTTATCAATAAAATAGTGGTTTGGTGTATAATTGGGAATAGGTGTAGGTTTAGTTGGAATAGGTGTACCTAAATTTGATTTAGACATTGAATCTACAGCCATAGGAGTAGGAATATTAGAGTTTAGTGTAGCTAAACTCTGATTAGGAGTAGGTTTAGAAGTAGGAGTTTTAGATACTATTGTAGACTTAGTTGTAGGTATATTATTATGTGAAGTTTTAATACAAGATTTTTGATGAACTAATAGACTACAATCATCTATTAATTTACCAATACATGTTGGATACTCAGGATAAGGTGTAATATTTGGAGTAGGAAAACTAGGTATTGATGGACAAGGAATAATTGGTGGACATGGTCCAGGTTCACATGGAGTCTTAGGACAAGAAGAGGGGTTAATTGTAGGTGTAATATTAGGTGTTGCTGTTGTATCACTTGTTAATTGAGGTATAACAACTGTAATCACTAGCTGTCCATCATTATTACTTAAAGAACTACTTACTGTTGTACCAACAGGATAGCCAGAACCAGAATCAGTATAACTAGATGTGGTTAATACCTCAGAAGCGGTGCATGTATATGTTATAGTTGCGGTTCTTGTTGCAGCTGCTTCAAATGGTGAATTATAATATGCTACCCCTACAGCTGTGCCATTTGGAGTAGCTATAACACCAGGCGAAGCAACATTACCTTGTTCCCAGCTTAAAGTATTTTTAAGCGTTGCTGATCCGTTTATAGTTATAGTTCCTGCAGTTGCTTGCGTAGGCACTGTAACCGGTAATGTATAAACTACATTATCTCCATTTCTAGCATTTGTAAGTGTTCCTGGATTAGTTGAGGAAGGCATACCAGAAACATTAACTGTAATATTGCTCGGATCTACATAATAGTTTGTAAACGCAGCAGTAGAAAATACAACATTGTTGCTACCTGCGTTGTTAAATATTTGTGATGCTGGCGTTATTGCAGAAAAAGCAACCGTATCTATAGCGTTTACTGTTAATAAAGCTACTGTAAATGCTAAGCCCGCGCCATCTCCCGCTACATTTAATGTTTGTATTGAATTAGCATTTCCCACTGTGTGAGAAACAAAAAATACCAATTGATTATCATTAGTTATAGATTGTGGATTTGTAACAGATAATGTACTGCCCGAGCTAGGGGTTAATGTTATATTATTAACATTATCAAATTTAAACTGAGAGCTTAAAGGTTCGGCAAATATAGCCCAGGTAATAGCTTCGTTTTCTTTTGCTATAATAGTTTTTGCTCCTTCAAATGTTGAATTTGGTGCAGAACCAGAAAGTTGTAAAGTTGTGTCATAACTTACCGCTAAAGCAGGTAAGGTTCCAGAATTACCTAGATCTGTTTGAATATACTCTAATTCCCATCCAGTGTCACCCTCGTAGTTTATTGTATTAAATTGTTTTACTAATGATGGTGCATCGTTAAATATAGGTATAACATAAGACTCTTGTGTTCCAGAATTATAAAAATTATTATGAGTTACATTTTCACTATGGTGTTGCCATAATTTACCTCCACTAAAAGTATAGAAAAAGTTATTTAAGGAGATACCACCTTCTTGTTTAAAACTTTTAAAACTAACCCATCCGTTTGAACGGTCATTAAATGATAGTGTTAAATATCCCGCGCTAGAAGTTTCTGTATTTATATCTTCGTTGCTATCAAAACCTTTTCCAATTATTGTTAGCTCATAAGATCTTGAATATTCATCATATGATCCTATTATTTTTTCAGATTGTTTTAACGCATCTTTAAAAAAATCACTCATACCAAATTGTGATATTTCAGTAATTCCATTTTGAGAAAGCCTTAATACAGTTCCTCTATTTTTATCTGTAAAATATTTTGCAAAACCAAAGCTAGCAAAAGATTGAGGATCTTGTGATATACCAAATTCTCCAGCATAAGCTGCTACAGTTCCTAAAAATTGAGTATTACTTGTAACTGGTACAGCTCCACCTTCTGCTGAATATATAAAATTTTTATTTACAGGTGATCTTGATACTTTATCTTCTTGAAATATTACAACTTGAGTATCGTCAACAAATAATTTTTGTACAGAGCCATCTAAAGGGTCTAAAGATATAGTTAAGCCTCCTTCAGACTCATTAAATTGATTTATATAGTTAATACCAGTTCTAGAGTTTAAAAGTCCACTAGAATGTATTAAAGTGTTTTTTCTTCTTTCTTGTGTAAAATTTTCTTGCACAACAAAAGCTCTAACACCCACGTCAAAAAATGGTTCATTAAAACCTGCTCTAATTCTATTTATTTCAATGTGATTACCTGTTGTAAAAGTAAGCAATATACAATTAAAAAATTCTACATCAATTGCTGTTGCTGGAATAGTAGAAACTAAACCTCCTGTTGAGGTTTCGTAAAATATATCTAACTCAGAACTTACTGGTTCCGTTTCAAAAACACAAAGTCCGCTTGTTACTGAAGTTCCAGAATTATCAATTGTTGTTACTAATGCGTCGCCAGAAGGGTTTGCAATAGATTGTACCTTAGTTAAATTAGCATGCGGTTTCGTATACACATTGCCTCCTGACAAAAACTTAGGGTACACAGAAACATCACATGGTGATATAGTTGCTGAAGTACTTGGAGGTATTGCTGCTGTTTGATCTCTAGGCACTTTATTTATGCTATCACCAAATCGATTAACAGTATTAGCAGAATCTATAGTAGAAATCCAGTTATAATATTCTTGTTCACGCTGTTTTACAACTACTCTGTATGAGTAAGCCCATGAAGGTATTTGAGTTGTATCTGTAAATGTAATACGTAAAGCATTAAATGCTGTGATATCATCTGCGTCCCCATTTCCGGGGTCTATAAAAACAGAATCTGTTCCAGAACTAGATAATATTACAGGAGATTGTCTGCCAAATTTATCCGCTAAAACAATGCCAACTTGATAAGTTCTTCTTGATTTAACCGATTGATTTTGTAAAATATTATTCCTAGCTGAAGCTTCTCCTGTTCTTGCAACGCTAAATGCTATACTAGGTATATCGAAGTTTTGTAAAAAATTACCATAAACTAATCTACCACCCGCTACTTCTTGCGCTTTTGCTTTAATAGGCACCGCATCATAAACTCTAGTAAGTTGATCGCCTGGTAAAGTTCTAAACGGGTCGGTTGAAGAATACGTAAAGTTTACAAAAGGTTCGGTTGTAACTTCTTGATCATCAACAACATACAAAGTACCTGATCCAGACTCTTTGTATATTAACTCAACACTTGTAATACCATATCCAGTTGGCGTAGGTATTTGTAGTTGTACTTGATTTATTGCATTAACAAAAGTTTCTATTTCACCAAAATTTGATAATGAAGTACTTATTGTGTCAGTTTCATCCAGTCTAGAAAAAAGTATAGGACTAAATGGAGCTAAAACACTATACTCATTATCTTCAAATTGCCATCTATATGAAAACCTAATAAGTTTATCTTCCATAAATGTAGAAGAAATACTAGCTTCTTTCGTAGCAGAAACAAGAGTAGGTGACTCATAAGGAGAAAATTTAGCAACGGAAATTAAGTTATCAATATTTGCTGAAGAAGTGTAATGAGAAGAGTTAGTTCTTGCTGTTATTACATTTATTTTTCTAGGATAATTTCTATTATCTGTAAAAAATAATAAATCATCTACTATATTAACACCTGTTATTGGGTAGCTTTGATGAAAATTTAATTGAGTAGATCGTAATAAATCATTTACTTGTTTTGTTTTTTGATCATATTCAAATATCCCATGCGACCCTGAATTAGTTTCATCATAAGAGTTATTTGAAGTTACAAAAAAGTATATTTTTTCATTACCAGTATCACTAATTTGGCCAATACATACACCATTTGTAATAAATGTTTCAGCAACTAATTCGTTACCTAATAAATTTTCAATAGATCCAACATCAGAACTTTCAGACTGACTAACGGTAATATTAAATCCTTCCCGGTATTCTCCAGGAGGTACTAATCTATCGTCTAAATCTCGGTTCATTTTACCGACATTGAACGTTCTTTTAATTTCTGGCATAAATTTTAGTGTTTAATCCACTTTGCTTTGTTACGTAGCGTTTGAGCCATTTCTTTTGTCTTCATGTTAGACAATCTTATTTTAGCATTTCGCATTTTAGCAGATGCTTCTTTTTTATAAAGACCAGAAGCTCCAGCTGCAGATCCTCGCAATTTAGCTAAATTATAAAGTATTGAAGCATATACAGCGTCCTCTGCTAATTTAGGCACGTATACATTATCGAAGTTTCCATTATCTCCAATCCCGTCAGATATATAGGTAAAGGTTATAAAATTACCTTCTTTAAATGCTGCGTCAAAATATATTTTACCAGCTTCTGTGTCTAAAACAAAAGAACCATTTATATTTTGGTATTCAGGAGTTAACCCATAACGTTTTCTATAATACAAATAATCATCAGTATCAAAGTAGCCATTATAATAATCTTGAGCTTGCTGTGCGTTTAAAATTTTCGTAGTTGATTGATATTTATCAATAGTTTCAGAAGTTTCTTTAAAAACAATATTGCCTTCTTGATCATATAAATATTTATATTCGCCATCTTGGGCAACAGCTTTATTAGCTTTTGTTGTTCTGCTAGGCTGTATTGGTCGCATAACGCCGTTAGAATCCGTGTATTCAATGCTAACATAATTAACATAATCCGAAGGTAGCGAAATACTTTTAGTAGGGCTAAGTTCTATTTCTATAGATTTTTCTGAATGAAAAATGTCATAACTAAATTCTTGTACGGATCTTTGTGCCCAAAAAGCTACTTCATATCGCGGAACTTTTGATAAAACTTTACCGTCACCTATATAGGCAACTATAAAGTTATTTATTATATCGTTTAAATTTGTTCTGCTATAATAGCCCGGTATAGCTAAACCTGTACCTCCATCTAAAGCGGAGTAATTATTTACATCTAAAGGTTTTCTTGATATTGCCATTATTGTTCAGTTGCTGCTATTTGTTGTTCTTTTCCTTGTGCAAATCCTGATACATCAGCCTGCTTTATAACCACTCCAGCATAAGTTAAAATTTTAACAACTAAATCATACTCTTCGGATGGATGTAGTTCAAAATTAAAAGATTTTGCAGAATCACTATAGCTGTCTGTTGATGGATCAAACTGTGTAGAGTCGTAAATAGGTTTATTAGGTACACCTGAAGCTATTTGAGCTGCAGTTGGCATAATATAACCCCATTTAGGTCTATTTGGTTTTTTTAAGTAATCTATATTAACGCCTGTTGTTATTGAACTAGGAAATAGCTTTACACCATTATCTGACAAAGTATAAACAGGTTGGGTTTCAACAGGGGTTGTTAATGGTGAAAGATTAATATATTTTATATCTTCATGAGATGTAAAATCCGCTATTTTTTCATTAACAGAAACTACGCCCAGCCTATAAAAATTATCAGGATACGTAAATACACCGTTCGCCAAGGTTAAATCTGAGTTTGCATAGAATTCATTAATCTTCTCAGACGTGTTTAATATAGGATCAGCAAAATCACTAGCTAAATTTGCATTAAGCTCATAAGATGATTGCTTTCTAAAGTAGCTTTCAAATATTTCATTTTGAGCTTGATTGGCTAATCTATTAAACTCTTCTGGCGTTATATATCCACGATTATCTTTATTAGTAATAACTAATACGCTATTGTAGACGTTATCTATATTTACCATTTATATTTATTTGTGTTATTAGTTGATGGTAAGTTGATTTCTCACTTACCACCAGGTAGTTATGAAAGCTTTTTAGTAATAGACTTCATTAAGTCTACACCTTCATCAGTTTTAAAATACTGCGCTAATGCAGCATATGGATGTTGCTCAAACGGCACTGTTAAAACTTTTTTGCCATTAGCAAATTTAAAAACAGTGTTATCGTCGGTTAGTTGTAAAATTCCAACTTCAACAGCTCTATTAGCTAAGTTTCTTAATTTTATATCTTCGTCCTGAACAAGCTCTAAGAATAATCCGGGTTGTGATTTAGCAAATCTATAGGCATCTCTTTTTAATTCTTTAGAAGAAAGATTAGCCACCGTAGATCCTAATTCAGTTCTCATAATAGCTTCTAAGTGTTCAATATCAATTTCATTAACTAAGTTCAAAGCTTCTAGTTCCATTTCTAAAACATCAATTTCGTCTTCAGCTTCTTGTACTTCGTCAATTTCCATCCATAATTGATTTTTTTCTGGATGATATAAAGAAAGTAATTTTTGTAAATTTTGTTGTTCTTTTGGAGCATCTAAAACACCATCTAAAAATACAATATGAGCTAAAGTAGCAGACCCGTCTTGTTCATCAACAAATAAGGATCTTTGATTTGTAGCATATCTTATTTCTCTGTTTATACCACTAGCTTCATCAAAATAAAGCAATGGCTTTCTAGCTGTGTGTTTTGTTTGTATTGTCCAAGATATGGGTGCTCTATTATTTGTAAGCACGTATGTTCTATCTTTTATTTCCCAATCTTTTTCTATAGATGGAATTTTTGTTGTTTTTGTTGTCATAATTAAATAATATAAAATAAGAATACTGGGCCCCGTAGGGCCCGTATCCTATAGTTAAAAAATACTATGCTTTAAATAATACAAAATTATTTGCAGCTTGAGTAATAAGACATCTTTCAGTAAGATAGTGCATTCTCATTTCGTCAATATCTGAACTAGTTGGTCCTCCAACAGATCCTGTAATCCAAGATTTCATTTTTCTGTTGTCAGTTTCAGAAGCTCTATATCGTACGTGTAAGAATGGACGCTTAATGTTTGTGCCTAATTGTTGGTCATAAACAGTAGAGGTACCTGCAGGTACTAATACACCTTCAATGTCTCCAAAACCTCCACGAGTTGACCAGTCATTTAAATATTTCCAGTCAGTTTTGTAAAAGTCATAAGAACCTCTTCGGTATCCAGTAAATCCTAAAGTAAGTGCCATATCTTCGCTATTGTTAAATACTCCGTAAGAAGTACCACCAGCGTAGCCACCATTTTGTTGTGCAAGAATATCATCAATTTCTAATGATAGATCGCGATTTAAGAAAAGCATGTTTTCCTCAATTGCTCCCTGCTTGTCTAATTGCTTAAGAACAGCATCAAAGTCAGTAAGTGCTCCTCCACCTGCAGCTTGCGCTCCAAATCCTGAGTATACATTACCTCTTTCTTCAATTGCATCAAAGAAACCTTGAGTACCACGTGCATTTTGTGCAGCTAGGCTACCTCCGTAAGTTCCAAGAGCAATATTAGCTCCACCTGCGCTTTTTTCAACACCTTCAACCATAGCCATTTCTACGTAGTCTTCCCAACGTAGTCTATTTTCGTGCTCTGATTTTAGGTACCATAAGTATCCATCAGCTCCATTTTCTGAAGTCACTTCAATCCATCCAATCTGAGCTGTGTCAGATCCGTTAATTGAATAGTGCTCTTTCATAATAATTGGAGCATTTGTAAATGTAGCATAGCTAGGATCTAGCTTTTCAGTAAAGTTTCCAGTACCTTTAGCAAATTCAGATCCATACACCATTGCTGTTACTCTTTGTGCAGCAGTTACACCAGCGTGAGCTTTATAAGCTTTAATTTGAAAACGAGTATCTTCAACTAAAGTTACAACTCCTTTGATTACAGCAGCGGTTCCACCTACGGCAGAAGTTGCATTTGACTGTACTTGAATCATAGCTGTTTGACCAACTTTGAAATTACAGTTTCCTGTAGTAGCTGATGTTAATCCAACGCTTGTTGGCTGTGCTGGAATAGTAAAGTTTAAACGTCCGCCTGCGTTAGCATCAGCTGCAATTACAGCAGCAGCACCAACAGCTGGCAACGCTGCAGCAGTCCCCTGAGGAAGTACATTCGCGTAACGAGTGTGTAAACGTCCTTGTTCTGTCCATATAATTTGATCTGATGTTGAAGGCATCTCTGCAGATACCATTCTTAAAAATGATCCGATTGAACGATTTCCGTATCTTTCAACTTCTTTTTCGTATACATCGGGTAAAAATTGTTGTGTCCATTGATCATGTGCCGCAGCAGTGAAGTCAATGTAGTTCCCAGAGTAAAGTGTTTTAGACTGGGTTGGTTGTAATGCGGCAGGTATGCCACTAGTAAAAGCCATTTTGTTTGATTTTAAGTTGTGTTATTTATTCCATTTAATGCGCAACTTATCAGATGAGTTTCCAGATACAACTCTAATTTTATCACCTTGATTGGTTTTTATTGTTGAATTATCGGCTCTTGGATCCATATTAATGTTATTTGCTTTTTTTGCAGCATCTCTTACAGCGTCGGCACGGCCTTGCTCGTAAAAGTGATTTGCGATCCTATCTGCGTTTTTAGCAGCAAATAAAGCTTTATGATACCCTGAGGCATCTGCTACAGCTCCATCATCACCTAAAAATTCATTAATAAAATTAGAAATATCTGATTGATATTGTTTAACTTTTTCCGTGTTATCTACTTTAAACCTATATTTGTTTTCTCCGACCTTAAAATCAAAACCTTTGAAATTATCATTAAAAACTTTATTTGTTTTTTCAATAAACTCTTTTTGAAGATTATTATATTCTTCTGATTGTTGCTTAGAATTGTTATAGTACTCCATTGCTTCAACGTATTCGGGAGCAACACTGTTTTGCTTTCTTAACTTAAGATCAGCATAGTATTTGTCCTTAGCACCATTAAAATAATTTTGAGCATTATATAACTCTTCTTTAAAAGCTAATTGCTTAGCTTTAACGTCTGACGGTTCGTCCGCCTCTTCATCATATGCAAAATTTTTGTTGAATAAAAAATCAACATCATCTGCATCTAAATGAGGTTTTGTTTTTTTATAGTATTCTCTTAGTAAAGTTGTATTGTCCATAGCAGAAACATCTCTATTAAGGCTTACATAATCCTCAACAGAACCACCTGTTTCTTCCATAAACTTAACAAGCTTTTCTACATTTTCTGGTAATTCTAGCTTAGGTTCCTCTATAGCTTTTTCAGAAACTTGCGGTACAGGTTGCTCTTCAATAACCTTTTCAGGTTCAATAGCTTCTTCTTCCTGTACTAATTCAATTACCGCTTCTTCTTTTTCTTCGGTTTGCTCTTCTGTATTTTGCTCCCGTACTTGTTCGTCCACTTCCGGGCTATCTTCGGCTCCATCGCCCACAGATACGCCCTCTGTTTCTTGCTCTTGAATGGCATCTTCTTTGTTTGTTGGTGGTTTATCTAAATTTACTTTATAAACGCCGTCTTCTTGAAGACCATAAGATTCATCAACTGAACCCTCTTCAATAGCCTGTTCTAAAACAGCAGCTTCTTTTTCTTGTGTTGTTACAGGGGTATTATCCTCTACAACGTTAACTTTAACTTGTTCTTCCATAATTGTATATAATAAAATAGTTTAAATAGTTTTATCTAGGTTCAAATCTTGATAAATCAAAACCTCCTAAAACATCATTACCTTTAGACTCAAAGGATTTTTGTGGTTTACCCGTATCGGGTGGTCCAGAAATTTTTGAAGCACTAATTTTAGCATTAGCTACTTCTTTTTGCGTGCTAGTTTGTTTATCAACTAGTTCTTTTTGAGCTTCAAGTTCAAGCTGTTTTAATTGAACATTTAAATCAAACTCATATTGCATTAGCTCTCTTTTTGTTCTAGCCTCTACTTCCATCTTTTTAATTGAAAGTTCATTTTCAGCAGTTGAAACCTGTATTTTAGATTCTGTTTTAACCTGCTCCGCTTGAGCCTTAGCTTGTTCAACAACAACCTGTGCCTGCCCCTGAGCTTCTGCTTGTGCAGTGCTAGCTGCTTGAGCTTGTGCTTGGTCAACTTGTTGTTTTTTAATTCTTCTAAATTTTAAAAGTTGATTAGCTAATTTTGTATTGTTTATTTCTCTTATATCAATAGCATCTTCTAAAAATATACTTTTTTGTGCTAGAGCAGTTTGTATATTAGCTTCTAGCATTTGTTTTTCTTCTTGATCGGGTTCTAACTCTAAAAATATTCCAAAATCATGCATATGTAAATCTTTAAGTTCCTCTAAAGATCCTACTGTAAACCTACCTAAAGCTGTTATAAACGCTTCTTTTGAAGGATGAAATTCTAAAACATCTTTAAATCTTAAAGATATAGCTTCAGCTAAACTAGTTGTTATGAACATGCTGCTGGTAAGTATATGCCTTGTGGCTGTATTACTATTTGCCGCAGCTAATTTTTGAACCCCCACTAAAGCTTTAGGATCAGGATCTGAACCGTCTCTAGCTTCATTTAAACCAGTAACATCACGCATCATTTGCATGTACTGATTATAAGCCCCTATTAATACCTGTATTTGATTACCTCCGCCTCCAGGTAATTCTTGAATAGGCACCTTACCTGGATTCATTTCGCCGTCTACAGTTTGTGAACGACCAATTATAGACCCAGTTTGAAAATACATGTTTAATGCTTCTTGTGGATTATAACTTGTGCCATTACCTAAATCTATTTCAGCTAAACCATCAGCATCTAAATAAACTCCTGATGGTGTCATTCTTTGTATTGCTTGTTGTAATTTTAAATGTGTTAATTGCAACAAGTCCGCATAAGGCGTCATTTTACATACTAAAGAATCTATATTACCTTTATAAAGTCTGGGTGCACTAGCTATATAATTCATCATTACCTTATTTGTATTAGATAATGGTCTGATCATATTAGTAGCCTTTTCCCATTTAAGTAATTCTTTTGTTCCTAATATAAAAGCACCTTCATAAATTACTTCTCTTGCTTGTGCAACTTTTTGAAATCTAGTTCTTTTGTCTTTAGGCGGATTAAAACTATCATCTTTTTCAATAGCTTTTTCAGCGCCAGTTTGTGTTTCTTTTATTTTGTATACGTTGTTTTCCCAAGTTTTCCAATTAAAATATAATACTGTAACTACATTGTTATTATCTATAATGTTGTCATCAGTATTTCCTATAGTATTGTAATCTACATAATTAGATCCTTTCTTTGTATACTCCGCCATTTTTTCGTCAGTCAGCGAAGGAAACTGCTTTTTTAATTCATTTAGCTTTATTTTTTTTACTTCACCAAAATAATAACAATCTGAAAAATTAGGGTCTTCTGTATAAGACCAAACTAAATTTGCAGGATCTACATAATCAAGCTTAATACCATCAGTATTGTTAAAAGAATGTTTAGCGCATCCAATTCCTATAACAGCTAAATCATAATCAATTCTGCTTTTTATTTCATCATACTTGTTTGAAAGAAAAACATTGTTTATGGCTTGTTCTTGAGCAATCTCAATGCCTTGCTTATAATTAAGCTGCATAAAAAGCTCAAGCTCTTCTGTGTTTGCTGGTAAATCTTCTTCAGGAACATTTCTAGCGTTAACACCTAATTCAGCTTCTATATCAGCTAATATTTTTTTAGCGGCTAAATCTCTTTGTATATTGTTTACAAACTTTGTTCTTTTACCTGTTGATATAGGATCTTGTGCAAAAGCTTTTATACTAAAAAGTCTATCTTGCATTCCATTAACAACTATATCTACAAATTTAGGCACAATAGGTACTGGTTTCCAATCAAGATTTAAATAAGAAAGATCACCATTAATAGCAAATTCATCTTTATATTTTTTTATTGACTGTTCACCTCTAGCGTATAATCTTAGCCTATGATACTCATCACGCGTTTGATAATATCTTCCGGACCCGTTATCCTTGTTAAACCAGTCTTGCTCAATTGCTCTAGCTACAGATAAACCATAATCATTAGATTTTTTAACTGCATCTGAGACTGCTTGACTCGGAAACTGTGTTATTTGTCCTTTATTTTTTGCCATATTTACTTTATTATCTGACTTCTTAATCCTGAATTTGTATATTTAGATAATCCAAAATCAAGTTTTTTTATTTCTCTTGCGCTTGTTGGGCGATATAAATGTTTTTGACAAGCCATTATTGCAAGTCCACTACTAATAGAAGCATCATGCGCTGTTCTTTTTGATATATCAAATTTTGCCCAGTCTTCTAATGTTCTTTGAAAATACATATTTCCATGAGATTCGTCTAAATTGCCTACGTGAGATTCTATATAGGTTTCAATTGCTGCGGCATGGGCCTGTCTAATATCTTCGGAAGAGTTAGGTATTCCGCCTAGCTCTAATTCTGTTTTAGATAATTTAATTCTTGTTTTATCGGGGCGGTTCATAGAAAAACCTCTATAACCCCTTCTTTTAAAATGATATAATAATCTAGGTTTATTATTTTCTGCTAATATTGGCATTCCATAAAAAGCGCAAGCCATTAGCACGTCTTCAAAAAATATTTCCGCGGTTTGTGGTCTTGCAATATATTCTAAAAAAAATTTACTATTTGGTACATCGCTTACCATACTCCACGTTGTTAATCCGTGAAGAGCGCCATTAGAGCCACCACCACCAACAGTACCGCTGATATCATAACTATCGCAGCCGAAGGATCCAAGGCCATCATTACCTGGGTATTTAATTCCATTTTTTGTAATTATATTGTTTTGTAAAGAAATAGGTGGTATCCAAGATAAATTAAATCTTCCTGTTTTATTAGGTGACCAAATAACCTTAGTGTCCTTTATACCGTTTTTCCAAGCAAAAGATCCTCTTGTAACATAACCTTTTAAGGCCATTTCTTCGTTATGGTCTATTTGTTCGTATATTTTTGTTAAGTTAAATAATGAATTTACAGTTTCATCTCGAAATGCATGCTTTTCAGATCTAGGAAATTGTCTGTAGTATTCATTAAGAGCGTCACTATCATTTTTTAAACCTTCAACCTCGTTGTTCCAATGATCGACGACTCCCCCAAAAATCTGTTCCCCATCAATTCCTTTAACCGGGTTTGATGGTGTTTCGAAGACAGGATAACCGAATTTATCGATGAATCCTTCGTATCCCCATTCCATAGGTATGAACAAAGAATATAATCCACTTGCAGTCTGGCCATTGCGATTTCGTTTTGTAACATCTGAATTATAATATAGTTTTTTAAAATTATCTCCTCCTTTTGCAATTGCATTAGAAGTTGATCCCATCATACATTTACCAACTATTTTTGCTCCGAGCCTGAGACACGTTTTCGTAACTCTCCAGTTGTTGAGTATGTTGTCCGGCCTTTCCCATTTCCCTGATTCGTCGTGGACGAGTAGTTGTAGCTTCTCCCCATCGTACGAGTTATCTCCTGTGTTCTTCCAGTCGATTGTTGTGTCGAGCCCCTTCCCAAATTCCTCCTGATTATAGGTTTCCTTAATAGCGTTCCTGGTAAGTCTTCTTGACGGTATCTTATAGGATAACTCCGTCTTTTGTCTTTCCATACCGTCCTGTATGGGCATGAAAACAAATG
>WLWE01001951.1_pt1 | contig 14099 bp, 5 predicted proteins | sample 6718301 | NCBI WGS metagenome assembly WLWE01 (sample SAMN12718691, study PRJNA515312) | sponge metagenome | isolation source: marine sponge | host: Mycale hentscheli | place: New Zealand: South Island, Marlborough, Capsize Point | collected 2003-05-01 | reverse complement strand
TGTTACATATTTAGAATTGTAACCGCCTGATCCATCTGATTCGCTTATAATTAATAAATCAGTTGTTTCTAATGGATTACTTTTTGCCGTTAACCCTGATATTTTCTTTTCCGCCATAATTGTTTAAATATTTCTTTAATTTAATAATGTTTTTCGCCTTTGGCGTTCTCGTTATTATTTTCTTCATATATACCAATTAGAATAATTTACATCAGAAGATGGATACATATCGTACGCACCACTTCTTATACCATAGTCACGAAGTGTGTGTGGTTGATGGGATGAACTATGAAAGATATTACCTTGTCCATATTCCTTAATAAAAGGGTAATTATGTGCATTCTCATCAGTCCAAAACGTAGAGCTTTGCTCAAGAACATTATCTTTTAAGTTATAACTCACGTCACCGTTCTTATCTGTTGACCCAAGGCCGTTGAACGCCGGCCAGAACATTGGAACACATAAGCCACCTGTCCATTTGGCCATGAGTACAGCAGCTCCATCGGGCGAAGTCAAGGTAGCAGTTGGATCATTAGGATCATGTATCTCAGTGGTCCTCCATGGCCACCATGGATTAGTGTAGTAAGTTGGTACTAACTTAAATCCATTTCCTGCTTTGAGGGGATTGATAGCCATATCAAGTTATAATGTAAAGGTGTCCTTTAGTTCTATTCCAAACCAATGTTCCTGACTGATAATTCTCAGGATTTGGTGTTGTGTTAGAATTGTTTATTGCACATTGTCCTTTATAATTTACACCTGGACGAGCATTAGTCGATTCCTGAATAGTCAATTTCTCATTAGATATACCAATGATTCCTTGATGAATTGTTCCATCTATACTTGATACTTTTACACCACCTTTAGTGCTTGCAGATGCAGTAGGTAGTTGATATGATGGAGGTACAACTGTAGAAGTGATTGTTACTGCACCCTTACCATCAGATGGGTCAATACTAATATTATTACCTGCTCTAATCTGAGATACACCTGCAGTCAATGCAACACTATCAATCTCTTGTTGTAATTTAACATCCAGTGCATTCACTGAATTATCAACATATGATTGTGTTACTGTTGCAGTAGGATCAAATGCAGGGAAGATTTCTGCAATGAATTCTTCATTATCGTCACTTAGTAATTGTAATGTTTTATCTCCAGTAGAGAATAAGTAAGTGACTTGTAATTCAACAAACTCCCTAGATCCAGATACTGGTGGGAACACTTGTTCAACATTAAATAGTAGTCGTTTTCGTATACTATTATTACTATCTGTATGCACTATTTCAATTTTTTCACCAGGATTAATATTAATATATGTAAATTGTTGTCCTCTATTGTCAGTTACTTTTAGTTTGATTCCTGTGATATCACTATCAACAAAACTATTGAAAGCCATACCACCAACTTTCATCTGAGTTCCAGTGAATTCTTCTGTTGGTTGTAAGAAGTAGAAAGCCTTAATATCTGAGTAATCTTCTAGGTTGGCAACCCTAATTTTTAATGCATCAAGATCAGATTTTAAGATCAAATCTTCACGTTCTCTAGTCTTTTCTTCCTCATTCAATTGAATTTGAAGCAAGTCAATATTAGACTCAATACGGATGACATCACCCTGTAGTATTGATACTTTAATTTTTAGATCATTGAATTCATCAATGATTGCATCATTAACTGAAAGCTGAGTCTCTGAAACAAAATCTCTTAATTGATACCCATCCATCTGGAAGTGTGGGTTCCCTTGACTAGAGGGTCGTTGAACATAAAGTAAATCTGTACTATAAAATGCCATCTTAAATACTAGCTATGGTGGTCAAGAACCTAAAATCACTAGGTAAATAATACTTTTCTGCTTGTAGTGCTGATAATGTATGTAGAGTATCTACACTAGATGAACCAATCTCAATCAGTTCTTCTACACTAGAATCCTCAGTAATTTTTACTACCCCACGATCAGTCGCGGTTGCATCAGTAATATCAATTTCAACATCTACCAACCTACCACCTAAACCACTTTTAGTTTCAGTTGTTACGATTGGTTCAACTGGAGTGATACTAGATATAAATGGTTGATTTAACAAGACCCCTAGGTTATCTAGTTTCGCCTTATCAAATTCTGACATCAAACCATCTAAACCTGCACCCGGTACAATTGCAGGTGGGTCGAATGATATAACATTACTAGGTCTTGCGTTATCAATCGTTAAGACTGGAAACTGCGGAGAGGATTCATCAACAACCAATGCATCAGTTCCAGATATAATCTGGAATATTGATTGAGAACCAGAGACATCAGGGACGATCGCCCAGTCACCATCATATTTTCTTACTAGTTTATCACCTACATTAACCGACTCACCAGAGGGACTACCCCAGTTATCGTTTAGTACGGTAAATGTTGGATCAGCTACAATGTAGAAGTAACCTGTTTCATCAGTAAGAGCAGGTCCAATCACATGGTCTTGTGATGTATCGTTACCAATTAGTCCAGCAAAAGTTAGTGATGTTTCAAAGTCTCTAGTTAGTTCACCTGTTAGTTCATTATATGATAGTCCAATACCAGGAAACATAAGTCCTGGAATACCCTGTTTAGTTGCACCAGCGTCTGCTCTTTTAGCTAGAGGTACATCAAGTAATCCCGTACTCCTGTCATAGACTACTGTCTCACCAGGAATAATAACACCAGCAAGGCCATCATATGTAGCTGTTTTCTGCCATGCTATACCAACAGTGCTTTCTTTGAATGAATCAAACCTTATCTTATACTGAATATCATCTTGAAAGATTATTAGTAAGGCTTCGTCTTTTATATTAGCCATAGAATCAGTCTAGTGATGGTAGAGAGGTAATATCGAATCCGGTTTCCACAAATGGAACCGTAGTACCATCACTTCCAACTTCAAAACCTTCTTCAACTGTAATTGGAGTTGGGTATGCTTCGGCCCTGAAATCAATATTACTTACAGGATTTGACATCAAAACCCACTTCTGACCATCCCATTGCCAAATACGACCACCCTGTGGGTGTTGAGAATTTATCTCTGGATTAGTAGGAAATGACATTTCTCTATGTGTTTATTATTATTTAGGTAACAATCATTGGTTTAAGATTACAGAAGTTGTAACTCCTCCACCTTGCCTGATTGGCTACCACACCAATCCATGCACTTGTTGATATACCCCAGAACCCCCAGTTCTCATCAATAGTATTTGCTTCACTCTTGTCCCTTGGTGTGCATTGTAGTCTCATATAATCACCAGGAGCAGATAGTTGATTCATGATACTTGTAGATGTATCACTATTCCTTTTTGTCCATGATCTCCTAAACTTATAATAATCGAAATTCAATGAACCTGGCTGTGGAAATACTTCAATAGATTTCCTTTCACCTGTAATTAAGTGTTCAAATGCCAAGTGAATGAAATTGATTTGCCAATCTCGGAACGCTTTTTTGGAAACTATCTGTGTTTGAGTTTCTAAATCAACTAACCGAAGAACAAAGTCAATACCAGGTGCACCTGGACCTAGTGGCCATGGTTCGGGTTCACCTGCCATCAATTCCCATGTCCATGACTTGTATTTGCCATGACCACTCGCGGTGTTGTCGTAATAGCTATTATACTTCGACCCTGCCCCATAATGATTGAACACATTCATAAAGTATGGACCTTCCATCCAATCAATATTCTTTTTATCTACCACACCATTAGGCCACGAACCTAGTTCTACACCACCACCGGCCATATCAGCACCCAATTTACCAATATAATGGATTGCACCACCTTTAGTCATATATGGTTTTTGGTGTCCTGCATTAGGAGCAAGAGATGATACTGGATTGAACCATGCATCTTCTTCGACCCAGTTTTTCTCATATCTAATATGATCAAATCTAGTATCTATCTGATATTTCTTCTCAGTATGGTAACCTTCGACCGGTCTATTTTCATTGTAATCTCTTACAACTTTTTTAAATCTATTAGACCTTAATTGAGTATAACCAAAACCATAAGTTGGTGCCAAATTAAACATTCTCATGATTCTCGTAGTCAGTACAACATCATCAAACTGCTTTGTAGAAGTATGAGTGAAGTGGAACATGAATCCATTCATTCGGGCCCTTAACAACCGAGTCGCGGCCATCATTGGCTTGCTAATCGTTAGGTTTACGAACTTGTTTTCAAGTTGTGGCCAATGACAGAAGTGTGAAGGATGTGATTCAGGATTGTCAAGACTCTCTAAGTCAATATCCTCCGGTAGATTTTCTTTGATTTCCTCAATTGCTTCTTCTAATTTGTTACTCAGACCAGGACGTCCTGGATTTATCGAGGTTGGTGGGAAATTGACAATAAAGTCTGGAAGGAATCCAGGAGCACTAGCGTAATCTCTATCAGTATCAAATCCACCTATCTTCATTTCATTACTATCTTCTATCCTATTTGCCTCTACTACTAGATCTAATTTTCTAAAGGCCCCTTCAATTGCTCCTCCAATAATACTTAATACCTTCATTGTTGCAAGAACTACTGCTAGGAAAGCTAACAATTCGGCAGCAACTGGTCCGAGTAATTCTGCTATCCACTTGAATAGTTTCTTTATAAGTTTACCTGGTTTCCAGTTAGGCTTACCTGGTTTACCACCAATCCAATCCCAAAGTGTATCAAAAATACCGGAAGAACCTGTACCTTTTCTTCTACACTTACCCTTCTTACATTCAAATCCGGGAGCACAATCACTATCGAGAGTACATGGTCCACCTACATCAGGATCTAATCCAGATGCACCACTAGAACCAATTATACCACTGGAACCACTAGAACCAATTCCACTAGAACCACTAGAACCACTAGCACCACTAGCACCACTGGAACCTAAGGACACTAGACTGACTTCTATATCTCCAGACCTTCCGTTGAGTCCCCAGTCTTCCTCTGACGACACTCCGGTAGTATATGCACCCCAGAATACATAATCATACTTAAGTTCTACTCTCTTAGATGTATTTGGTGGGATACCTGGAGTCCTTCTTATAGTACCATTGGGTACCTTATTGGTGCTCATACTATCCGTAATCCAACCTTGAATAGAATAACTACTCAGATTCTTGAAGTCATAAGTATTACCTGCAGTCAATCTTTCATACTTAAGTGGTTTAGTATACTTTGTCCATCTAGGCTGAGAGTTAATAAGATTATTTTGGTTTAGGTATAGTGTGCCTTTCGGAATATCTTTATTGGGTAATTTTCTGATAGAAAAATCAACAGGAAGTCCATCGCCAGTTTCAACTTGCCAATATCCCTTATCAAGAGTAGCAGAATAATCATAATTGGCTAGTAGTACATATCTCGCGCGACCTTTGATACTTAATTTCTGACCAATTCTTACAATATCACCATGATGTTCCCACTTCATGAAGTGCTTCTTAGTCCTACCATCAGGTTCAATATCTCTATCGGAATCGGTACCTGCGGGTAATTCATCTGCCCACCATAACGCTATGTTTCTGTTGACATATGTGTTGGTGTTTACCGTTGAATTATTTGTAAATTCATAGGTATCCTCGTTAAAATCACCACCTAGTGTTTGTAAATCAAACTTGTTGATATTAGTCCACCATACATCAACTGGTGGAACAGTCTTTGCATTTTGAGACCAATAACATTTTTTGAAATCTTTATCTGTATTGGTATTTGTAACCTTGATATCACCATAGAATCCTTCTAGTGGAACATTTTCCGAACGAATACTGTTACCATCTTTTCCGAGTATGTTCTTTTCATTGATACTATAAAAGTTTTCACCAAAATTTCCACCTGAATTTTGTACCTTTACAAAAAGAGGAGTATAACTAATTACATTTTGATATCCAGTATGTGCTTTAAGTGTTTCATCTACAAGCACTTTATCATGCTTAGTCTTATCATATAATTTCTCTACATTGATTGACTTAGTTGTGTTAGATGGAATTGTATCGACAATTCCGTCATAAACTAACTTTGGATGATTTGGATATTCATAGTATGTACGTCGTTCAGTATCACCACTCGAAGGTGTCTGTTCTCGTTTCAATTGTACAGCAAATGGATCACCACCTTTTGTAGGTAGTGTATAACCTACGATTCTAACTTGTAAGGGGAATGGGAATTTATTCTCGATTCTTGCAGTTTTATACTTAAGGATATCAAAGTTTTGAAATAAACCACTACCGGCAGATACGGTAGGTCCCCTGAAAGTTTTGTAATCAGAATAACTAAAGTTAGGATTAGGTACTGATATGTTATCTGGTTTACCTTTGTAATAAGTAAAACAACCTATAGTCAAGTTAGTTAGTCTTTCATTTGCATCATTTACAACGGTATAGGATCTTAATTCTGGGATTCCATTTCTCGTTGTATCATACTTTTCTATAACAACTTCATTATCATCTTCCAGTGCAATATCCGTGGTTGTTTTATGGTCAGAACCATCAATATCATAAAATTGCTTAATATCATCAGGCATCACTCGATCACCAGTTCCAAGTGAACCTTTTGTATAGTATGGTATTTTAGGGTATTGAGCCGACCAGTATTGTTCGGTGTCCAAATGAATATCTGGACTTATCGCTTGAAGTAAAATATAACGATACTTGTTTTTAAAAATATGAGTGTAATATTTTTGATCTATTTGATTGTCATCACTATATGGAATTACACCAATACTCTCAAATCCAGCAGTTGTATCCTGATCACTGCCACTAATATCATATTTTAGTGCATACGCTTTCGTTAGATTTGTAAAATTAGTTTTATCGTTTGTTCCCCACACCCGGAAAGAAACCTCATTATCTGTCGACATCATGGTGATGTATTTGTCTGACGATTTTATATTGAATGGGTCTGCATACAAATCATAAAATTGTATACCTTCTTCGGTGTGCATTCTCTTAAGTTCATTATCATAATCTTTATGAAGACAGAACTTCCACTGATGGTGAGAGTAATATGCTCCTAATCCATCTTGTCCATCTTCTGGTTCGTCATACTCATGTAATGCACTAGTTGCAAAATTTAAATTAAAAATATTTCCTTTGGGGTCCCATAACTTACTATCATAACCCTCACCGCCAACTGAAGTTAAGAAAACAAAATCGTAATCCTCTCCATAATCATCATCAATATCATCTCTGTCAATTTCATAACTCTCACCTGGTGATATTACATCACCAGCTTTGATCTGATTCATATTCCTTGGTTGTCTTACCTTTGAATACCATATCTGTATATCACCCTGTAGTTCAGTTTGGTTGTTATGATAAATCTTAAGACTTACCTTATAGTAATTTTTGTTAGGATTTAGATTTTCCTGGTCTTTATCATATTCAATAGACGCCAAATCATCTATTTCATCAAGATAATAACAAGTCAATTGACTCAGACTTGGAGCAACATCCTCGCCTCTAGAATAATATATAAGAATTGGATTATTATAATCAATTGTTGGTCTTTCCAGTTCTTCAAATTTAATATCCGCAACTTTACCTGTACGAGGCCAGTCTGTCTCTGGAACACCCGGATCTATTGCTTGATAAACTATAGTTTTATCTCCTATTGTATCGGAAGGAGGTGTTTTAGAGCTGAAGTCCGGTTCGGGAAATTCATAATCAAGTGACATTGAATCTGTAAGTACTATCTTCTGGCCAGGCAATAACGAGAAGTAATTCCATTTTTGGTTGGTTGTTTTAGAACCAATATTTAAACGAACACTATAATCTTCATTATTAGTGATCTCCATAAATTTGAACGAATTCTTAGATGAAGTATCTTGAGAATATAGAGGAGTGTCATAGTTATTGTAATTTATATTGGAATTCCAGTCCTTACACCAATATGATCTAATTGAATCAGGATCAGCTTGCTCTACTGTTTGAAATTCAATTTTTACCTCTTTACCTAATGGTAAATAACCATCATCAATTTTTTCATTGAATTTTGATTTCGCATCACCAACACCAAATCTTACACTAATGTATCCCTCAGTAGAGTTAAGTTCGTAGATATGATCTTGTTTACCAGCAAGATAACCTTTACATACACCTACCTTCTCAAAAGTATTATCTGCGGGGGTTGTTCCTGGAGCCTTAGTTCCCCAGACAACGATTTCATAGGGACTAAAGTTGGCTATCTGTGTGTAACCAGCAAAATCAAATTGTGGAACTGGGAATGTTTGTACATCATTATACAAACTCCATGAAGGTACCTTTTGTGGAGTGTCCTGATGGTATGCCCTAACAGGTGTTGGTCTCATTGAGACTTGTTCAATTGCAACTTCCTTTCCGTCTCTTATATTTCCATCATCACCTACTACATCCTGGTAATCGTAATACTCCTCACCCATAATACCTGAGTTAGCATTACCAAGTCTTAGTCTATCAAATTTATCACCTTTAACATCAAAAACAAGTGTATTAGATTCGGGTGTTCTACCCATTGTCCCTACATACTTGCTGTCAAATCCGATATCATTTTTCTTCAATAACCATACATCAATATCATACTTGATATCCTTGTTCTTTAATGTATATTCAAAATGAGGAGTTAGTTTTAATTCATATACATCATTGCTATAATAGAACCAGTTAGGTTCTTCCTGTGGCTTCTCCTGATGATATGCCCTAGCAGTCATGATATCTTCTTCACCCATCTCAATACCAAAGAGTTCACCCTTAAACTCTTTTCCATTTGGTCTATACTCATCGTGACCACTTGCGGCATTACCCTCCACTAGGTCCTTACCATTTCTTGCCCCATACCTTAAATAAGTATAATTTTTCTCTGTTCCATTTTTTATAATTGTTGATTTAAATTTGACTTCTGACGATTTACCTGCAGTACCTACTTTGTATGCGGTACCTAAATTGTCATATGTACCACTAGAGTGCCCCTGATCATCTGCTCCCCACAGATCAACATCATATATATTTGAACTATTTTTAAATCTATACTCCACCCTTGGATCTATTTTATCTGTATATTTGTTTGTGGGACGATTCCAATCCTCATAGGTATTAAACAGTGGAGCAGCGGTTGTAGACTCCTGATACAAGATTCTCTTGGTCTTTTCATTGAGTGGTGCCTCTTCTAAAGTAAGTTCTACCGTCTTACCATAAGGAACAAAGTCACCTACTGATTCATTAAACTTCTTATTAGCATCAGCAGCACCATATAATAGTTCGTCATACTGGTCTCCCCTTACATCAAAGTCCTCATTTGGTTTGATAGATTCAATCTTTGATAGTAAATTACTAGTCTCTCGTAGGGCACCCCATACCGCAATAGTATACTTACTACGATTTTTTAGTGTGTATAGTTTAGTATTGACTAATTTGTCACTATAGATTGGTTTATCGTAAAGTTCCCCCTCCCAATCAGGTGCAAGTTGTTCTTCCAATTGCCAATACGCTCTTCTGCCCTTAGGCTTATCTTTTGGAGATAGCACATGAGGAACATCAACAATTTTTCCCCATGCATTTTCAATAATATCACCATAACGGCCACCAATATAATCATCTACAGTTTCATGGTATTTTGTTTTAGCATCTCCAGAAACATATCGGAAGTAATTATAATCAGTTCCCGCATATTCATATACTCTATCTTCCTCTGGACTTCCAGTTCCTTTTAGTGTCTCGATTCTTGTCCACTTACCGGTCGCATAATTGTCTTCGTCTGCACCCCACAAGACAATTTTATATTTTGAATTGTTAGTGATTTTAACATTTTCATCATCTGTTTTACGGACTGTATATACATTTTCCCACCAATTCCAATCTGGTTCCTTGGTTTCAGTTTCTGTGAATAGTGCCCTAGGCTTATCAGTCGGTGAGCTCGACACGTTAACGGTTATATTTCTTCCATTAGGAATGAAATCTGCTTCCGTAAACTTACTTGGATTAGGAGCAATAAAATACAAGTATTTGTGTGCAGGTTCATCCCAGAAAAACTCATTTTTCCCAACTGTAGTTTTAGGGAACGTATGAATTTTAGTAAAATTGCTTGATGGTGGGGGAACCTTACTACTGCTTGATACAAATATGTTGGAACCCCACATCTCTATTTCAGTTCCTACAATATCTTTAATTTCGACATAGCCACCATAGCCCTGTTTGACTATTTCACTAGCTGGGTAGTAAGCAAAGTAAACATACTTACTGAAATCTGGTTTTGTATTCCTTGCTTTAGACCAGTAATATTTGCGTCCTCTCGGAATATCAGTAGAAGTTGTTTTTGTAAGTTGTACTGGAATTTCAATACCATCAGGTAGAAAATATTGCTCTTGAATACCTGATAATTCTTCTGCTAAACTATATCTAACATACTTCTGACCACTAAACTGACCATCATCTGACATCTTCCAAGCAAGTTCGACCTTGGTTGCCGTCAACGCAGCGCTGTTGATCGACTCAACGTGTTTAGTAGGATAATATTGTGTAGGGTTAGTCCCTGGAATTGCGTATGATATATTATCCGCTGGTGATAACATAGTCTCTACCGGTGATATAGTTGCATAGAGAGTATAACTATCACGTGCACCAGATCTTGACACCCATATATTTACAAACTTACAATTCTCAGGTACAGTTGTAGGATCCTTAAAAGATACTTCATAGAAGTGATTGAGCTCTAAAACATCAGTATATGGTTGACTGGTGGCATCTGAGATATCACCATACAAATCCCATATAGGAATATCACCACCCCACTTATCTTGGTGATATGCTCTCCGATTAGTTGGCATATTGCCACTGACATGTAAATCAAACTGGGCGTCTATCTCTTTGCCGTTTGGTTTGTAATCATCAATCGTTTCTTTGTATTTGGATGCAGCATCATTGGCAGCGTATCTTACCTTTGCATTCTTACCCTTATCCATTAAGATAACAGAATTGTCATACCCATTAACATTTCCAGCAGTCGAAGGTGAATCTGCATTACCTTCTCTATTCCAGGTTCTACCACCATCATCTGATGACCAGACTGCAATTGAATAAGGAGAGAAGTTTAAGAACTGATAGTTTCTACCTGCAACCATATTATCTTCATATACATTTCCTGCATACGCACCCCAATTTGGTTGACTATCATAAGTTTGAGTAAAGTATGCTCTTCTAGAAGTTTGTTGAACTACTTCTACAAAAGGATATACAATTGTATCGGTAATACTAGTATCCTGTCCCTTTCCTTTAAATGTATATACATTGTATTCACTTTCATTGGTATCTGGTAGACCTAGATGTGCAAATATATCTTCAGATGGAGTGTCAATAATTTCATATGGGACAACTTTGGTCATTTCTAGACCAACTGAGTTATCAACTGTTAATGATGGATCGTATTTAACTTCTATATCAGTTACTGTACCGGGGACATATCTATATGTTCTTCTAATATCTCCCCCAATCATATTAGTCTGATCGACTAGAGTACAATCAACATATGAATTATTAGACCCAACTTTGACAGTACCACTTGCTAAGGTACACCATTCGATATAACCTCCTACAGATTCGTACTTACTTTGTCTAAGATCATACCCCGTAACTGGTATAGTACAGAAACTCTCTCCGTGTGCATTACTTGGAAAGTCACCCATTGGAGTAAATGTACCCTCATACCTACGACACCAAGTTTTTAGTTTTTCAAGAGTATTAATTTTAACATCACATGATGAGGCATCAGAACCAGGTGATGTTCTTAACTCACCACCATTCTCTCTACAATATGCACTGAATCCAGCTTGTCCTTTTGTATGATGTTTTGCGTTTGTATAATCGAATAAAGTGCTTATTGTACAAGTATCATTACCAGTTGATAGATTGGCTTTATATATACCACTATTGTGTGTACAAAAATCATTTACATCATAGACACTATCAATCTTATAAGTGATATTACAATAAAAGTCAGACCTACCGGGTGCTGGTGTTCTTGTCTGAACAATACCCTGATTATATTCTATACACCACTTTCTGAACTCTTCCTTATCATTAGTAGTATATCTTCTCTCAGAAAAGTCCTTCTTTGTGACATTAGGAACCTCACAATATCTTGAGTTGTCTGATGTATAATTCTTTATAGTACCACTAAGATTTTTACACCATGTGTCAAAATTAACAATAGGGGATTCTTCTGCTATAACACATGAAAGTCCCTTTTGACCTGTGGTACTTTCTGCTACTGAACCACCATTACCTTGACACCATTGGGTAAATCCGGTTGGGTATCTAATAAATTCTGAATAAGTGAAGTCAGCATAATGTTGGAAAGTACATGTTGTCTCGTTTTTGATTATTTGTACTGCACCACCATTTGCGGTACACCAACCCTCAAAGTAGTCAGTATCAACTATACCAGTTTCAAACGAACATGTTGCACTGTTTTCTGGTTGATTATATGAACTATCACCACCATTCTTATTACACCAGTTTATAAATCCACCTGTATCCTTATCATAATCAGATTGCTTCATGTTAATTAGTGCACCAGTTAAGATACACTCATTGCCACTAGTAGTGTCCTTTACAGTTCCACCTTCTCCTCTACACCAATCTCTAAATGGTAGTTGGTTATTACCTGTGTAGGTAATTTCACAGGTTGCACCCTCTGGGTGTGCACCAGTCTCTTCATAGTGAGTTGCATTACCACCTTCAAACTCACACCAATCTATAAATGTCTGAACCCCCTTCTCGTAATCTACTTCTTTAAATGGATTGATTGTTGCATCAAAGTAGCATTCTTTTCTGGTTCCTGCAACATGGTCACCATCATTGGCGTCACACCACCTTTTAAATTCCTCAGAACTTTCATATGCAGACACAGTGAATGGTCCAGTAGGACCGACAAATTCTAATTCGGCTTCTTGTCCGATGAATGAACATTTCCACTCTCCTGTTTCATCATCTTTTCTCGATACACCACCTTCCAGGAAACAATTTATCAAAAACTCTTTACTATCAGAATTAACTTCTGTTCTATCAATATCAAATAGTGGAGTTAATACATTTCTCAGTGAGAAGTACTCAGAATTCTCTTGGACAAAAGAATCGTCGTGAACACATAATCTTACTAGATAATCAAATATATCAATACCATCAAGTGACCCTTGGGTCTCCGCCTTTTTTAAAAAATCATCCATAATAAAGGTGTAGTCAGATATGTCTTTACCCTTACTATTGAGGAGAAGTTCAGCAACTATTTGAAGAATAGGAGCCAACATGGAGTTGTTTTTAAAATTCAACCCTTCAAACTTTTTATACAGACCACCCGAAAGGAAAGGTCTGAGTAGATCTAAGTCTTCAAACTCATCTCCAAACCTACCGTCTACATAAGTTTCTTGAATTTCATCTGGAACTTCATCAACTAAAAATCCACCAATGTCAGATACTTCTCCTAATAAATTTTCTAGTAACTCTTTAGCATCATCTATTTCTTGATCTGTTGCATCAGGACGATACAAACAATATGCATGTCTAAGTCCAACTGATGCTTTTGATGTTCTTCCTTTGCCTTGATCATCATTATATCCCTCGTCATGATCGGGTCTCATGTAACATGAGAATCCCACACATCCATACTCACCAGAAGCTTCGTCATTGGAAGTTTGGGTGTTATGACCTACATCAAACAAGAAAATAGGATCTCCATCCTGTCTACCCCTACTGGTAAGGGTGAAACCGGTTCCTTTATGTGGATTACCTGTTCCCGCATAATTATTCCAATCACAATTTGTACCACCCGGACTCGTCCAGAATCCTGCACCTTTTACAAACTGGTCGGTAGTTAAGTCATTAACACTAGGACCAGACTGCCAGGGGTCGGTTTTACTAAGATGTCTTCCTCTGTTTAAGAAGTAAAAATTTCTACCTTCAAAGGTTGAATATGATGTACCGTTATTTGCAGTAAATTTCTGTCTACCTGGATTCCAATCAGAATTATCTCTGGTAGTTGGTGGTCCAAATGGAACTGTTCTTAATTTAACAGGTTCATTAAACTTATGTGGAGGTAAATCCCTTACGTTAGCATTCAGGTTAGCCATATCAACTTCCCTTAACAGTTACGTA